>Ga0210398_10004659_pt1 | contig 12838 bp, 8 predicted proteins | sample IncBWC4OmetaG_FD_161047 | JGI IMG/M metagenome (GOLD analysis project Ga0210398, IMG submission 161047) | Forest soil microbial communities from Barre Woods Harvard Forest LTER site, Petersham, Massachusetts, United States - Inc-BW-C-4-O | ecosystem: Environmental > Terrestrial > Soil >... | reverse complement strand
CTGACGATGGCCTGCCATCGGGCCTCTGAGTCGAGGGAGTAGCGCTGGCCCTTCATGAAGGCGATGCGGCGGTGGCCGAGATCGTAGAGATGAGAGAGGGCCATGCGGGCGGCAAGGTTGTGATCGAGCAGGAGATTGGTGACGCCGGGTGCTTTGCTGTGGATGGAGATGCCGACGACAGGGAGGGGCGTGACGACGGAGACCTCGGTATTGACGAGGAGAAGGCCATCGACGCGGCGGCGCATGAGGAGCTCCTGGTACTCCTCTCTAAGATCAGGTTGACCGAGATGACTGACGGTGAAGGAGAGAAAACCTTCCTGGAGGAGATACTGTTCGACGCCGAGCATGACGCCGGTGACATAGCCCTCGCTGAGTTCGGAGACGATGACGCCGATGGTGTTGGTGAGACGAGAGCGCAGCATGCGGGCGTGCAGGTTTGGGCGGTAGGCGAATTTCTTGGCGGCGGCGTGCACTCGCTGCTTGGTCGCGGCGGGGATGGATCCGGCGACGGGGGAGTTGTTAAGCACGATGGAGACAGTGGCGGGCGAGAGGTCAAGATAGTCGGCGAGCATCTTGAGCGTGACCGGTTTGTCGGAGTGGGGCATCTTCTTCGGCTTTGCGATCATCTTAATCCGTCGAGATGGATGTGTAACATATTGCAACAGTTGTACACCTTTGGCCGGATCGGCGCATAGGCGAATTGCGATTACGCGCGGTCCTCTTGCATAGCAGTCGACGGCACAGTTACAAAATAGAGACAATTGCGAGATCGATTAATGTGACGAATGACGTGGTTCGACACTAGTCTGGCCAAATTGTTTTCATTACGTTTTTTGATGTGCTTCGTCTGTAGGGTATCTTCCTCGGAGCTTAGAACGGCGTTCGAGAATGCTGTTTTCCATGTGCATCGTTTCGATTGCGTTTCTGGTTGTCGAGATTTCGTGACAACTCTGGACCACCGGACCCATTTGTAATTGGGATTGTTGGCCAATTTCAATGGTCGACGTAACCGGCAATAGTGACAGTCTGCAACGTTGGCTGTGTTGGCGAAACAGGGGACCGAAGGGCCGCATGAGAGGTATTGGCGCTTAAGGTCGGTCACTGAAATTAATGACAAAAGCATTTGCTTGTAACGACAAGTAAATATTGACATCGAGCAGAAAGCATGAAATTTTAGATATCACATAGCGAGTTGCCATATTTGTGGAATTGGTTTCGCCCCGATTGGAAGTCAATGAGGGCAAAGAAGACCAAACCACCGGCGTTGCTTAGGACCCTCGGGTGTGCCATGCACACTGAAAAACGAGTGCGAGTCCAATTTATAGCCGCAGTTCCGCGGAGAGATCCGAACGGAGTGCGTGTTTTTGCAGGAGGCCAGAATGACTGCTTCAAAGAAGTTTACGAATGGACTGTTAGGCTTTGTCGTGTTGCTGCTGGTGAGTGTGAGCGCGAGTTTTGCGCAGTCTACAGCAACGTTGTCGGGGGTCGTCACCGACCCGAGCGGTGCGGTGGTTCCGGGCGCACAGGTCACAGTGCATTCGCTTGCGACGGGACTCGATCGGCAACTCGTAACGGACAGCGCGGGACTTTATGTCGCTCCTTCTCTGGTGCCCGGAGACTATCAGGTCCAGGTCAAGGCATCGGGGTTCAGCCTGTACACAGTAAAGAGCGTGACGCTGGAGGTCGACCAGCGCGTGACTGTGAACATGGCGCTTGCGCTCTCCACTGCCGGAGAGACTGTGCAGGTGGAAAGCACCGCATCACAGATAGAGACCCAGACCATGACGGTCGGTCAGGTGATTGGCAGCAACACGGTGCAGGAGCTTCCGCTTAATGGGCGCCATTTCCTTGATCTGACGGTGCTGACTCCCGGCGGAGTCGTTGCCCCTACTGCTGGAAACTTGACGTCCGCCAGCCGCGGATTGGGCGCGAACTCGTTCGATACTGCCGGCAACCGCGAAGACTCGGTGAACTTCCAGATCAACGGCATCAACCTGAACGATATAAGCCAGAACCAGATCACTTTTCAACCATCGATCGTTACAACCTCCGAGTTTAAGATCAACAACTCGACATTCAGTGCGGAGTACGGCCGGAGCGACGGATCTATTGTGAATGTTTCCACGCGTTCCGGCACGGACGGGTTCCACGGGGACGCCTTTGACTACTTCCGCAACGATGCTCTGGATGCGCGCAACTACTTCAACCGGAATTTCAACCCTGCGACCGGCTTGCCTATCGCGGGACTGCCTGGCGAAAAGGCCCCTCTTATACGCAATAACTTTGGCGGGGACGTGGGCGGCCCAATCTGGAAGGGCCGTACCTTCTTCTTCGTCAGCTATGAAGGTCTGCGTCAGCACCAGGGCATCCTGCAGAACAGCACGGTGCTCACGCCGGCCCAGCAAGCGCAAATAGCTGCCAATGCCGCTACTTTCCCGGCCGCCGCTGCTCAGGCCAAGCTCATTCCGCTGCCGAATAGTGGAAATAACTACGTCGCATTTACACCCGGGCCTGTTGAAATCAATCAGTACACCGGGGACGTGCTTCAGCAGTTCAGCGCGAAAGACTCATTGCATGCCTTCTACGCCTTTCAAAGTGACGTGCGCACTGAACCGGCCTTGCAGGGCGATACCATTCCCGGTTGGGGAGATCATCGCAACGCACATCGGCAGGTACTGACGTTCAACGAGACGCATATCTTCAGTCCGAGCCTTGTGAACGAAGCTCGGCTTGGATTCAACCGCATCTCGATCGCCTTCAACCCAGCCAATTTGACCGACCCGAACAGCGTAGGCATCAACGACGGCCTCGTGGGCAACGTTGGTCTGCCCCAGATAACTCTTTCTGATATTGGCCTGGTTTTCGGTGGCCCCTCGGGCTTCCCGCAGGGACGCAATGACACTCTCGGCGTCTTGTCGGATACGGCTACCCTGCTGCGCGGCAGGCACACCATCAAATTTGGTGGAGAGTACCGTCGCTACCTCGCTGCCAGCTTTGCCGACAACATCGGGACACTGACGTATGTGAGCACTCCCAATAACTTCGAACAGGACACCGCCACAGTCTTCAGCGTGCAGCCAAATACGGTCTCCAGCCGCATCTACGATACCGCGGTGGGAGGGTTTGTGCAGGACAACTTCAAGCTTAACTCGCGCCTCACTCTCGAATACGGCGTCCGCTTCGAATGGAACGGAACACCTGTAGAGGGAGCGAACCGTCTCGTGCTCTTCAATCCTGCCGGCCCGTCGCTGACGCGGGTGGGCACCAACGGGCTCGGGGCCAACGCCGCGTACAATCAAAACTACAACTTAGAACCTCGCTTGGGATTTGCTGACGACCTGTTTGGTAACGGCAAGACTGTGGTGCGCGGGGGCTACGGCTACCTGGTGGACCAACCGGTCTCGGGCACGGTGACGGCGCTGGCATCCAATCCTCCCTTTAGCACCGCGGTCTCGTATAACGGGCCAGCTATCCCAGTGAACAACCTCTACAACTCAGCAAAAGCCGCCGGCATCGCAATCGCCTCGACCAATCCCAACTACAGGAATGCGTACATCGAGAGCTTCAACCTGAATGTGCAACAGCAGCTCCCCTACGGCATGGTTGCCTCGCTTTACTATGTCGGGTCAGTCGGACGGCACCTGCTTATTCGCACCAACGAGAACCAGGCATCCGGCCCGGTAGGATCCCTCCATCCGTACCAGACCCTCTCGCTCAACAGTCCAATTGATCCCGGTGTGGCCATTGCGTCCAATATTACCGAGGTGAACAGCAATTCTTCGTCGAACTACAACGGCATGTGGGCCGTGCTCAGCAAGAACATGAGCCACGGAGTCTATATAAGCGCGAACTACGAGTGGACGAAGTCGATGGATATCAACTCCCTCGGGTCGCAGGGTGGTCTCAATCTGCAGGACAGCAACAATCCCCGCGGCAACTATGGGCTGTCGGACTTCGACACGCGCAATCATTTCGCCGGAACAGCGATCTACGATTTCCCCTTCAAGGGCAACCGCTGGGTCGCTGGTTATCAGCTTGCGACAATCATCCAGTACCAGACCGGTAATCCTGTCAACATCACCGCCGGCAGCTCAAGCTACAACGGTGTTACCGGCCTTGTACGTCCCAACCTGGTTGGTCCACTTGCCAGGCATAAGTCGCAGGGTGCCATCGCCAACGTAACCTACCTTCCTTCTTCGCTTGTCTGCCCGATCGGTCCGACATTGGCGGTACCCGCTGGATGCAGCCTGCAGATTCAGGCGACGCAGGCGACTCCAACGTCAACCATCATCTACACCGGTATCGGCAACATCGAACGTAACGGGGGTACAGGTCCGGGATTCGCGGACGTCGATCTCTCCGGGCAGAAGGAGACCAAGATCTTTGAGGGTCTTACTTTCACACTGCGTGCGGACGCCTTCGACATCCTCAACCACCCCAACTTCGGTCAGCCGTCGGGTAACGTACAATCGTCGACCTTCGGTCAGATATCCGCAACCCGCTTTGCGACGAGCGATGGCGGTTCTTCACGGCAGTTGCAGTTGAGCGGAAAGTTTACCTTCTAACTTGATGTGTTCAATTGCGCCTCGCTGAGTGGCCCTTCAGCGAGGCGCAGTTTTGTTTGATGGTCTGCTATTTGTGTTGAGGTGCGGCGGAGTTGTAGCTGATGAGCAGCGAGATTTTTCTTCGTGATTATCGAGCCACGGACCTTGAGGCGATGTTTCGATTGGATGAGGCTTGCTTTGCGGAGGAGTTTCGTTTCGATCGAGAGTCGCTGCGGGAGTTCGCTGAGGAACGGAACGCCGTCGTTTACATCGCGGAGAAGGTGTGCGGCGAGATCGTCGGGTTTGTGATCACCCATGTTGAGCGTATCGCGTCCGAGTGGCGGGCCTATGTGGTGACTCTAGACGTGGCCCCCGAGTACCGGCAGATGGGGCTGGCCAGACGGCTGATGAGAGAGGCGGAGGCATGCGCCGTGGCCGCAGGGGTGCGATGGATACAGCTGCATGTGTTTACCGGGAACGAGGTTGCGATCCGCTTTTATGAGCGGCTGGGTTATGAACGGATCCGGGTAAGGCGCGGGTACTACGGTTCGACGGGGCTGGACGCAGCTGTGTATGGCAAAGACTTGCCGGGTTTGTAACTGTACAGGTTACTTTTTTCCGAATACGTCTCCCATGCGGCGAATCTGGGCCCCTACGCCACGGAGCTTCTCTTCGAAGTGCTCGTAGCCGCGGTCGAGATGGTAGACGCGGTCGAGGATGGTTTCGCCGTCGGCGACGAGGGCGGCGAGGACGAGCGAGGCCGAGGCGCGAAGGTCAGAACACATGACGGCGGCGGACTGGAGGGGGCTTTTGCCGCGGACGGTGGCGGTGCGGCCCGAGATGGTGATGTTCGCGCCCATTCGGATGAGCTCCTGCACGTGCATGAACCGGTTTTCGAAGATATTTTCGGTTACGGTGCTGGTGCCTTCGGCCTGGGTGGCAAGGGCCATGTACTGGGCCTGCATGTCGGTGGGGAAGCCGGGGTACTCTTCGGTGGTCATGTCGGCTGCTTTGAGGTCGCCGCCTGAGCGGACCCGGACTTTGTCTGCGCCGACGTCGATTTTGACGCCGCATTGTTCGAGCTTGGCGATGAGTGCGCCAAGGTGTTTGGGCTCGCAGCAGTCGACGTTGAGGTCGCCGCCGGTGATGGCGCCGGCGACGAGGAAGGTGCCCGCTTCGATGCGGTCAGGGTTGATCCGGTGGCGCGCACCGTGGAGCTTTGCTACGCCCTGGATGCGGATGGTGCCGGTGCCGGCGCCTTCGATTTTGGCGCCCATAGCGATGAGAAGGGCGGCGAGGTCGGTGACCTCCGGCTCACGAGCGCAGTTTTCGAAGACGGATTCGCCATCGGCAAGGGTGGCGGCCATGAGGAGGTCTTCGGTGCCGGTGACAGTGATTTTGTCGAAGACGATGTGTGCGCCCTTGAGACGGCCGCTTCCGTTATTGGGGCTGCGGGCTTCGAGGTAGCCGTGGTCGTGGGTGATGGTGGCGCCCATGGCTTCGAGGCCGTTGATGTGGAGGTCGATGGGACGGCCACCGATGGCGCAGCCTCCGGGCATGGCGACGCGGGCGATGCCGGTGCGGGCGATGAGCGGGCCGAGGACGAGGGAGCTGGCCCGCATGGTCTTGACGATCTCGTACTTGGCGACGGGGTCGGAGAGGATGCCGCACTTGATGCGGGTACGGTGCTGGGCGCGGCCGTAGCCTAGTTCGACCTCGGCGCCCATGCTGGTGAGGAGCTTGCGCTCGGTCTCGATGTCGCGGACCTGGGGGATGTTTTCGAGGATGACCTCGTCCTCGGTGAGGATGGCGGCTGCCATGCAGGGAAGGGCGGAGTTTTTTGCTCCGGAGACTTTGATGGTGCCGAGAAGAGGGTTGCCGCCACGTACTACGAACTTGTCCATTCAGTCAGTTTACGGAGATTTGGCGTGGAAATGAGTAGCTGGGCGGGTACATGGGCAATCCGCGGGGTGGGAGCTTGTGGTGGATAAAGAATCGGCAGCTAATAGATGTCGAAGCTCTCGGTTCGAGAGGCACTAGCTGCCGTTTTATGAGTTAGAAACCGGATTGCGGGTTGGTCCGGGGTTGGGTCTGAGTGGGAGCGCCGTGGCCGTGATGGCGTAGGGCCCTCATCTGCTGGAGCTGATCCGGGGTGAGGACGTTAGCTAGCTGTTGCTTGGTTTGCTGGTGGATAGCGCGCATCTGCTGTTTTGCGATCATTGGTGAGATCGTGGTGTCGTTGTGGAGCGCGGCGATCTTCTGGTCGCGGTCGGCCAAGATGGGTCCGAGCTTCGCGGACTGGTCGGCGGTGAGGTTGAGCTTTTTGGTAAGTCTCGCGGTCTCGCGCTGTGGGTTGTGGGCGTGATGGTGCTTTGCTGGCGGGGGCGGCGCTGCTTCCTGCTGGGCGAAGACAACAGTGCTGGAGAGGGCCAGGGCGAGGGAGGTGGAGAGTAAAAGGCGGTTCATGGGTGGTGCTCCTTGTTGCGGCTGGGTCGCCGCTGTCTGGAGGAATGAACACGTCGTGTGGAGAATGTTGCGTCGGCCGGTTATGGATGCGCCCCGATTCGATTTGCGCGGCGCGGCCCAAAGGCGAATATGCGGCGAAACTTGGCGTTAGATACTTGGTAATACCCCGTATAGGTCAAGACTTTTGGGGTGATTGTCGATAATCTAACCTAGCAAATCCGTAAGCGAGGTATGGAATGGCGCGCCCGTATTGGACTGGCAGGATACAAGTCTCCCTGGTTTCGTTTGGGGTGCAACTGTACGTTGCTACCGAGTCGAAGAACCAGATTAGCTTTCATCAAATCAGCCGTAGCACGGGTGAGCGGATACGCCATCAGAAGGTCTTGGCGAGTGCGGCAGAGTCCGATAGCGAGGTCGCAGGCCCGGCGGTCGGGAAGGACGAGATCGTGAAGGGCTATGAGTATCGCAAGGGCGAATACATCCTCATTGAGCCGACCGAGTTGGAGAACCTCAAGGTGCCGTCGAAGCACACCATTGATGTGTCCCAGTTTGTGACGATGGATGAGCTTCGGCCGGAGTATGTTGAAAAGCCTTATTTCGTCGTGCCGGAGAACGACAGTCAGGCGGAGGCGTTTGCTGTTGTCAGGAAAGCGCTGCAGAAGAGTGGGAAGGTCGCGATCGGAAAGGTTTCGTTTGCGGGGCGCGAGAACATCATCGCAGTCCGCCCGGCCGGTGATGATGCGCACGGCGGGATGATCGCTTACACGCTTCGGTATTCCAACGAGCTGCGAAATGAGCAGGATTATTTCCATGACCTCAAGGCAGTAGAGATCAATGAAGAGTCCCTGGAGCTTGCCGAAGCCTTGATTGCGAAGAAATCGAGCAAGCTTGATTTGTCGAAGTTTGAAGACGGCTATGAGGTCGCCGTCAAAGAGTTGATCGAAGCCAAGGTGAACAAGATGCCGGTGCCGAAGGACGAGGTCGTCGAACCGAAAGGGAAGGTGGTCAACCTTATGGATGCACTGCGCAAGAGCCTTGGTGGAGTGGACAGTGGCACCAGCAAGCGCGTTCCAAAGAAGCCCGTAGAGAGCGTGAAGGCCGATTCGAAGAAAGGCATTGGGTTGGTGAAGCCGTCTTCGAGGACTCCCGTGAAGAGAAAATCGGCCTAGCTCAATTCCAATAAGGTCGACGCAGCGATTGGCCTTCGAGGCGCAGGCGGTTGGTCATCTCGCAAAGAAACCATGTGAAGGTTGCGATCAGGACCCAGCCGCAGCGATGTTGTGTTGCCACGTACCAGGTCGAAGGATGAGAGAGTGAGATGGTGAAGTGCCGAAGTGTGTGGCAGAGAAGTACTGCCGCTGACGCCGCAAAGATCGACAGGAGCGCCCGAATTTCCTGATAGAGTGCTTTGCGGTCCGTCATGCGGGGCTAGAGTTCGAGTCTTGAGTCGTCGATGGCGAGGCGGACGTTGCCGTCGGATTTGGTTAGGCGGCGAACGGCTTCCATCTTGTCGACGTTGGCCTTGAGCATGACGACGGCGATAGGGATGGATTTGCCGGCAGACTTGATGGTGCGAATTGCGGTATCGCGGTCGATGTCGCAGACCTTCATGAGGACTCGGATGCCGCGCTCGACCAGCTTCGCGTTCTTCATGTGGACGTTGACCATGAGGTTGTCGTAGACGTAACCGAGACGGGTCATGGCGCCGGTAGTGATCATGTTGAGGATCATCTTCTGGGCGCTTGCAGACTTCATGCGGGTAGAGCCGGAGATGACCTCGGGGCCGACCTCGCTGATGACGGTGGTGTCGGCGACGTCAGCCAGCGGGGTGTTGTGATTGCATGTGATGGCGGCGGTCTTGGCACCGCGGGCGCGTGCGTATTCCACGGCGCCGACGACGTAAGGGGTGCGGCCGCTGGCGGAGACGCCGATGACGATGTCCTTGCGGGTGGGACGGCGTCGGGCGATGTCGCGCTGGCCGATCTCAGGCGAGTCTTCGTTGACGTCCGAGGCGGAGGCTAAGGCCTTAGGGCCGCCGGCCATAATGTATTGGACTTGCGCGGGTGCGGTGGAGTAGGTTGGTGGGCACTCCGACGCGTCGAGGGAGGCGATGCGGCCGCTGGAGCCGGCACCAACATAGATGAGCCGACCGCCGTCGCGGAGTGATCGGGCGACGGTGTCGATGACGATGGCGATCTCGGGCAGCGCCTTTTTGACTGCGGCCGCGACCTTGGCGTCTTCGTGGTTAATAATGCGCGCAATTTCCAGGGCCGACTTAGTATCGAGCCCTTCGGATGCGGTGTTTGAGGTTTCCGTCGTGAGATCGTTGAATTCTGCTGCGCCTCGGTTGACGGTTTTAAGAGTGGTGGCCTGCTCAAGCATGGTAAGGGTTGCCATAAATGTCCTGCTTTTCTACTTTCTCAATTCTATTCCTAAGGTCCAGGAAAAGCTCTAAGAAACGTTGAGCCAAAACGGGTACCATTGGAGTGTCGCGGGCCGCGCAAACGCCTCTGAATTTGAGGGAGGAATTGGGACTGGAGAGATTTCGGGCGCGAGGAAGGCATTTCATAAGTAGCGCCAGGCTGGAGTTGAAGCATCCACCTGTGATATATGGGATGTGAGTCCCGACAAATTGGTTAGCTGGCCGGGAAGGCGCCTGGGGGCCGGGAAGTGGACGGACCGCGGTTTCTTCCGCTTGCGTCCGCACAGTTTGTGCGTCTAAAAAGAGAGGCCACGGAGACAGAGTGGAGACTGAGGGACAGATGGGGCAGGACATCGGAAACACGCCGTCGGAGCGCGCTAAGGGGGTGATGCACTCCTGGCTGCGGGACTTGGTGGTTTCGGTCGTTGTGTCGGCGTTTATCATCATCTTCCTGTATCAGCCGGTGCGGGTGGAGGGGACCAGCATGCTGCCGGTGCTGGAGGACCAAGACCGGTTGTTCGTCAACAAACTGGCTTACCGGGTCGGAGAGATCCACCGAGGGGACGTGGTGGTGTTTCTATACCCGCATGACCATGAGAAGAGCTATATCAAGCGGGTGATCGCGCTTCCCGGAGACGATCTGCGGATCGACCATGGGCAGGTGTACGTGAATGGCGGCCGTGTAGACGAGTCGTATGTTCCGAAGCGATTCACGGATGACCGGTCGCAACCGGAGATGACGGTGCCGCACGATGAGTATTTTGTGATGGGGGACCATCGGTCGATCTCGAGCGACAGCCGCGACTTTGGGCCGGTGGATCGGGAGCTGATCTATGGCAAGGCAGCGTTTGTGTACTGGCCGATGGACCAGGCTGGGGTGGTTCGGTAAAAAAACTCTCGCTTCAGTCAGCGTGGATACAGATAGGTCCGGACGGGCAGTCTGACGATCTTGCGGCAGATGCTATCGGGATGATTGGTGGGCCAATACATCTTAATCGGTTTCGGCGCATTGGATATAAGCGTTCAGATGTATCGCACAACGAGATAAAAAACCAGAGACGTTTCGCTGCGATGGTTGCCTGGGAAGATAGTTTATTCCGGTGCAACGGAGTGCAAGGGGACCGAATCAGACTTACCAGAGCAATGAAGTTGGTCAATTTTGTACGAAGGAGAACCGACATTGAAAAATCTTCTGATTCGCGGATTCTTAGGTCTGAGTATGCTTTTTATGCTGGCTATGACGCCATCGCCGGCTAATGCGCAGGTCGTCGTAAGGGTTGGTCCATCGCATCCTTATCATCATCGGCACTATCGCCGTGTCTACTATCGTCATGGTCATCGTTACTACCGATAGGTATTGATCTTAGAACCTTACTGAAACACCGGGCCCGCGCTTATATTGCGCGGGCCCTGGTGTTTCAGGATGAAATTCGCGAGGGTCACTTCGAGGTAGCGTTGCGGACGATCTCAGCGAAGGAATGGGGGTCGAGGCTGGCGCCGCCGACCAGAGCGCCGTCGATGTCCCCGAGGTTGCAGAGAGACCTTGCGTTGTCGGGCTTGACGGAGCCGCCGTAGAGGATGCGGGTGGAGGCGGCGATTGCGGGTGTCAGCGATTCGGCGATCCGGGCACGGATTATCTTGTGCGCATCTTCGGCAAGTTCGGGCGTGGCAGTGCGGCCGGTGCCGATGGCCCATACGGGCTCGTAGGCGAAGACAATGGGTGTGGCGATGGCAGGGTCGATGCCTTCGAGGGCTATGGAGACCTGAAGCTCAAGCACGTTGCGGGTGAGGTCGGCTTCGCGCTCTTCGAGTTTTTCGCCAACGCAGACGATAGGAACGAGTGAGTGGGCCAGGGCGGCCTTGAGCTTGAGGTTGACGGTGGTGTCGGTCTCGGCGAAGTACTGGCGACGCTCGGAGTGGCCTATGAGGACGTGGGTGGCGCCGATGGCGGTAAGCATGACCGGCGAGGTCTCACCGGTGAAGGCGCCTTCGTTCTTCCAGTGCATGTTCTGTGCGCCGATGAAGACGGACTTCGATTTGGCGGCGTCGACCAGTGCGGGGAGCGAGGTCATGGCTGGGCAAAGGACGATCTCCGCTGCGGTGTTTTGCTTGACGAGAGGGAAGAAGCTGGTGAGGAAGGCGGTAGACTCGGTGGGGGTCTTGTACATCTTCCAGTTGGCGGCGATGATCGGTTTGCGCATTAGTTCTAGTATTCCATTTTCAATCGAGGTAGGGAAGTTGGCTCGTGGTTGCATTCGTTGCGCCCTGGATGAAATGCGGGGATCCCGCTGCGCTCAGAATGACGTCAATTTTGTATGTGCAGCGGCTTCGTTCTTAGTACGCGGGGCTGTCCTAGCGAAACCTCTGGTTGTCTGTGAGTGCCGCGACGCCCGGGAGGGTCTTGCCTTCGAGGAATTCGAGGCTGGCACCGCCGCCGGTAGAGATGTGGGTGATGCGGTCGGCTACGCCGGATTGCTGGACGGCCGCGACTGAGTCTCCGCCGCCTACGATGGTGGTGGCGTCGTGGTTGCGCGCGACGGCGTGGGCGATGGCGTTGGTACCGTTGGCAAAGGTGGGCATCTCGAAGACGCCCATCGGGCCGTTCCAGATGACGGTGCGGGCTTCGGCGATCTCGTCTTCGAAGAGGATGATGGATTTGGGGCCGATGTCGAGGGCCATCATGTCGGCGGGGAATGCGCCGGTGCCCGAGAAGACCTTGGTCTTGGCGTCGGGGGCGAACTTGTCGGCCAGGACGTGATCGACGGGGAGGAGGAAGCGGACGCCTTTGGCCTTTGCTTTTTCGAGCGCGGCTTTGGCGACGTCGATCTTGTCGGTTTCGACGAGGGACTTGCCGGTGCTCTGGCCCTGGGCGTTGAGGAAGGTGTAGGCCATGCCGCCCCCGATGATGATGGCGTCGGCCTTGTCAAGCAGGTTGTCGATGACGCCGATCTTGTCGGAGACCTTGGCTCCGCCGATGATGGCGACGAAGGGCTTGTCGGGTTCGGTGAGGGCCTTGCCGAGGTAGGTGAGCTCCTTCTGCATGAGAAGGCCGGCGGCGGAGACTTTGACGAAGTGGGTGATGCCTTCAGTGGAGGCGTGGGCGCGGTGAGCGCTGCCGAAGGCGTCGTTGACGAAGATGTCGCAGAGGCTGGCGAGCTTCTTGGCGAAGACTGGGTCGTTGGCCTCTTCTTCGGGGTGGAAGCGGAGGTTTTCAAGCAGGAGGGGCTGGCCGGATTCGAGGTTGGCAGACATCTCGGTGGCGATTGGGCCGACGCAGTTGGGGGAGAAGGCCACGTTTTCGTCTTCGCCGAGGATGTGGTCGAGGAGGCCGCGAAGGTGGTCGACGAGGGGGCGGAGGCTCATGGACTCGACGGGTTTGCCCTTGGGGCGGCCGAGATGCGAGCAG
>Ga0210398_10004658_pt1 | contig 12839 bp, 8 predicted proteins | sample IncBWC4OmetaG_FD_161047 | JGI IMG/M metagenome (GOLD analysis project Ga0210398, IMG submission 161047) | Forest soil microbial communities from Barre Woods Harvard Forest LTER site, Petersham, Massachusetts, United States - Inc-BW-C-4-O | ecosystem: Environmental > Terrestrial > Soil >... | reverse complement strand
CTCCGCCGGACCTTCTATCCGCTCGGCTTTGCCGCCGAGATTATTACGAACGACCCCGAGGTGCTCCGCGCTGCAGATGACAGTTTTGGTCACCGGCGTTTGCGATACGGATCTACAGGATTAGAGATACGCATAGGCGTGGTTGGGAATGGGGCCGCGCAGTGCCCGCCAGAGCCGACCCGCCGCGAGTACAACCATCTATATTCACTCATGGCAGACACGGAAAATCAGGCGTTGCTGGATTTGCGGACCTATACCAACTTCGTCTGGCTGAACAGAAGTGCCCTAAAGAATCGACTTTACCTACGGCATAACTTTCTTGAAAAAGTCGTGTACCTCCTACTTGGAGCGTCAGTGGTTACTGACTTACATGCCGGCTGTGTTAGTAAGAATGGGAAAGGAATCCTTTTGTGCGGTGATTCGGGGGCAGGAAAAACAACACTTTCTTATGCCTGTGCGCGTGCTGGGTGGACCTACACGTCGGACGACACAAGTTACCTGATCAATCGCTTCAGTGTGCCGCGCGTCATTGGGCATGCACACCGCGTACGCTTTCGACCTGCCGCCAAAGAGCTCTTTTCAGAACTGGAGCATAGGGAGATAACACCGCGAATGGAGGGTAAAGCCTCCATCGAGGTCCTGATCGGCGAACTTCCCCCGATTGACGTGGCAACTGAAGCCACGGTCTCCGCGATTGTTTACCTGAACCGCTATTCTGGGGTAAACGCAGGATTGATCCCGTTGCCGGAGCGCACCGCCACTGAGCGCATGTCCAAGGAGCTTTATTCGGCTGGGGAGATTCGCACGAAGCACGAAAAGGTTCTGGAAAAACTCGCCAACATTCCAACGTTTGAGCTTCAGTACTGCGAGCTGGATGGGGCGATCGAGAAACTCGCACTCTTAACGAACTCCCTCTAGTGGCTTACTGGATCCACTCAAGAAAACTCATCAGGGCAATACCCTCATGCGAGCGATGGCAGTAAACCATACGCTTCTGCCACAGTCGGTGCCATAAAGTAAGTTTTTTGAGTCGCTCTCCCATGACGGCTGAATCTGATTGCATGGCACGTCGGCGATGCGGCGCGACAAGCCGCTGTCTTCGTCCCGGAGCCAAAGATTCCAGACACCATGATCGAGGCGACTATATGCCATCCATCGCCCATCCGGTGAGAGGGCTGGATACCGAGACTCCGCCAGCACAATTGGCGTATTGCTGTGTGTGGCGTCCGTCAGGAAGATTCTCGGGGAATTTCCATTCTCATCGGCTGAGAATGCGTAGTTGTGGTCGGAAAGGAACGACGCTTCGTATACGTTCAACTGTGGAGGCGTAAGCGGAGTCTCGGTCGTACTGACTTGAAACGCTCTGCGGAGCATGATCTGCCCCCGACCATGATCGTTGCGCAGGAACGCAAGGTCCTTACCGTCGGAGGAGAGCATCGGATCACGCGCATTCTCGACAAGAGTTTTTTTCGGGTTTTGAAGGTCTACAATTCGCGAGTGGGGGCTGGAAGCCCGTTCTACCAGCGCCTGTCCAAAGCCACTGGTAAAGGAAAGTTCGTCAGATACACCATCTGTATTGGGATCTACCTCAACTTCACCCCGTTCCTGCGTAACCAGGTGGTATCCCGTGAAGGTAAACGCAGAATAACGAATTCCATCACCAGTGGACTGCGGGCTCAAGCTAAGGAAGCCCTGCGTTTGCAGAGGTAAACGATATGAGTATTCCTGGCGCTCAGCACGTTCCAGACGAAGCGTTGATCGGGTACTGAGGATGACGGCTACTGCCATTGCAGTTGCCCACACATAGCGACTCCAGTCCGGGGTCAAGCTTCTATTCCGACCTTCACGCCATAGGATTGCGTAGATAGCGAAAAGTATTGCCATCATCAATGGCAGGCGCGGAACGTATAACAGTAGCGCCAGGCCTAGTGATCTGTTTGGCACTGGAAGCGGGAACCCGATCCCAAGATAGGCAAGAATCAGCGCTGTCAGCCATCCATAGCTGCGAATTCGGAGCAATCGCGAAGCAAGCACGCACACCGGAAAGATCATTAGCACGAAATTGTAGGAGGCTGGAATCGTGGAGATCGCAAGAAACGCCGTCAATAGTGCCGACCATTCCAGAAGAATTCGCTCGTCGCTGTCATCAGCTCGGCGAATAAGGAGAATGGCGGGCGCCAATGCCAGCATCTGCAACGCAGGCGCCAGCAATGCATAAGCTAAAGGGGAATCGTGCCATGGGCGCGGATTCCACTGGGGCTCGGAAAGAAAGAGACAATGGAGTACGCCGGAGATGGAGGCGCTGATCGTATAAGTGCCGAGTCCTTCGCCACGCATCACCCATGGCAGAATCTCCTGCAGCCAGGTGCGGTGGGCATTCAAGCCGAATACAGCGATCGAGATCGCGACAGTGGAAATCCCGGTGATCACACCTGCCGTAAGCGCACGCCAATCCCTGCGCTGCAGAAAAAACACAAACAACAATAGTGGGAAGACCTTGCACGCTGCAGCAAGAGCCACCAAGACGCCAGCGATAACGCGATGCCGACGGAGATAGCTGAAACACGCCGCGGCAATCAGCAACAGCAGCAGCACATAGAATTGTCCATACAGCAGGTTGCGATGCAGCGGGAAGCTGAGGAATATCGCCATCGCGATTCGCCGATTGCTCAGGCCGATCATTGTCCGCAAGATCCAACCGATAGGAACAAGAAAGGCGAGATTCAACACTATCCAAATGTGTTTTGCGGTGAGAGGGGGTAGTGCTGCCAAAGGCAACACTGCCAATGTTGAAAATGGTGTTATCGGCAGTAGCCCGATGATGCGGATATCAATCGCGCGATGGTCTTTTTCGCGTTCGATCCATGACCACTCGTACATTCGCGAAGTGTCATATCCCTCATGTACCAGCCGTGCCGCCATGTAGTAGTTGGGAAAGTCTGTATTAAGTGCTCTCCAAGCGCGTGGTAATGTGTGTGCGCAGAGAAACAGCACGGCGACGAATAGGACTGCATTTTCGAGCCAATCGACGACCGTAAGTTTAGATGGGACGGCCACACCTGCGCGTATCGGCGCACCCACACTCACTTGTCATTTAGTTGTCAGAGGAAAGTCATCAAGTGTTGCGTGGATGGCGCGCTGTCCCGAAGCTTAGATAATGCTTCTTCAATGATGTCGGCAGCTCGCTCAAGACCACGGAGCGACTGCATCTCCGATTGTAATTTCTGGGCGGCGTTCCAGTAGGAAGGGTCATTATGCACCTTCAACATCGCGGTGCGAATCTGCTCGGCGGAGCGAATCTTCGCTGGAAGCACCACTGCAACTCCCAACGCCGCCAGGCGCGCGGCAACGGCAGGTTGATCAAGAGTCATTGGCAGAGCAAGCAGAGGCTTCCCCTGCATTAGGGTCTCCAGAACAGTATTAGGGCCTGCATGCGAAATCACGATCTGAGCTCGCTTCAGCAGTTCAAGCTGCGGAGCGTTTCCTACGACCAAAGGTTTGCCTGGTAGATCGGAGAACATCGCCGGGTCCCGACGCCCACCGAGCGAGATGACCAATTGCAAATCTAACCGGCTACACGCCTCAGCAATCCGATGGAAGATTGCAGTACCGCTCTTCCGCGTCGTCCCCAACGAGGCATAGGCTAAAGGCCGGCCGTCAAGCCGGCTCCAGGGAAACTCCACAAAGGCTCTCCCAGCCTCATCGACGAATGGCCCGGTGTAAAAGAAGTTGGTGGGCAACTCGGAGCGGGAGAGATCGAGGCACTGTGGCCACTGGGTGATGTGAGCAAGTTCTGGAAAGGTATTCTCGATATTGCTGATCGATCCCAGGCCAATTTTTCTCCTGTATCGGTCCAGACTGCGTCGTATTGGGCCTTTCATACGAAGTACGGAAACCTCAAGCAGCTCTTTCTGCAAACGGTCCATGTATGAACCTGGGGCCACTATGGATCGAGGGGCATCCCATCCGAAGTTATGGGGAATGGAAGTGGATACGATGAAGTAGGGCAGACGCAGCATCTCCGCCAGAGTAGGGCCGGACAACGAAATCTCGCCCATGATGAGCGTGTCGACTCCAGCGTCTCGAATGGCTGCAGGATATTCGCGCAGGAAGGCCTCCATATCCCCCTCAATGCGTCGCAATCTGTAGGCTATTTCTCCAATCTGGGTTCGAGCTTTGCGTTGATTCGTGCTTCCACGATGCTGTCCAGCGGACGAGGAGTCAGGTACATCGATCGGGAAAAACTCCAGCCCCCGCGCACGCACATGCTGCTCCAACTCAGGATGCTGAAACAGCGTTACTCTGTGCCCCCGAGCCACTAACTGCCGCGATAAGGCGATAAGAGGATTGAGATGTCCAATTCCTTTGTATGACAACACCCCAAAATGTGGCATTTCAACTTTCCCTAAAATTAGATTAGTTGCACTGAGGCGGCGTTCGTTATGCCGCGCCGTGGCGATCTTCAGCCTCAGCCCATTTCACTCTGCGGATTGGTTTGCCTCCCAGCCGAACCTCGCCTGAACCCAGAATTGCTTCTGCGCTCCGTAAAAGTTCATTCACCGGAGCACGCAACCATCGAATGGTGCCGTCGATCCACAGCGGCTCCAGTCCTTGCCGCATGGGTACTGACAACCGTTCGAGAATTGCCGGGGAAGCAAGTTGAACACGACCTCGAATCATGACGAACTCAACGTCAGCGAGGGAAAGCGTGTGCAGTCTGTCTGTAGCGTCATGACCTGTGTCGCGTATCGCAATCAAATCTGCTGGACCGGATGCCCGGATCGCCCCTTCGCCCTCTCGCAAGCGAAGGATTGCCGCGGGAGCTTCCGTTAGCATGTGGTAGGCCAGATCAGGGGTGACCTTGCAGTGTGTCATGGCAAAACGAATCTCATCGAGCAGATCGCCAGTGGCCGTCAAAGGAGAATCGCTTCCGACACAGATGTTCTCGATCGCCTTGAGTAGGGTTAGGTTCGGAAGAACTTCGAAGAGGAACTGATTCGAGGATGGACACATAATCAGAGAAGCGTGGCGCTGTCGAATGAGCCCGATGCCTGACTTATCGATGGCCAAACCATGCACAAGTACGGTGTCCGCATCCAAAAGGCCGAAGCGGTCCAATTCAAAGAGCTCCTCCCTAGAGCGATCGTCAATTCCTTCGCAAGCATGCATGATGAAGACGCTTCCAGGCGGCGTTTCAGAACGTGCATTGAGTATGTCCCTACCGAGGATAAGAGAATGCGCCCATCCAAACCCTTGCATTACCTTGACTGGGAATTCTTGTTTCTGCAACTCCGGCCACTGAGCATCGTGGTGGCAGACGGTAGTAACACCGCACAGAAGGTTCCGTATTCCACCCCACCAAAGACGGACATCTTTTGGAACAGACTTGTGCTTTGCGATGACATCGGGAAAGGTCCGGTGTATATCTTTGCCCCAATCGACGTAATTCCGGTATGGAGGATTCGCTAGCCTTGGAAACAAAGAGAATTGCAAATGATCATGTGCGTTGATGAATCCAGGCAGCACTAGAAAACCGTTAAGATCAATGTGAGTGTCCTGACGTCCGAGCGCGGATTGTCGTAGTCCGTTGGCTACAACCTGTGTGATGCGACCGTCGCCGACGCTAATGGAAGCTTGCGGATTCTTCTGTGGTCGGATGGCGCAACGCGCTCCATGTAGCCACATTGCGCCTTCATGATGATCCAGCAAGGCGACAGGGTCACGCATGTTTCCTCGCGACATAAATACGAAATCGAGACGGTTCTCGCTGGCCGCGCAGCTTTGCGATCCACGGACGCATCGCCCACTTCCACCCGTACCAGGGAGAATATACTGTCCACTGAATTGACAGCTTCTTTTCGAGACCACTCAGTCGCTCGTCTGTCAGATATTCAAGACTATTTACAGAATCAGATGCCGTACCGAAGCGCTGACGAAATAGGGCGTGACGCTCCGTGACCATCTGTCTCCCGCTCTCCTCACGGGAATACCACGGAGTATCGCTGATGATTATCATCCCTGTCGGTTTAAGACAGCGAAGGGCCTCGCGCAGTGTGGCCTCATAGTCTTCGGAGTAGTGGAAGGACGCATTGAAGATAATCGCGTCAAACTGTTCATCACGGAACGGCATGTGCGCGGCCTCCGCTTGAAAGCGAGGGATGGGAATCGGTAGGCGCGTATCAAAGTGCACCGCCGCACCCAGCCCGTCATGATTGTTTGTCAACAGGTCAACAGCGACAGGATCATACCCAAGGAGCGATAAGCGAAAACTCATCCAGCAGTTGCCGGCACCCAAGTCCAGGATTGATCCGCCATCATGCGATGGTTTCAGCGCACGCGCTACGAGGCAACCATAGCTTTTTGACCGAATCCTCCATTGCTGGCCATTCCTACCACTCAAGTCTTTGTCTGGAAGAGCGAGGTAAAAGTCTTCGCTCTGACTTCCACGGCCCTCTGCCGCGCGGATCTGTTCATACTCGGAGACGAACCGGGCATAATATGCTGCTCGTTCCGGAGGCAAAGCATGCACGATTCCGTTATGAATCTTCATTTGAAACGCACATTGCGAACAGCTGAGCCCATCGACCCAAGTTTTGCAGCGAGGACACTGCAAGTCGACGCCAAGATGATAGGCAGGATTCATTGCAGTGCCATCCTCAACGTGTCCGGGAACCGGGTCGGTTGATAGGGGAAGTGATTGCATCTACGCTTTCCTGAGTGATGTTAGTTGTTCCACGGGAATTATCGAAGTGGACGCGATGATATCGATGGCCTCGGGAAACGTGAAGGCTTCCGGGACCCGGCTCATGGGCTCTAGCTCATGAACTGTTTGCCAAAGAGCGGTGACGCGACCGCCAGGGTCATGCTGGCCATTTGATTGATGCCAAGAGTCAACCTCAGCATGCAAGGCTTCGCGCACTGCCCGATAGAAATCAGTCGAGTAAGCGGCCTTGAACATAATGCAAAGGTCATCGCTGTCGCTCCAATTGCGCTTCGTCCCAAGTTGCATTCGCACGCGTTCATAGAAGACAGTACCCGGCAACGGATAGGAAAAAGATATCCCAATATCATCCGGCCGCAGCTTCCGCACTAAGGCAACGGTCTCTTGGAGTTCGGTCCAAGTCTCACCGGGGTAGCCGAATTGCAGGAAGAAGCATGCGCGAATGCCGGCGTTTCCAAGCCGGTCCCGCGCAATCGTGACCGAATCGAGAATAATTCCTTTCTCCATCGCGTCCAGTATGGCCTGAGAGCCAGACTCGACCCCCATCCATACCTCAGCGCATCCTGCGGCCTTCAAGTGGAGCACTGTCTCTTCGCGCATCAGGTCGGCGCGTGATTGGACTTTGAAAGGTATAGCCGCATCCCGCTTCGTAACTTCCTCGGCGAACTCTCTCACCCAGTGATGGTTGAGCGCAAATACATCGTCACTGAACCAGACGTGTTCCACTCCCGCTCGTTTCAAGAGCGCCATCTCTTCGGCCACTGCTGAAGCAGCACGCAGATGAAAACGATTGCCCGAAATCGGTTTCGCGCACCAGTTACAGTGGAAAGGGCACCCACGACTGGCTGCCATGTTCGTCGAGAAGTATCCATGCGCGTCACGCCAGGCGGCACGATAGGGTTCCAGATCGATTAGGTCGCGAGCCGGCAGTGAAAGTTGCGCCCATGCAGGATTCTTCGCAAGCCGTTGAGGACTTCTGACAATCTGCCCATACTTATCCAGCTTTACAAGACCGTCGAGCATCGCGATCCCTGTTCCTTGCAGGATCGACTCGCACAGGCTCACGAGTACATTCTCAGCTTCACCGCAAAGCACGTAATCGAACCCATTCGCGAGAAACAGATCCGGATTATCCGTAGAGTCGGAGCCGTGAACGACAACGACAGCACCAATCTCGCGGGAGGCTTTTGCTAGCTCCCACGCTACTTCCCTCATGCGGGTCAGGCACATCTTCGAAAGAAAGTTGAAGTCGTCTTCATAGACGGCGACTATCTTCGGTTGCAACTCTCGCAACATTGCGAGAAGGTTTTCGGCCGGCGGTTCCAGCATTGAATCAAAGACCGCTACGGATATGCCGTGATCGCGGAGTGCGGTGGCTGCATAGAGTGTTCCGATGGGCACATAAGGTTGCATTTTACGCAACTGTTTAGCGTCATACGGAAGGTGATACGAATGCGTCAATAAGACATCAGACAAGATCTACCCCGATGATTACCCTCCGGCCGCCTAGAAAAGCGGATGCCGCAGGGGACTGGTTGCGATGCGGGCTCGCCGCTTCATAGAGTTAGCGTAGTCTTGCTCTTGCCGGGTACTTGTCTCAGGAATGTCAACTCAATGTCATCCTTTTTGGTTGGGCCAGATAAGGCAGGGTTGACGCGTCATCGCCCGAAGCTGACGACTCAGTCACCAAACGCCAACACGATCCGAGACGAGAACTGCCCCCAAGGTTTCGCTTCATTCCATCCGAAAAATGACCCAGCTTGCAAGACAAGGCCTTAATGTGCGTGAGATGGCTCAGATCTCCGTGCGACGAAACTGGTAGAGCACATGATCGCCCAACATTGCCAGGGGTCGGGCAAAGAAGAGGTCGATCTTCTCCATTGCAGCGAGCAGTCGTGGTTGGCTTGAGATCCATGGCTCCGCAGCGCTAGGTGGTACCGCTACACCAATACCAATGCGCTTTTCGAGCACAAACCAGGGAGCAAAAGCACTCACGATCTCGGCAGTTCGGTGATAAACGACCTGAAAGTTGCGTTTGGCCAAACTCGCAGGCACTGGGCCGGATTTGCGGCGTCTGAGCGCCTGATAGGGTCTGCCGCGAAGAGTTTCGACAATCATCTCGCCTGGGCAGCATGTGCCGAATAGTACAAGCATGGCAGCGGCCCCCGGCTTTAGTACTCGGGCCAGCCCCCCCGCCACGGGTTTCAGATTGACGACACAATTGAGCGGCGCGAAGTTCGAGAAGACGCCGTCGAATAATGGCCGTTTCGAAGCGAGATAGCGTTCCGCAAAGTCCTGCATCTCTTCTCCCGCAGCGATCTCTGCTGCAGACCCAAGAGGAGCTAGCTTCTCTTGGGCCAACTTCACCATCGTGGGTGAAGGGTCCGTCAGCAGTACCTCGAATCCACGTTCAGCCAGGAATGTTGCATCTTCTCCGGTGCCTCCGCCAACCTCCAGTACACGACCCGGGGTTGGGAATCTCTGAAGAAGTGCTGCCCGCACTGCACGTCGTTGGGCGGCTACGCTGGACCAGGCGCCAAACCGCGAATCGAACGTCGGCGCAACTGCATCGAAGGCAAGAGCTGCAGGGCGTAAAGACGAAGTCATCATGAAAGCCGATCCAGGTGCTGGCGCCAGCGGTATGACTCCAGTACGTAGCGAACTCCCTCCACGATGTGAAAGCGAAGGCGTTCGAAAACGAAACGAAGCTGGACGCGATACCGCGCGATTCGCATCGAGAAGGGTTCGCCCGATGAACCTCTTATCACAACTGGTGGCAGACGCGACGGCCATAGCGACTTCTTTACCCAACTTTTCTCGGGAATACCCGCACTCTCAAGTTCCTTCCGCAAAAGCAGGAAGAATTTGGTGCCTGGATGATTGCCGAAAACTGTACGGCGGCCGTACCGATTGAGCCAGAGACATACAGAGGGAGGCAACACTTCGATCGTCCAGGCAGTCAACGCTTTTGGAGCAAAATCACCCAAGATCGAAGCAACAAGAAAAGTGACCACTCCGATTCCGAGGCAAGTACTCCGGTCGTCTTCAGCTCTGCCGCGAAGCTCCCGCCAGAACGCATCGTCGTCACGACGGGAGAGCACGTGCCGGTAGAACTCAAGAAAGTGTGCGGCCCGGGGAAATCCGCAGCATACATCTTTGAAGAGATGAATTGCCTGGCCCCGGAAGACGTCGCTGGGTGAAAGCATGGGCATGCGGATTCCGAACATCTCTCGAGTTATCGTTCGGTCCAGGCGCGAATCCTGGCCGGGCGTATCGGCCTCCAAATGCAGCTCGACCGTGCGGTAGGGAAGATCTTTATAAAGGTCCTTGACAGAGACGTATGGAGTTTCGTTGATCGTGAACTCCCAAGTCCTTTTACTGAAAGCACGCAAACGGTATCCTCTCCGCTCAAGAATCAAACGAGCCTCGGGTGCGTTTGATTCCGAGATGAGGTAGTCAAGGTCAAACTGATGTCTCAGTTCCGGACGAGGAACCGATTCTGGGGAGAGTGATAAACCCTTCACCAATGCGTAAGACAGCCCGGAGTCTTGAAATCCACGTTGGATTGCAACGGACTCCTCGACCATACCCTGCGTTCGTTTGGCGTTGTTATCCAGGTTCTGTTGCAGGCGGTCGGCGGCTGTTTCGGGCAGTGTATCGCGCAGTCCGAGTTGAATCAATCGATCCAGAAAATACAAAGCAAGACCACTCACATCAAGCCAATTCAGAAGTCTTCGCCATTCCGCGGTCGAAAGATGAAGCAATAGTTCAAGATGAACGGGAACAGAGGCGGAAAAGCTCAGCAGGACAGCCTCGTGTATTCGCTGTTCTCGGCTTAGACGCATTATTGCTTTGTTGGCATGACGCATGCTGATCGGGGTTGTTGAGATATGTGCCGAGCCTACAACGGAGGATACACATTGATGATAAGCGTCAGCTTGGCGCGCGAATTCGCGACTGGAAAGCTGGGTCATGCGGTGCCTCCTGTTTTTTGGGTAGGTTCTCAGTACGTGTCGAGTGTCGGCCTATGCTGCGCGGAAAAATCGTGTTCTGCTGAGACTAGCTAGATTTATGAGGAAAGGTGTCATCTCGTGATCAAGCAATTGTCATGGCATTGTCAGGTTGGCGATCTACCTTGGCACGGGAATTTCATCGCCGCCAAATTCGATACGCTTGAGCAATCTTGCATAAAGCTGCTCCAAAGTCGCCTTTATAAGTCCGGCATTCACCACATTTCTGCACCTGCGGGCCTCCTGGGGCCGACTGTCGTCATGTCGATCGGATGGAAGCCCATCTGCAGCGCGGGTGATTTCGGTTGCAGGCGAAAGTCGAATTTTCTTGCATTGACGAAGAGTGGATCTGCAACGCGTGAGCCCTGATCCTGGCCGGTGGCCTGCCAGGCGGCGAAGGACTTGTCGAGGAAATAGACATCGCTGCCGTGTGAGTTGTAGTAGAGATTTGCTCGCAGAATATAAGTTCCATCTGCCCAGTTGGCTCCGAGGAGATCGCCCTGGTCGAAGTAGACGATGTTGTTTTCCAGGGTGAATGAGACGTGCTGTTCGGACCGTGTGCGCATCAACTCGTGTTCGTGATTGAACGCGAAGATATTGTTGCGCAGGATATTCTCGCGGCCATAGTGCTGGTGAAAGCCCGCGCTCTTGCAGCCGTAGACGATGTTATCTTCTGCCAGAATATTGCTTGACCCCTCGTCCAGATAGATTCCCCACCCTCCGTAGGTGTAGGACGAGACATCGTGGATCAGGTTATTTTGAATGACCGTGCCAGGTTGCACGCCCAGGGTGTAGATTCCGCCCATGTCGCTCAGCATGTTCTTTCCGATTGAGTGGAGATCGTTGAAGGCGATCAGATTGCCGCTGGATAGATTTTTCCCGTATCCCCAGGTCCACCCTGCAGAGATGGCGGTGTAGTAAAGATCGTGCACATGGTTATGAATGATCTGATTGCGTCCGCTCTGCAATACCCAGATGCCGACACCGGCCGCATACACAAGGCCGAGATCGTGGATTTGGTTGTCGGCAATCACATTGTCGTAGTTCCGCTCCGCGCGATTCCCCCTTATATCTGGCTCTCCCACTTTGACTCCACCCGCTCCCAGATCGTAAAACTCGTTAGCCAGCACCTTGTTGTGTTGTGAACCACGCCCTAGTTCGAGCGCATATCCACCGGAGTGAGCGAACGTACATCGTTCCACGAGGAAGTCGACCGCACCAACGGCTTCCACCGCGGAGGACGCGGGGATGGCGGCCTGAAGGTCAAAGTAACCTTGAGGTCCCGCACTCCAGTCCGCGTGCTCGAACGTCAGGCCACGGAAGACGACATTGCGCACAAGCTCCCCTGCTTCCGGTTTCCCTTGCACAAGGACCAACCGCTCAAGTCCTGCCCCAATTACCTCGGCTTGCTCCATGTTCTCGCCAGGAAGGGGAATGTAAGAGACTTTTTGAGTGGACCGGTCAAGATACCACTCGCCTGGAACGTGAAGAGCGCCGGGGATGTTCTCAACGAAATAGCGAGCATTCTCTTCGTTGGCAGAAGTCTGAGTGAGACCGAGATCAACTAGATGGGTTTGCCTATCGACTCCCGTGATGGGACCGCGGAAATCACTCCAAGCCATGAAGCCCACGAGCTCAACGTCTGCTTGTTTAGCCCACTCTTCGTGGATGTCATTTTTTCGAAAATGCAATTGAAGCGGCTTGCCGGAGGAGCCGTGGCCCTCAAAGTGAAAGAAACCGTCCCTTGGGATTCGTGTGCGAGCAGCGCGCCTGCCGTTGATAAATAATTGGTGGAAGTAAGGGCCGGGAGCGTTTGCCGTCCAAGCCGCACCGGAGCTCCTGGTCCAGCCGGAGATGATCCTGCCGCCGCTAACGACAGGGTGCTCGCCGTGAGGTGCCTTTCAGATCGTGTCGCTGTCCTCCGGGCCAAGGACCAGAGTCTCGGGAAGAAAATAAGTTCCCGCGTGAACGGTAATAGTGATGGAGCCAGTGATGCCGGAGCGACGCTGTGCGCGGGCTGCATCACGCGCTTCGGTCAGGGTTCTGATCGGGCCGTGGGGAGAGACGGTGATGACCTGGGCAGGCAAGGCAACGGCAACGAAGAGCAG
>Ga0210398_10004655_pt1 | contig 12846 bp, 9 predicted proteins | sample IncBWC4OmetaG_FD_161047 | JGI IMG/M metagenome (GOLD analysis project Ga0210398, IMG submission 161047) | Forest soil microbial communities from Barre Woods Harvard Forest LTER site, Petersham, Massachusetts, United States - Inc-BW-C-4-O | ecosystem: Environmental > Terrestrial > Soil >... | reverse complement strand
AACGGCCTTCATGACCGCGGGATGGCAATGCCCGGCCATCAGCGCGCCGAAACAAAGGTTGTGATCGATATAGTCGTTGCCGTCGAGATCGCGGAAATGGGAGCCGCTGCCTTCTTTTACGAAAATTGGGTAAGGATCGTAGGCGCGATAGTTGCTGGCTACGCCCAGAGGGATGCGTTTCAGGTTGCGCTTGTGGGATTCAGCGGATTTGGGTGTGCGACGCTCAAAGGTGGAAATCTCCTGCTGCAGTTCGGGGTACATCTGGGTCTCCGGGAAATCTCAAGCCGCCTGCGGCGGCCATTAGAATACCCGGGCAGCCGAGGCGCCCGGGCTTTGAGGCTAGAAGATATATTTTAGAGCAAACTGCACCAACCGGGGGTCGCGCGCCTCGGTGACCTGGCCGAACTGCGAGCCATCCGTGCTGTCACCGTCCGGGTTGTCGAACTGAGTATGGTTGAAGATATTAAACAATTCGGCGCGAAACTCCATGTGCGTTCCCTCCGTTACCGGGATGTTCTTCAGGATGGCAAAATCAGTCTCGCTGATGTGCGGGCCGCAGCAGATGGTGCGGGGAGCATCGCCAATACGGCCAAACAAACTGGGATCAATCGTCGTGTCTTCCGTAAAAATGTTGGGATTGAAGAAGTAATTGCCATGGCTCTGCGCATGCTGCGTGTGAAAAGGCGCGAGCTGATCGGGTTCGCCGGGCAGCTCGAAATCGAAGCTGTCCATGAGTTCGTTGTCTGCCTCGGACGTAATGCGGATGGGGAAACCGGTCTGGAAAGTCGTGATACCCGAGATGGCCCAACCATTCAAGGCAACGGCTTTGAAACCGGTGTACTTGGGCACGGGCAATTCCCAGTAGTAACTGGCAACGATGCGATGCGTTGCGTCGAATAATGAGAGTGAACGGTTGTTGGCTCCGGGCAGCGGATTCAGGATACCCTCGAAACTAGAAGCTTCGTCGATCGACTTGCTGAATGTATACGCCAGGGAAAACTGAAGTCCATGAGCAAATCTCTTGTCGAGCGATGCTTGAAGTGAGTTGTAGGCGGAGTTGGCGATGGTGTCCTGAGCAAAGATGCTGGAGAATACTGGAACACCAGAGGCTGGACAGCCCGCGCCTGTCAATGGATTGCACTGCGGCGACGAATAGGGGCGCAAGCCAACCAGCGTAATGCCGTTGGGCCCGATTGTCGTTCCTTTAGGTATCACCGAGTCGTTTTGCGCGTAGGGTAAATTAAGCGCAACCGGCAGTACCGTGCCGCCGGGAATGAAAAATGAACTATCAGCGAAGAACTGTCCGCAAGTTCCCGCCCCCAAGATTGAGTTCAACTCAATGCAAGTCTGCGCATTTCCATAGTTGATGTCGTGGGTCGCAAGCAAGCGATGCCCTTGCGACCCTACATAGCTGATCTGGAACTTCATGTCTTTGCTTAGTTCCCGCTGGATGGATAGGTTATATTGGTCTGAATACTGCGACCGCAGATGGGGTTGAAAATCGCCGAACAATTCAATCGGCTCGAATTTGGCCCAGTCCTGCGGAGTCCCACGTGTCGGCGTGATAATACCGTTGAACGGATTGAGAAATGTGGTCTGGCCATCCTGGCTGAGAAACGGAGTATTGAAGAGCGTTTCCGAGAGAACCACGCTACCGCCAAATGGAGGCTCAGCACCGAACTGTTCCAGCACCAACTGTTCAACCGGGTTGTAGAACATTCCCCAACCGGCGCGAATGCTGGTCTTGCCGGAATTGCCCGGACTCCACGCAATTCCAATGCGCGGAGCAAACGACTTGTAATATGTCTGGGTCAAGCCCGGAGGTATGCCGGTATCACCCGGCACAACCAGTCCAACCGGAGTCTGACTAGCGCAGTCGGTATTGGCCGTGTTTTCGCAGGGGAAGATGGTGCTGGTCTGGCCGGGCCGGTAAGTTTGCACATGGTGGGTTATGTCGGCGATCGGTGTGTTCAGTTCCCAGCGCAGGCCGTAGTTGAGCGTCAGATTCGGCTTGATTTTCCAGCTATCTTGGGCAAAGAGATAAAGACCGGTATTGCGCACTCTCTCTATTTGGGCCGACCCCTGCCCATACTGATCGGTGAGGCCCAGCAGGTAGTTTGGATATAGGTTGCTGGAACCATCTGCATTGGTGGCTTCCACGTCATTGGGACCGCCGCCAAAAAATTCCTCCTCACCACTAACGTTGAAGTAAAGGGTTTGATCGAAGCGTTGCCGGCGAACGTCCACACCGAATTTCATGGTGTGATTCCCGTAAACCTTGGTGAGGTTATCGGACCACTGGAAGGCATTACCCACCTGCGGAAGTTCTCCCTCGGCGTTGTTGCCCAGGTTGAAGCCGCCCGCCACGTTGATGAATGGCAAGCCTTCACGCGTCGGCCCGAGACCAGGGTGAATGCCTAGAACATTCGCGGCTGTGCCGTCCGAAAAACACTGCACTGGCCCGGTTACATTGGTAAGCCACGATGGCGCCGTAGGACACGAGTTCTGCACCAGTTCGGTATTCGCCGGATGCTGGAACGTGAGTTGCCCTTCGCGGTTGTAATTGAAGCGGAATTCATTCACCGTACTGTTGCTAATGGTCCAGGTGTGAGAAATATTCCACTGCTGGAAACGCTCGGCAATGATGCTGCCAAAACCTGGGACGTTGGCGCCCGCCTGCTCAAAGAAGGAAAAGGGCTGATTGGTGGTGTCGTCGTTGAAATAGTAGTAAATGCTGAGGTTTTGTTTGCTGTTGATGGTGTGATCGAATCGCACCGTGAACTGATCTCCGCGAACGGCTTCGGTCGGCACAGTTTCAATGGTGTTGCCACCATTGGTGGGAACCGGGACAAATTGGAGCAGATCTACAGCGGTTGAGTCCATGCAGGCGAGGGGAATCTGGTTGTTGGGAAAAATACTAGCGTAGGTCACGCCGTCGGCTACGGGACCTCCATGCTCTGCAGCCACCGCCGTGGCACACCCCGGGCGATTGGTTAGGATCGAAGAGTTGGTAAGCGTTCCGGCAAAAGGAGTGCCTGCGAAATTGGCGAAATTCTGCGTGGCGCCAGGGCGCTGGATCGCCGTGGGCACCGTGACCACAGGTGAAGGCACACCCTGGCGGATACGGCGTCCTTCATAAGAGACGAAGAAGAAAGTCTTATCTTTCTTGATCGGGCCGCCGAATGTTCCGCCAAATTGGTTCTGATTGAACTGCGGCTTGCTCGTATCGAAATAACCCTTCGCGTTCAAGACTTTGTTACGGAAAAACTCATAAACATCGCCGTGCCATTGGTTGGTACCTGACTTGGTTACTACGTTCACGACTGAGCCGGAATTGCGTCCGTACTCAGCGTCAAAGGTATTGGTTAGGACGCGAAACTCCTGAATGCTGTCCGGCGAAGGCTGAACAGTGGGCAAATTCACGAATTGGTCATTGGCGTCGCCGCCGTTGACGCTGAAGTTATTGGAGCGTCCGCGGCCGCCATTCACGGAGACTGCGCCGGCCTCGTTACTTCCATAAATGATGCTGTTGCTCGATCCGGCCGTGGACATGACGCCGGGCTGCATTTGCAGGAGCTGATAAGTGTCGCGAGAATTCAGCGGAAGCGCGACCACGGTGCGGTCATCGACGACTGCGCCGAGTTGGGTGCTGGTGGTGTCCACCAAGGGCGCCTCCGAAGTTACATCCACCACCTCCTCAGTTGCACCCAACTGCATGATCATGTTGAGGGTCACGATCTGGTTGACCTCCAGCGTGACACCCTTGCGTACATTCTTCTTGAATCCAGCCTGTTCGAACTCGAGGTGGTAGGTGCCGGGCGGCACTTCCACGAAGCTGTAATCTCCGCTGTCATTGCTCTGGGAATTGCGACTCGCGCCCGTCGCTTCATTCACCAGAGCGATTTTCACCCCAGCCAACACCGCGCCCGTTGGATCGGCAACCCGGCCAACAATTCTACCGCCGGTACTTTGCGAGAAGACCGGGAAGGAAAAGATCGCGATGAAACTCAGCAGGACTGAACAGAAGATACGACGGTTCAGAGACGGATGCATGCAGCACCTCCCGATCCGGGGTGGAGAATTTGCCAGCAACCAGGTTGCGTGAAAAGCAAACCTTGCTATAATCGCGCAAGGTTAGTGAAACCTCGTATTGACTGTCAAGCAAAAAATGGGTTTTTAGGAACGCCCTGAAAATACTCGGAGAGCGCGGCTTTGTAAAATGAAATCCGCCGAGCCAAAACCATACTTGAAGATCGGAGATGTTGCCCGCCTGGCGGGCATTTCTCCGTCGGTGATCCGCTCCTGGGAACGCCTGGGTCTGACCCGCCCCCATCGTACTGCCAGCCGATACCGTGTTTACAGCCCCGAGGACCTGAAACTGCTGAAGCGGGCGCGATTCCTGCGAAAAGTGCGAGGGCTCAACGCTGCGGCCATCGTGCAGATGCTGCGGCGGGAGGGGCGAGTGCACGCTGGGTCAAATGGTACTCGTGGAGCCATCGGGGCCCATCTCCGCCAACTCCGGCAGCGGCGCGGGCTATCCCTGGCCCCGGTGGCAAAAAAGGTCGGCATCTCCGTGGGATTTCTGAGCGCGCTGGAGCGTTCGCAGATGAGCGCATCGGTCAGCACGCTGCGAAAGCTGGCTCTGTTTTACAAGACCAACATTCTGGATTTCTTCGATGCGGCGGAATCTCGCGGACGGCTGGTGTCGCCGGGGAAACGCAAGATATTGGAGGCCGGCCCAGGGGTTCGCATGGAGTTGCTGGCGTGGGGAAACACGGTAATGGAGCCACATTTGTTCCGCATTGCTCCCAAGGCAGGCAGCGGCGAATCGTATGCCCACGAGGGCGAGGAATTCCTGTACGTGTTGCGAGGAGAGTTGCGGATCTCAGTACAAGAAGAGGAATATCGCCTGCGGACGGGTGATAGTTTCTACTTCGAGAGCGCAACACCCCATCGCTGGCTGAACCCGGGCCGCAGCGAAACCTGGGTATTGTGGGTGAACACACCACCGACGTTCTAGCGCGAGAAGAGAGTTGGCTATGGTGTACGGCAAAGTGATATACAAATCCCCGAACGGGAACGCAACGAGCACAGACTCGGAGGGCTCACGGTGATGATCCGGCGCGTTGGAATTTTGATGTTGATTGCGTGCGCGCTGCTTCTGGCCGGGGCGTGTACGAAAAAGGCACCCACCTTGAACCTGCTGGTGTGGGAGGGCTACGCCGACCCATCATTTGTGCGTGACTTCGAGGAAAAACACCACTGCAAGATTACCGCCTCGTATATGGGATCGAGCGATGAACTGGTGGCCAAGTTGCGGGGCGGAAGCTCTGGCACCTATGACGTCATCTCACCCTCGAGCGATGTGGTCACTTCGATTGCGTCGGCGGGGCTAGCGGCGCCGCTTGATCTCTCCAAACTACCCGGCTACAGCCAACTTTCCCCGCAGATGACTTCCCTTCCCCTGGTGCGGATTCACGGACAGGTGTTCGGCGCACCTTTCGTATGGGGACCAGATCCGATCATTTATGACACTACTGCGTTCCCCTCGCCGCCCGATAGTTGGAACATATTCTGGGACCCGAAGTATCGCGGCAAGATTTCCGTTTGGGACGACCTTGCTACGTTATATATGGCGGCGCAGGTTCTGGGGTTCGACAAGCCAGATCCCAGTCAGCTTTACAACCTTACCGACGAGCAATTGGAAGCCGTCAAGAAGAAGTTACTGGAGTTGAAACCGAACATCCGGAAGATGTGGTCGACCGGTGGCGAGTTGACGAACCTATTCCAGAATCACGAGATCGTTCTGTCTATGGGCTGGCCGCTGATGACTAATCAGCTGCGCAAAGTCGGGTTTCCCGTCGGCGAGACGATTCCTAAAGAGAATACGACGGGCTGGATTGATCATTTGATGATCACGGCGGGCAGCGAGAACAAGGATCTGGCCTATGAGTTTCTGGAATACATGATTGAAGCGCAAACTCAGAAGAAGGTTGCCGACGTAACCGGCTATACTCCAGCGAATCCGCAGGCGGCGCAATACATGGCCGCGGACCAAGTGAAGAGCCTGCATCTGGATGGCGTGGACAGTTACCAGAAGCGGCTGTACTTCTGGCAGGACGTTCCGCGGCGTGCCAAGTACAACGAGATTTGGAATGAAGTGAAGGCAGCGCAATAATTTCATCGAGTAACGCCGGGACCTCGCCGACACGACGGTGCTGCCAAGACAAATGGCCACTATCATCGAACCTACGCTCGCACGTTCCCCCAATTCTGGGGCGCAACCCCTGCTCTCCATTCGCAACATCGCTAAATCGTTTGGGAAGAATCCGGTGTTGCGCGATATCTCCCTGCAAATCGCGGAGGGCGAATTTCTGACCATCCTCGGAGAGAGTGGTTCAGGCAAGACAACGCTGCTGCGCATCATTGCCGGCTTCGAGAGCGCAACATCAGGCGAGATCTGGATGGAAGATGCGCGGCTCGACATTCTACCCCCTTACCGCCGGCGGGTGAATACGGTCTTTCAACACTACGCGTTGTTCCCTCATTTAACGGTCGAGGAAAACGTAGGCTACGGACTGCGCGTGGCCAAGCTGCCAAAAGAAGAAGTAGCGAACCGGGTCGAGCAAGCTTTGGCAATGGTGAAGATGACTGCGTATGCCAAGTCCAAGCCCGCGAAGATCAGTGGTGGACAGCAGCAACGCATCGCTCTGGCACGAGCATTGGTGAACCGGCCGCGACTGCTGCTATTGGATGAACCGCTTTCCGCATTGGACGCCAATCTGCGACGGCAGATGCAAGTTGAGTTGAAATCGCTACAACGCGAGGTTGGCATTTCATTTGTATTTGTGACCCACGACCAGGAAGAAGCCATGGTCATGTCAGACCGCATTGCTCTATTGCGCCGCGGGGAACTGGAGCAGATTGCCTCGCCGCGCGAAATCTACGGACGGCCGGCCACCGCTTATACGGCGCAGTTCATTGGGCATACCAACCTGCTTCAGGGAGAAGTGCAGGGCGGAGTGGTGCGATGCCACTCGCTGGACTGGCCAGTCGGACTGCCGGATGGGCCGGTATGGTTCTCGTTACGGCCGGAGCATCTGCGTGTGGTTAATTTGGCGGTTGGGAGCGCTGGCGTGAACGTGATTCGATTTCGCGGTCGCGTTTGCCACCAGGCGTTTCACGGCTCAACAGACCTATTGCAAGTGGAATGTGAGGATGGATTAAAGCTATCCATACGTACCGCCACGCGAGAGAACTGGCACGGAGAACTAGAGCTGGAATTCTCTCCCGAAGATGCCGTCGCGGTCCGCAAGTCTGAGGAGAAGGTTTGATGTTTTCTCGTACCTACCGGGCAGCGATTACCGTGCCTCCATTAGTCTGGGTTGCAGTGTTTCTGCTGGTACCGTATGCGCTGCTCTTCTGTTATAGCTTTTGGTCGGTCTCGCCTAACCAAACCATCGTTCATTCGTGGACACTCGACAACTATCGCGATCTGTTCCGGGTGAATGTTTACCTGCAAACTCTTTTTCGATCGATGTGGATTGCGGCGCGGGTGATGGTGTTTTCGCTGCTGCTCGGTTATCCGCTGGCTTATTACTTGTCATTCCATGCGGGAGCGAGAAAGGAGCTTTTCTATCAACTGGTGATTATCCCGCTATGGGTCAGCTACCTGGTTCGGGCCTACGCGTGGAAAACGATTCTGGGCAGTGACGGAGTACTCAACACGTTGTTGCAGTACGTGCACCTGACGCAACATCCGCTGGATTTCCTGCTCTACAGTCCGTTTGCGGTGGTGTTGACGCTGACGCATATCTACACACCGTTTGCATTCCTGCCGATCTATGCCTCGCTTGAGCACATTCCACGGAACCTGGTAGAAGCCTCGCATGATCTGGGTGCATCGCCCTTCCAGACTTTCTGGCGAGTGATCTTCCCGCTCTCGATTCCCGGGGTGTTGGCCGGAGCAACGTTTGCGTTCGTACTCAGCCTAGGAGATTTTCTTGCACCGCTGCTGCTCGGGGGCCCAAGCGGGATCATGATTTCAAACATCGTGGTCAGCCTGTTTGGCGCAGCCTACAACTGGCCGCTGGGAGCGGCGATCTCGCTGTCCATGTTGCTTCTGGTTCTGGCGCTGCTCGTGCTTTCGGAAAAGGTGGAGAGGAAGTGGAGTTTCCGGTGAGCGCTGCCCGCAGCACTTCCCGCTGGTTGCCTTGGCACGCTATTGCTGTATTTAGTTTTCTTTACCTGCCGATTATCACACTGATCGTCTATTCGTTCAACGGACCAGGAGTTGGCGGATTTCCTCCGCACAACCTCACGCTGGATTGGTACCGCATGTTGTTTGTCGATGATGCCATTTGGGAATCGGTGCTCAACAGCTTAAAAGTCGCAATCGCCGCGATTGCAATTTCGTTGACCTTTGGCATTCCGGCTGCGTTGGCTCTTGATCGCGTCGAGTTCCCCGGCAAGGCTCTATTCCGGCGACTCGTGTTGCTGCCGCTGATTCTTCCCGGAATCATTACTGGACTGTCCCTGTCGATCTTGTTTCACGATAGTCATGTGAAGTTCAGCATACTAACGATTGTGCTCGGCCACGGCACAGCGCTGATTTCGGTAGCGACGACGGAAGTGTTCGCAGGTCTACAAAAGCTGGATCGTGCGCAGGAAGAGGCTTCGCTTGATCTGGGCGCGAATTATTGGCAAACATTTTGGCGGATAACGATACCCAATCTGCGGTTGTCGATCATTGGGGCGGCATTGCTGATCTTTACTCTATCGATGGATGAGATTGCAGTGAGCTTTTTCTTGATCGGCCGGGACAACACCCTGCCGCTCGAAATCTGGGGACGGCTACGGCGGGGGATTACGCCGGAGATCAATGCAATTTCAAGCATCATTTTTGTGTTTTCGCTGATCGCAATCGTGACCTGGTACCGGCTGCGGGCGAGTGCGGAGGCAAAAGTAGAGATCGCGACCGAGTTTGAAACGACGGTGCAAGGGTGAACCGGAGATGAGCACAAATCGTCGAGACTTTATTAAGTACGTAGTGGCGGGTTCGATCGCAGCGGGATGTCCAGTCGATCTTTCGCTCTTCGCGGAGACAGCTCCCCAGCCGACCGTTGACGGCGAAGACAACCGCATCTGTCATCAGGTTCGCGACGGAAAGGTCTTCACTCTGCCCCCCGCTACCGCTCGCCACGATGTTGTGATCGTTGGCGGAGGTGTCAGCGGACTGACAGCGGCCTACTTGTTGCGGGGTCGCGATTGGCTTTTATTAGAAAAGGAACCTCACTGGGGCGGGAATGCCTACCTCATGGAGCATGACGGCAGTCCTTTTGCGACCGGTTCGGCGTTCCTCACCAAGAGCGAACCGGCGGCTTTCGGCCTTGCCAGGGAGATCGGGCTTGAGCCTTTGCCGGTACATGATCGCGACGCCACAATTATCCATGGCGAATGGATTCCCGATACTTGGACGGACGGCCTGGATAAGCTGCCATATCCGGCGACTGTCCGCGAAGGCTTCAAGAAGTTTAAGAAGGAAATACTGGCGATTGATCTGGCCAAACGCAGCAAGGAACTGGACAACATTCCGTTTTCTGATCTCCTCAAGGATTACCCGGCCGAAATCAAACAGTGGTGGGACAACTACGGGCCCTCCAACTGGGGTGCGACGACCGAAAACACCGCCGCGAGACTCGCGATCGACGAACTGCAAGACATTGGCTCTGATACGATTCCCGACTTCTATACCTGGCCTGGAGGTCTTGGCGCTCTCACCAAAAGATTGACGGAACTCCTGCAGCCAAACTTTGCCGACCGTATGCAAGCCGGCGCCACCACAATTGCCGTGGTTCCCGGTAAGAAGGAAGTACAAGTCACTTACATGCAAGGCGCAGAACTGAAGACGGTGGCTGCAAAGGCAGTGATCATGGCCACCCCGAAATTCATCACACGGCGCATTGTGCAAGGCCTGCCTGAGAAACAGAGCGATGCCATGCACCAGATACGTTACATTCCCTATCCGGTGGTAAATCTTATCTTCGACAAGCCGGTGTTCAACAAATCCTACGACACATGGTGTCCGGGAAACACATTCACCGATTTTATTGTCGCCGACTGGGTAGTCCGCAACCAGCCCGGCTACCAGCAGAAATACAACATTCTGACTTGCTACACACCGATGAAGGAAGAAGACCGCGGCTATCTGCTAACCGAGGGCAGCACGCGAAAGATCGCGGAAAAGGTGCTCCGGGATTTCCAGAAGCTGTTTCCAGGATCGAATGTCGATCCCATTGAGGTTCACATCTACAGGCGCGGACATCCTCTTTACATGTCCACGCCTGGCCTCTACACGACTGTCCAGCCTTTGGTACGGGAACCAATGGACCGTATATTTTTCGCCAACACCGATTCCGAAGGACCTGAATCGACTACCAACAAGGGAATCCTGGCGGCGCGTCGGGCGGTGAAAGAGGCGGAGCATCGCCTCGCGGGCAAACCCGCGCCGAAACATGCAGGAGTGGCAGGTTAGCCAGTTCTCGATCCCAGTTAGTCCCCAAATGCTTCCAGCATAGTAAAGTAGTAGTGAGGCAAAGCCTCGTTCCCTGAAAGGATTCTCTTGAGTTCCGGTATTCGTAATATCGCAATCATTGCGCACGTAGACCACGGCAAAACCACGCTGGTGGACGCCATGCTGAAACAAAGCGGCACATTTCGTTCCAACGAGCACATTATCGAGCGAGTCATGGATTCGAATGACCTGGAGCGGGAGCGCGGCATCACCATCCTGGCCAAGAACACCGCGATCTTCTATCACGATGTGAAAATTAATATTGTGGACACGCCCGGTCACAGCGACTTCGGTGGCGAGGTGGAACGCGCGCTGAAGATGGTGGACGGGGTCATGTTGCTGGTGGATGCAAGCGAAGGGCCGCTGCCGCAGACGCGATATGTTCTGACCAAGGCGCTCGAAGCACATCTACCACCGATTTTGGTGATCAATAAGATCGACCGTTCAGACGCTCGTCCGCAGGAAGTCTTGAACGAGGTCTATGACTTGTTTATCGATCTAGACGCCAAGGAAGAGCAACTCGACTTTCCGGTGCTCTATACCAACGCCAAAGCAGGCACGGCGTCATCGGACATTAAAGGCGGAGGCGAGAATCTGCTGCCGCTGTTCGAGGCCATTGTCAAAACCATTCCTGCGCCGACCGGCGATCCCCACGGACCACTGCAAATCCTGGTCGCTAATCTCGATTACAGCGACTACCTGGGGCGGCTGGCCATCGCGCGAGTGTTCAACGGAAGCATGCACACTGGCGAAGACGTGGCCATTGCGAAGTTAGACGGATCGCTACACAAGACCAAAATCACCAAACTGTTTTCGTTCTCAGGCCTGAAGCGGACCGATATCACGGAGACTACGCTGGGAGACATTATCGCGGTCGCAGGTGTCGAAGGCATCACCATTGGTGAGACCATCACCGACGCAATCAATCCAGCACCTCTGCCACACATCACGATTGATGAGCCCACCATCGGCATGCAGTTCACTGTCAACACTTCGCCTTTCGCGGGGCGCGACGGCACTTACGTGACCTCGCGCAATCTGCGGGAACGTCTGCAAAAAGAACTACTGACCAATGTTTCCCTGCGGATTGAGGACACAGAAACCACGGACACCATGGTGGTCATGGGCCGCGGCGAGTTGCAGCTTTCCATTCTCATCGAGATGATGCGGCGTGAGGGTTATGAACTCATGGTTGGGAAGCCGGAGATTGTGACCAAACGTGTCGACGGCAAGCTGATGGAACCAGTGGAGCACCTCACCGTCGATGTTCCGGAGGAATTCGTCGGCGTAGTCATGGAACAGTTAGGAGCAAGAAAAAGCGAAGTCAAGAACATGCACAATCACGGTTATGGGCGGGTGCGGATCGAGTTTCGCGTCCCCAGCCGCGGGCTGATTGGCCTGCGCAGCCAATTGTTGACCGACACGCGCGGCACCATCGTGATGAACGCATTATTCGACGGCTACACTGAGTGGCAGGGAGAGATCCCGCACCGGCTCACTGGCGCGTTGGTTGCAGATCGCGCGGGCACTTCCACAGCTTACGCGCTGTGGGGACTGCAAGAGCGCGGCGAATTGTTCGTGGGCCCTGGCATCGAACTCTATGAAGGAATGATCGTCGGCGAGAACGCCAAGGACAACGATCTCGATGTGAATGCGGTACGCGAGAAAAAGCTTACCAACATGCGGGCTTCGACTGCGGATGAAGCTATCCGACTGGTGCCGTTTCGCAACTTAAACCTGGAGCAGGCCATCGAATTCATTGCCGACGATGAGTTCGTGGAGATCACGCCGAAGTCGCTGCGGCTGCGGAAGAAGGTCTTGCAATCGAATCAGCGGAAGAAGAAATCAATGGCGATGGCAGAGGAGAGTTGAGATTGAGCGGCAGCGGAGCAAAGGCAGAACCGGGTCGTGATCTGCGGATGTACCTGGTACCTTGCAGTTGTGGCACAACCTTTGCAGTCAGCGAAGATCACGACTCCAAAGGTACCGGCTGGAACCAATATCTGAAGTGTCCGAAGTGCAGCAAGCGACATGATCCCAAAAACCGGTTGCTGCAACTGAATTATCAGGACGAAGGATATTGGAAAGTTGAGCAATGTTAGTAAGAGCTACTAAGAGTGGGCAAAGCCGCCCTGCGCGCGGTTTCGCGAAATAGCTTCCAGCCCGCATTATTCCTGCTATACTTCCTGCGCATTTGACTGTGGGTCAACTCCACTGCTCTGGCCAGCTAATTTTACCCGGTGGAAACTCACAATCGAATAGTTCGTAGCAAG
>Ga0210398_10004652_pt1 | contig 12853 bp, 6 predicted proteins | sample IncBWC4OmetaG_FD_161047 | JGI IMG/M metagenome (GOLD analysis project Ga0210398, IMG submission 161047) | Forest soil microbial communities from Barre Woods Harvard Forest LTER site, Petersham, Massachusetts, United States - Inc-BW-C-4-O | ecosystem: Environmental > Terrestrial > Soil >... | reverse complement strand
CGTTCAGGCAGACAACGGCGACGTTTCGATTACCATGAGCCAGACTCAGGTCTCGGAACTACCCAATCCCGGTAACGACCTCACCTACATCGCCCAGATCGCTCCCGGCGCAATCATGGCCACCGATAATGTGCGCACTAGGGGCGGGGGCGGGAACTTTTCAATCCTGGGAATGCCGGGCACCGCAAATCTCTTCACCTTGAATGGCATGAACGACAACTCGGGTCATCTTAATTTTACTGGCGCTACGGGTATGCTTCTGGGTCAGAACCAAATTCAGGAAGCCACTGTGGTGAGCAATGGCTACTCGGGACATTTTGGAGATGCCCCAGGCTCGTATGTGAACTACGTCACAAAATCCGGGGGGAACGACTTCCACGGAAACGCCGAGTACTTTTGGAATGGTAGCGTGTTGAACGCTACCGACTGGATCACCAAAGCATTCGGCAATCCTCGCCCGTTCGATATCGCCAATCAGTGGGCGGGTTCGGTGGGAGGGCCCATCAAGAAAAATAGGCTTTTTTTCTTTCTTGATACCGAAGGCTTGCGAGTCTTGCTGCCCTCTCCTGTTCAGGTGGTTCTCCCGAGCCCGCAGTTCGAGGCAGCAACCATCGCCAATATCGATTCTATCTTTGGGTCTGCGTCCGCTTCCGATGCTTTCTACAAGCAAATCTTCAGTTTGTATCACCAAACCCCTGGAATAGCAGCAGCGACTCCGGGGAGCTTCGCTGATCCTCTCGGCTGTCTCGACGCCAGCCCCAGTGGTGTGTTCATCGGACCACAGACCCCCCAAGGGCAACTCGGCGTGAACCTTCCATGCGCAATCCATTTCCAGAAAACACTTGGGCAGCCGACGAGGGAATCCCTTGTATCTGGCCGTATGGATTGGAACGTCCGGACTAGCGATCGTGCTTTCTTCCTCCTCCAATACGACAATGGCCGTCAGTCCATTGTCGTCGACCCCATAAGCTCAGTTTTCAACGTCTATTACAGCGGGCCATGGTGGCAAGCCCAGTTGAACGAAACTCACACCTTCGGAACAACCGCCGCGAATCAGTTCCTAATGGCGGGTATTTACCAAGATGGAGTGTCGAGCCTCGTCCACCCGGCGCAAACCCTGGCTGCTTTTCCGACCACCCTGGATTGGTCTAGCGCGGGTCAGCCGTTCACGTCGCTGGGAGGATTTGACTATCTCTATGGCGATCCCATCGGCCGAGGGCTCACGCAGTACGAGATCGCCGATGATTTCCTGAAGACGTGGGGCAAGCACAAGTTCGCACTCGGTGGAGATTTCCTCCGAGCATATTTGAGCAACTCAGCCTACACGCAAAACGCCGTGGGAGATACGGTTCCACAAACCATCGACGCATTTTATTTTGGAGGGGTGGACCCAGCATCTCCACAGAGTGATTCCACACGTTTGCGTCAATCCTTTCCGACGCAACTAGCACAGCGCTTCGCTAACTACACTCTGGCGGGCTATGGGCAGGATGAGTGGCACGTAAAATCCAACCTGACGCTTACTCTCGCCCTGCGGGTGGAACATCCATCTAATCCGGTCTGTGCCCAGGATTGCTTCGCTGAATTATCTGGACCGTTTGAATCGGTCAGTCACGACCCCGCGCAGCCTTACGATCAGGCAATCTCGAAACATAAGCAAGCTTTTTTTCACAAGGACCCTGTTAACTGGGCGCCGCGATTCAGTTTCGCCTGGCAACCGCTGGGAGTTTCGCATAATACCGTGGTACGTGGCGGTCTCGGTTTGTTTTACGAACTAGTCGGCGGATTCGCAACCTTTTTCTCTGACAATCCACCGCTCGTTAACCATGTGACAGTATTGGGCAGCTACAATCTGGCTCCGGAAGAAACCAACAGCCTTTTTAAAGTAGCCGCAGCCTCGAATGCGGCCTTTGTCGAGGGGTTTGCAGCCGGTGAAAACCTGGCTCAGATCAAAGCGTCGAACCCTCACTTCTTCCCTCCCAGCCTTATCGTTGCGACGAATAATCCCCGTTCATCCCAGTATCAGAAGTGGAGCCTGGAAGTGCAGCAGACGTTTGGTACCCACACTTCCGTGACTCTCGGATACTACGGCAATCACGGAATTCATGAGTTCGTGCAAAATCCCTCAGCCAATGCTTCCGGATTCGGTCCATTTCCAGCCACAGTCTGTGCGAGCCCCCCCGTTCCGCCCTGCGCCGACCCTCGCTTCGCTGGTGTCACGGAATACACGACACCCGGAATTTCAAACTACAACGGGATGGTGGTTTCGTTTCGGCGACGATTTGCTGGTTTCGGCAATGGTTTATTCCAGGCAAACTACACCTACGGCCATGCTCTGGATGAAGTTTCCAACGGCGGCCAAGACGAATTCACGGCAGGCAGTTCCGTCTTCCCCCAGGACCCTTTTAATCTGCGAGGCAGCTACGGAGCGGCAGACTACGATGTTCGTCACTCCTGGAATGCGAACTATGTGTGGCAACTCCCGATAAAGACCGTGCTCCACGGCCACGGCCCCGATTCCCTGGTTAAGGGATGGCAGGTCTCGGGAACGATTTTCGCCCGAACCGGATTTCCCTATACCGTGATCGATCTCGCAGAAGCCGGTAACCTGGCTCCGAAGAATTTCTATGGAACAATCTACTCTGTGCCAGTTGCCCCACTCGGCGGGTCCCATTCCTGCGGAGCGGGAGCCGTAATCCCACCCTTCCCGCATCCTTGTTGGCCTCCTCAAGTGGTGATGCTGCCTGACGGCACAACGACACCCAATCCAAATGCAGATTTCGTGCAAACGGGTTGCGAAACAGGATTCAATACTGGGAACTTGCCAACTTCACCGGGACCTTGTTCCGGCGGTGCCGTTTCCTTCGCGCAAGGCCGCAACCGTTTCCGCTATTCGAGCTATTTCAATACTGACTTCAGTGTCATGAAGAAAACGAGCCTTGTCGGTCAAGACCAAGTGGTGCTGGGTATAGGTGTCCAATTCTTTAATTTTCTCAATCACCCAAATTTCGGCCCGCCCGACAACTACAGCTCAGACTCGTCGTTCGGAGAGATATCGACGATGGAGATGCCACCGACCAGCATTTTGGGATCTGGTCTGGGAGGCGATGTTTCCCCCCGGATGATCCAACTGAAAGCGCAGATCCGGTTTTAGACAGCGAGCGGATGACCTTCAATTTTGTGCTGCTTTAGAGTTTAGAAATGTTAGGCGGATTTTCGCCGTCTTCAGGAAGGTTGCTATTGAGGCTGGTCAAGCCCGACGCGGTGGACCAGATCCACAAAGCGCGGGTCGCCGCGCAAGGGATCGAAGTATGGATGGACCTTGATCAACTGCAGCATGTTTGATTGTTCCTCGTAGGCTCGTTCCAGCCAGGCAAGTGCCTGCTCGTTGTCGCCGAGCCCCAAATAAGCGATCACAAAGGGGGCGGCGGCAACATAGCTTGTCTGCTGCCGGCGTTTCAGCTCATCCACCAGGAGTAGGGCTTCCCTGCGACGCCCAGCGTGCGCATAGGCCCGAACCAGCACGCCCATTACCGCCGGATTCCGGTTGGGACCGAGCGCCTTCTCGAGCACCGTAATCGCTTCGTCCGACTGGCCGTTGGCAATCAGGGCGAGCCCCAGATACCAATGGCCCGGGTCGTCGTTTCGCAGTTCCCGGATGGCCTCGTCGTAACGTCTCGCATAAAACAAAATGAAGCCATTCGTGATGGCCACGGCGCCCAGCGGAGTGACGCCAGCGCCTCCAAGCGGATCAAGTTCGCGGGCACGCTGGACCCAGGCCAGGGCCTCGTCCGTCCGCCCCTGGCACAGCAACCACTTCGCGTATCCAACGTGAGCACCCGCATCGTTCGAGTTCAACTCCAGAGCCCGTTTGAATTCAGCCTCGGCATCGCTCCACTGCCACTGTTTCTGATATACCTCTGCAAGCAAGACGTGCGGTTCCGCAAGGTCCGGATCCAGTTCAATTGCTTTTCGGGCTGCACTCATCATTTTTGGATGCGTTTCCTTCGGGGGGGCACCGCCAAGAACTGACCCGAGCCTCTCGTATGCCTTCGCGAGGCCAACGTAAGCCGGTGCAAAGTTAGGGTCCTTGGCGATCGTTTCCTCAAAGTAGGCAATACTCTGTTCAAGCTCAGCCTGGCTGCTACTCTTGCTGAATTCATTTTCGGCTTTAAGATAGCTCTCGTAAACTTCAGGCGAGACATGATGCGCCGCGATCAGCCGGGCACGCTCTTCTCCGGTGACCTTGACCTCCACTCTGCGCGCGATGGATTGCGCCACCTCGCTCTCGAGAGCAAGTACGTCCCCCAACTCGCCGTCGTACTCATCCGACCAAAGGTGCTCGTCGGTTGAGGCACGAATCAACTGGGCGTGCACACGAATCCGGCTGCCCTGCCGTATCACGGAACCTTCGACGACAGCGTCCACCCCAAGCGTCTTGGCAATCTCCGGCACCGAGAGCTTCGTACCCTTGAAGCGCATGGCCGAGGTACGGGAAATGACGCGCAGATCATGGATTCTGGCCAGGCGTCCGCACAGCTCTTCGGTCATCTCGTCAGCCAGGTATTCCTGACTTGAATCGCCCGACAGGTTGTTCAAGGGCAGGACTGCCAGCGACCTGATTTTGGTCTGGGATGTATGTCCAGTGTGGCTCCAGAGCATAAGGGAGGTGACGGCCATAAGCGCGAGTGCAGCCACACAGCCTAGAACAAGCCAGAGACGCGCCCGCGCAGTCCCGGTTGGTCGGACGCCGACTTCTCGATCCGCCGGACGTTCCGCCCTAAGCCCCGTCTCATTTGGATTTGGCCGCAAAGGGATAACAGCGAGCGACTCAACCGGCGCCACTGCCGTAGACGAATTGCCGTTTTGCACCTGCGCGATGAAACGGTATCCCCGGCGAGGAAGAGTCTCGATGTAGCGGGGTTCCTCGGCTGAGTCGCACAGCGCGTCGCGCAGCTTTTTGACGGCGCTGTTCAGACCGGTATCGAAGTCAACAAAAGTGTCGCCGGGCCAGAGTTTCTGGCGAAGCTCCTCGCGCGTAACCACGTCCCCCGGATGCTCCAGCAGAAGCGAGAGTACCTGGAAGGGCTGGCGATGAAGCTTTAGCCGGATGCCGTGCTTGCGCACTTCACCCGCACGCATGTCCACCTCGAAGGCGTCGAAGCGCATTCTGCGGGTTCGGTCGGTCGCCTCCACGGCAGGTCCCCCAGACGGCCAGTAGTTTATCACTACCTACTTATCCCCTAACGAAAATGCGGGTGCGCCTACAAGCCACCTGCATTCAACAAGTTGCACGATCAGAACAAAAACACCCACGAACCATACGCCGACCATTGCCCCGCAAGCGACTTCGCGCCAATGTCGCGGTGGCAATGCCGTCCACAAGTTCAGATTTGGAGGTTTCTATGAAAGGAAAAATCACTTCATCGTGGAGAACAACAAAGACCTTAGTACTGCTTTGTTGCTCGCTCGCGAGTCTGTTCGGGTCCGCAGCCGCCAGAGCGGATGCCGTTCTGGACTGGAATGCAATCGCGGTAAACACCGCCGTCACCAATAAACAGAATCCCTTCGCCCAGGCACGCTACGCGGCGATTACGCAACTCGCTGTGTTTGAAGCGGTCAATTCCATAACCCACAAGTACCAACCATATCTGGGGACCATCACTGCACCGGCGGGCGCCTCGCCAGATGCGGCAGCGATCGAGGCTGCGTATCAGGTGCTCATCGCCTACTTCCCAGCCAGCCAGTCGACGCTCAATGGCGACTGGACCAACTCCATGCAGGCCATACCGAACGGACAAGGCAAGACCGATGGCATCGCCGTGGGTGACGCCGCTGCCGCGGCCATGATCATCCTTCGAGCGAACGACGGCTCGTCGCCTGCTCAATTCTATACACCCGGCCCGCCGGCTCCCGGGGCATGGCAGGCGACGCCCAGTTGCCCGATTGTGAATGGAGTCGCGGTTGGAATCGCCTTTCAATGGCAGAACATGACTCCGTTCGGCATCCGCAGCGCGAGCGACTTTTTTCTCGATCCGCCGCCGGCGCTCACGAGCGAGGAATATGCCAAGGCTTACAACGAAGTCATGACCGTGGGCGGCATAAACAGTACTCAACGATCTCCCTACCTGGCGAATGTGGCTTTGTTCTACGCAGCGTCTTCGCCAACTCAGGTATTTAATCAGGCCGCGGACCAGGTTGCCGTGGCACAAGGCCGGTCGCTGTCGGAGAATGCACGCGCGCTCGCCCTGATCAACATGGCAATCAGTGACAGCCTGGTGGCGTCATTCCTCAACAAGTATCACTACACCTTTTGGCGTCCGGAGACGGCAATTCACGCGAGTGGCAATACAGGTTGGGCGCCCTTCATCACGACTCCCTGTTTTCCAAGCTATCCCTCAAACCATGGCAGCGCCGCGAACGGGGCAGCCGAGGTGATGCGACGCCTGTATGGCGAAGCAGGACATTCGATCACGTTGACGAATCCTGGCGTGCCCACCATCGTGTTGCAGTACACGTCATTCAAGCAGATCGCCGATGACATCGCCGATGCGCGTGTTTACGGCGGCATCCATTATCGATTCGACCAAAGGGCAGGCGCACACCTGGGCCATGCTGTCGGCCGCGAGGTGTACAGAAATAACTTGCGTCGCACACACGACGACGAGTGATTGGCTATGACGGTAAAGCCTAATTACGGTCAAATTCCCGGCGACTGCCACTTGAGCGAAATCGCCGGGTGTACTTTACGCTCCCAATGCCCCAGACACGAACCCGAGTTTAACCCTAAAAACAAAGGCTAAGAAGGAAAGTCCGGGCTCGATAGACGAACGCAAGCAACAAACGCAAGGAAGAGGAGAGCACCATGATTTCCAAAACACTTCGCATCGCTCGAATGTTTGTTCTTGCCAGCTTTGCGCTCAGTTCCGCTGCCTGGGCGGCGACTTGTTCAAACGCCTCCCTGAGTGGCACTTACGGGTCTTTGGGCGAGGGCACGAACCCCGAGGGTCAGCCTGAGGCCAACCTCTTCCAGTTCAAATTTGACCCATCCACAGGCAAATTTACGGGAACGGATGAAACCGGAGCTTCTGTCAGTGGAACCTATGAAGTCGCTTCAAACTGCACGGTCACGGGTACGACCACGAAAGGCGGAAGCACTCACCCTTTCGCTGCTGTGGTCACTTCGGCCGGGTTGCAATCAGTGAGCGGAAACCCGGGTGCTACCAATGGAGGTTTTTGGGTGGCGCAAGGTTCCCCGTCCTGCACCAACGCCGGAGTTAGGGGTAGGTTTGGGTTGGCAGTGAGGGGGAGCTTCCTCCTAGGAGCGCCGTTCGCGGGTCCAGTGATCCTCATCGGCGAGTTGGCGTTAAGTGTCAACGCTTCTGGAGATGGAGTGATAAACGGACACATAGCGGGTAGCGAGAACGGCACGATTCTCACGTTCGCTGAGGAACCAGTCACAGGGTCTTACTCGGTCGATGCGAACTGCAAGGGCACACTTACAATAACGCCGAAAGGCGAGTCCGTATTGAATTTCAGCTTCGTGATTGTCGACTGTGGGAAGGAAATGCTGGCCGTTGAGACGGACGCGGACACGGTTGTCAACGGCACGCTGGTGAAGCGCAATTAAGTAACGAAGACGGCATCTGTGCAAAGCACTCACTCTACAACTTTCATCACTCAGAGGAGCGAATCGTTGAGGCATAGTCGTTTCATCAGTTCGATCCCACGAATCGAGGGGTGCTGACCGGCCTCCTGTTCGCGATCCTGCCGAGGCTTGGTCAGGATAAACAGTCGGACAGTTTGCCGACGCCGCGTGGGATTGCTTCGGTGAAGGTCATGCGGATTCCGTGTTCGGGGCGCAGGATCACCATGGGGCGAGCTGCGATGGTCTGGCCGGGAACCAGGCGGAAATCGTATTTCCTGAGTAGAACACTCAGAATCATCAGGATCTGCAGCATGGCGTAGTTGCCGCCGATGCAGCCGCGCGGGCCGGCGCCGAAGGGCAAATGACTGAAGGGCGTGTGAAGCTTTTCATTGGCTTTGGTGAAGCGCTCCGGGTCGAAAGTCTCCGGATTCTCCCAGCACTGCGTCGAATGATGTACGCCGTAAATGAACACAACCACCGTGGAGCCGCGAGGTATGGTCACATCCCCTGCGCGGTCGTCGGCGAGAGCCATTCGGTCGACCATCCAAAATGGGGGATAAAGGCGCAGCGCTTCAAGGATGACCCGAGTTGTGAATTCGAATTTGGGGACGTCTGAGAAACTCAGCGGTTTTTCGCCCAGCACAGAATCGAATTCCTGACGTATCTCGTCGACGCAATCCGGACGCGAACTGAGCAGGTAGAGAACCCAGGATAATGCGTTCGACGAAGTTTCATGGCCGGCGACCAAGAGTTGCATGCTCTCGCTGAGGATCAACTCGTCGGGCATGCCTTCGCCGTCACTGTAGCGAGCATCCATCAAAATTTGCAGCAGATCGTGGCCGGGGGCTTCTTTGCGACGCCGCTGGAGGTATTCGTCCAGCACACCGAAGGCACGGGATCGCATTTCCCAGTGCCTGCGCAGCTCGCCGGAGACGGCGAACCAGGGATTCAGATAGGGCTGGATGGTTTGCCGAACCATGAATTCCTGGACGGTCGAGATGGCCAGGCTGACGAGGTTGATGTCTTCCTCTTTCAAGCGGGCGCCAAACAGCGATCTGCCGACCATGGCGAAGGTAATCTTCATCATGAGGGGGTAGATGTCGACCGGGCCGATGCGGGCTTGCCGGTCGAAGTCCTGCAGCGAGTCGGCGAGGGAGTCCTGCATGATTGAGGACAGAACTTCGAGTTGCTTTCGCTCAAAACCCGTCTGGATGAGGCGGCGTTGCGTGCGCCAGGGTTCGCCCTCGGTGGTGAGAAGACCTTTGCCCAGGAAATGGCCCATCCGCTTCTTCTGGATCTCGGACTTGTAGTAGTTCTCCGAATTCGTCTTCAGCACGTGCTGAATGACGACGGGATTGGTGGTGACGATAGCCTCTTTGACGCCGCCAAAATAAAACCGGAAGGTGTCGCCATGGAGTTCGGTGTACTTCATGAGAACTTGTACGGGATTGCGAGCCATGGCGCGCGAATCGAGGAAGGATTGGAATCGGGAAACGGCGGGCACGCTTTGCCGCAAGGTCATGCCTCGCTGTCCAATCGCATGAGATGAGAAACATGATCCTCGTTTCCCAACTGTTTCAGGAGTAATAGATGATGTTTGATCGCCTGCGTCATGGTCGAATGTTGCCGATAGGGAATGCCATACTCTTCGGCGGTCTGTTTCACGATCCGGGTCAGCGGGGCATAGTGAGTGTGGCACACAAAAGGGCAGAGATGGTGGACGATATGGTGGTTAAGGCCGCCGACGAGCCAACCGACCAGCGGCGTTTCGGTCGCGTAGTCGGCGGTAGTCGCGAAGATGTGATGGATCCAGTTATCGAACTCATTGCGGTCTGCGGGGAAGTAGGTGCTGTCGATCACATGCGTCGTCTGGAACACGAGCGCTACGCTCAAACCGATAATCAAATGGGAGAGCAAGAAAGCCAAGGCGACCAGCAGTGGCGATTTCCGCAACAACACGACGGGCAAAATCAGCATGTAGGTGAGATAAAACGCTTTGCCGGCAAAGAGAATGATGTATTCCCGCACCGGGTGCTTCGTGCGTTTCAGATAATCGTGGGACGGAAAGAAGAAGCACTCGAAGTCTCTCAAGAACACATAATCAAGAGAAAACAGGGCGTACATGAGCAGCGCATAAATATGCTGGAACCGCTGGAGGCGCGTCCGCGGTTCGTGGGGCGTAAACCGTAAGACGCCGCGTCCCGTCAGCGCGTCGTCTTCGCCGTGGAGATTGATGCAGGAGTGGTGGCCGCGATGATGGAGGATTCGCCACATGTAGGAGTTGATTCCGCAAACATCGAAAACATAGTTCAGGGCTTTGTTCACCGACCGCGACGAGGAGATGGCGTTGTGGTTGCTGTCGTGGGCGATGTTCAGCAAAAGGAAGGTTTGCGCCACCGCATTCAAAAGATAGAGGGCGACGAACCTCCATGAGTCCGGCTTGAGCGCGTAAAGGGCAATCCAGCTGCCCGCCAGAACTGCCAGCCCTACTGCGATTTTGACCCACATGGCGAGGTCGGCCTTAGGAGAAATGCTCCCGTCTGAAAAGAAATCGTCGAGGCGGCGGCGTAAGACTTTGGGGAAGGAAGACTCAGGGGCCGAGGCGGAAACGGAGTCCCGCAGCGAGGCCTCCGAGGGTACAAGGTCATCAATGTCCGGCTTCAAACGAATAACCGCCTCATCTCGGATGTCACCGGCGCAATGATGTCAGGTCGGCCCGATGCACCCCCCGGGCCCGGTTTGCCGAGGGACATCCTTCCGATCGACCAGGCCAGGGCGGAATGCGTTGCCCAAGATACCGCCTCTGGCGTAAACAGGGGAAATTGATGGTAGCTCGAAAACTTAAGGAAGATCAAGGGAATTTCCGGATCATCCGGAGCCGGAGTAACCGCGCAGCTTCTCGGAGGTGATACGCGTGTCGCAGCTTCCCAGCCATGCTAATCTCTGTTAACATCGACCCCTCAGTACAATTTGGAGCGAAGAACTTTGAGTCGAGCGATCCGGCGCCCGGAGGGGTAGTCTTGACCGGACCTGATCTTGACCGGATCTAGTCTGGACAGGACCGCGAGAAGCAAGGACTTAACAGTGGTTGTGCCGCTGTCCACGAAGTCGGCCTGGCCCCTGTGCACGGGGTGCGACTTTGGTTTTCTGGTACGGAGTTTTGTCATTCCAATCAGGAGGTTAGCAAATGGCGGTGCCACCGCCATGAGTACAGATTCGAATCTATGATGGCTTCGATTTTAGACAAGCTGGATAGTCTAGGGGATCAGCACCCACACCGACTTCTGTATTCGTACATTGACCTGAATGGCAACCAGATAGGAGGCTACTCCTACGAGTCGTTTCTCCGCCGGACGAAGGTGATCGCCGGACATTTGCGCAAGGAGCTTGGTTTCGCGGCGCAGGACCGTCTGCTGCTCGCCTACCCGCCGGGGCTGGAAATGATCTGCGCGTTTTTTGGCTGTGTGCGCGCGGGATTGATCCCCGTGCCCGTCTATCCCCCCAGTTCTCATGGCTTCCAGGGTGCGCTGTACAAAATGGTGCACATCGCCAAGGATTGCCAGGCGGCAGGCATTCTAACCAGCAAAGACTACCTCGGATCGCTGAAGACAAATCTTGCCCGAAGCGGAGTGTCGGCGTCGGGAGTGGATGTCGACTACATTTCCGGGCTGCGCTGGGTTGTAACGGAAGATTTCGTCGATATGGTTTCGGACGAGACCTTCAACGGTAATTCCCACGGCGGATCCAACGGGGCTTCCAACGGCGCATCGAAGATTCTGTTTCTGCAGTACACGTCGGGGTCGACTCGAGATCCCAAGGGCGTGATGGTTACGCACGAAAACATACTGCATAACTGCCCGCTGGTGATCGACCATGACGCGCCGATAGTCGTATCGTGGCTTCCGCAGTATCACGACATGGGACTGATTGGGTGCTACCTTTATCCCGCGCTTACCGGCGGCACGACCTACGGCTTCGCTCCCACGGATTTCATTCAGCGCCCGTCCCTGTGGTTCGACGCGATCAAGACTTATGGGGCCAGCGCCTCAGCGGCGCCAAACTTCGCTTACGACTATTGCCTGCGCGCCGGGCGGCTTTCGCAGGAGAGTTTGGAGAGTTGCGATCTTAGTACGCTCCGGTTGTTGATGGTTGCCGCGGAACCCGTCAAACCGGAGACTTTTAAACGGTTTCTGCAAGCCTTTCAGCCCCATGGACTTAAGTCGGAAAGCTTTTCTGTGGCGTACGGGCTGGCGGAGAATACGCTGGCGGTTTCGCTCGACGGCCGCAATATTATTTCTGTCAACAAGAACGCCGTGGCGCTGGGGAAAGCGCGCATGACCACGGAAGTTTCCGAAATCGGCGCGGCCACGCAGATTGTCAGCTGCGGAACTCCTCTGCCGGGGATCACGGTAAAGATTGTGGATCCGGAGAAGCACGTGGCCCTGGAGCCGGGTCGAATCGGCGAGATCTGGATTGCGGGAGGGAGTAAGTGCCAGGGTTTCTGGAACAATCCGGAACTGACGCTGAATCTGTTTCACGCGCGACTGGTGGACGACAGCCCCTATGACGATGGCTACCTTCGGACCGGCGATATGGGTTTTTTCCACGACGGCGAACTCTTCGTCTGCGGCCGCATCAAGGACATGATTATTCTCCGCGGGCAAAACTATTACCCGCAGGATATCGAGGCCGTGGTGGAGAAGGCGTCCGGGTTGATCCGGACGAATTGCGTTGCTGCGTTCCAGATTAATGAAGACAGCGAGCCGGCGCTGGCGATCGTGGCCGAGGTGAAAAATCCAAAAGCGCTGCCGGATGCGCTGAAGATTGCGGCCGCCGTGCGGAATTATCTCAACGTGGAAGTGGCGCTGATTTCTTTTATCGCGCCTCGGGCCATACCGAGAACCAGTTCGGGCAAGATCATGCGCCATAAAACCAAGCACATGTGGCTGCAAGGTCAATTTACGGTTCTCTCGGAATTTTCGCGGGAAAAGGACGATGGACCATCCACATGTGCCGGGCAGTCGCCTTTCGACGTGTTGAAAGCGCGTTACAGCCTGACCGGCACGGAATCGTACAACCTGGTCGAAGCTGGGCTGGATTCCCTGGATCTGGTTGTGTTCATGCACGAGATCAAGGAACTTTTAAAAGATAAAGGCGCCGATATGCTGGCGAGGCAGGTGGATATCGGTCTCGTTCAGCGGGTGA
>Ga0210398_10004651_pt1 | contig 12856 bp, 9 predicted proteins | sample IncBWC4OmetaG_FD_161047 | JGI IMG/M metagenome (GOLD analysis project Ga0210398, IMG submission 161047) | Forest soil microbial communities from Barre Woods Harvard Forest LTER site, Petersham, Massachusetts, United States - Inc-BW-C-4-O | ecosystem: Environmental > Terrestrial > Soil >... | reverse complement strand
AAATATGGGCTGGTTGATGGTGGACCGCGTCGTCCGCATGGGCATGGGGCTGTTCGTCGGGGTGTGGGTCGCCCGGTATCTGGGGCCGGCCCAGTTCGGCAGCCTGAACTTCGCGGTTGCGTTTGTCGCCCTGTTCGGGACCGTGGCCACGCTTGGACTGGAAGGCATTGTGGTGCGGGAGGTACTGCACAGTCCTGACGACACGCATGAGATCCTGGGCACGACGCTTGCGCTGCGCGGCGGCTGCAGTCTTCTGGCCGCGGTAGTATCGATTGCCATGCTGCGGTGGATACAGCCGCACGACAGTGAAGCACTGGTGCTGGTCAGCATCCTCTCGCTCACCCTGGTCTTCCAGGCATTTGACACTATCGATTCTTACTTCCAATCTCAGGTGCAATCCAAGATCAGTGTGTGGGCGAAGAATGGTGCCTTTCTAATCTTCGCCGGCATCCGCGTGGCATTGATCTGCGTCAAGGCGCCGCTTTGGACCTTTGCCGCTGCCAGCACCGGGGAGATCGCGCTCGGCGCAATTGGCCTGCTGCTCGGCTATCGTTTATCGGGCGGCAAGATGTCTTCCTGGCGAAGCAGAAAAACGCGGGCTGCCAGGCTGCTGCAACAGAGCTGGCCGGTGATCTTCTCCGGCATGGCGATCATGGTCTATGTACGGTTGGACATGGTCATGCTTAAGGTAATGAAGGGGGACTTTGCCGTTGGTCTCTACTCGGCAGCCACGCGCGTATCCGAGGTCTGGTACTTTATCCCGGCGGTCATCGTCTCCTCCGTCTCTCCCGCGATCATGAAGGCAAAGGGTGACCGCAAGCTCTTCCTCAGCAGGATGCGGAGACTCTTTTCGCTGGTGACTGTAACGGCGGTTGTTATCGGGTCTGGGGTCGCCCTGTGCTCGCGCTTTATCATCCACGCGCTCTATGCAAGCAGCTACAGCGGCGCCGCTCCAGTGCTTGCGGTGCATGTGTGGGCCTCCATCTTTGTGTTTCTTGGGGTCGCGCAATCTCCGTGGGACATTACGGATGACCTGCTCAAGATACTGCTGTATCGAACCATCGCCGGAGCGATTATCAACATCGCCATCAATCTCGTCCTGATCCCAAGGTACGGCGCGCTCGGCGCAGCGATCGCGACGGTTGTCTCCTATGCTGCGGCGGTATTAGCAAACGTATTCCACCGCAAGACCAGGCCGATCCTATACATGCAATTTAAATCGATTCTCCCTTATCGCTTCTGGGATATCACTGAATAAGATTCGGGCAGGATCGTTCCGGGTTAGCTGGGGATGGAATCCGGCAGCATCCGTCTAAAAAAAACGGTATTCATGGTCTTGGCCACCATCGCGTAGTGATGCTCCGAGAGCAGTTGCGCAACGGGATCCATGTTCGCATCGCCCAGCGCCGAGGACTCCAGGCACTCCACCAGGATGAACTCCGGTGTGTAACGGCTCCAGTCATTCGACCGGAGCACATCATAGTCCAGACCCTCAACGTCAATGGTCAGCAGATCGATCCTGGTGCCGGCAGGCACATATTGATCGAGCAACTGCGCCAGCGGAGCGGTCATGATCTTCACTTCTTTAGTAATCGAGTAAGGGGCAACCGCATACTGCAAAGCCAGGTCTCTCTTGAAGGTATTCAATGCCGGCTCGTTGAAGATGTAATACGTCAACTCCTGCTGCGTGGAGGAGACTGCAGCTTCCACGTTGATGTCTCTGGGGCGAACCTTCTGGAAGGCCTTCATGCTGCCAGGGTTCGCGTCGATGTTAAGGCCTCTCCAGCCCCTGCGGTAGAGCCGATAGGTGTTCGATAAGCGCATGGGATGGTGCGCGCCGACGTCAACGTAGAATCCGGAGGGCCTGAACTCCAGAAAGCGCTCAAGGATCATATCCTCGCCCTCCTGCGAATAGGATTCCTTCGCATATCTCGGGAAGTATCTGTGCCGAAGTTCAATAAGGTATTGCCAGGCGGCTTTTGGAAAAAGCGATCGGATCAAACTCTTCATAGACTTCCCGCAGTCACGAACGAAGCGGCATACTCGGCATAGACCGCTTCCAGACCCTTCCGCAGCGGAATGCCGGCCTGCCAGCCGAGCTGCTTCATGCGCGAGACGTCGAGCAGTTTGCGCGGCGTGCCATCGGGCTTGGACGTGTCGAAGGCCAGCCGGCCCTTGAATCCGGCGATGTCCTGGATCAGCTCGGCCAGTTCGCGAACCGTCAGATCTTCGCCATAGCCGACGTTCAGCAGGGGCGCGCGCTCCGCCGAGCGGACGATCGACCCGTAGATATCCTCCGGCAGATTCATCAGAAAGACACAGGCATCCGCCATGTCGTCGCTGTGGAGGAATTCGCGGCGCACTGAACCGGTTCCCCAGATGGAGACCTCAGCCGCATTCGACTGCTTCGCCTCGTACATCTTGCGCAGCAGGGCAGGAAGCACGTGCGAACCCGCGGGGTCATAGTTGTCATTCGGGCCATAAAGATTGGTCGGCATGGCAGCGATGTACTGCGTGCCGTACTGGCGATTGAACGCCCAGCAGGTCTCAATACCCGCGATCTTGGCCACGGCATACGGCCGGTTTGTCGGCTCCAGCGGCCCGGTAAGCATGTACTCTTCCTTGATCGGCTGCGGACAGTCGCGCGGATAGATGCAGCTCGATCCGAGAAAGAGCAGACGCTTCACGCCAAAGCGATGCGCTGCCTGGATCACATTGTCCTGAATGGCGAGGTTTTCATGAATGAACTCGGCAGGCCGCGAGTTGTTGGCCATGATTCCGCCGACCTTTGCCGCAGCAAGAAACACATACTCCGGGCGTTCCTGCGCAAAGAAGTTCGCCACGGCGGCGTTGTCGGTCAGATCGAGTTCAGCATGGCTTCGAGTCACGAGTCCGGAACAGCCTTCGCGCTCCAACCGGCGAACAATGGCCGATCCGGCCAGGCCGCGATGACCGGCAACGTAGACCTTCGCCGCGCTGATCAGCGAACTACTCGTTGTATTCATAGACTCCGTATCCGTGCTTTTTGATCAGATGGCTTCTCTCCGCATCGATGAGATCGGCGGCCGTCATCTCCTTCACCAGCTCCTCGAAGCTCACCGTCGGCTTCCAGCCGAGGCGCTTGCGAGCATAGCTGGCATCGCCCAGCAGCGTTTCCACCTCCGCCGGCCGGAAGTACCTGGGGTCTACCGCTACAACCGTTGCGCCTTTCTGGTCCACGGCGATTTCGTCGATACCATGGCCGGACCAGGTAAGCTCCATGCCGAGCGCCTTCGCCGCGAGAGTGACAAACTCACGCACACTATGCTGTACGCCCGTGGCGATGACAAAGTCCTCCGCGGTCTCCTGCTGCAGCATCAGCCACATCATCTCTACGTAATCGCGCGCATGACCCCAGTCGCGCAACGAGTGTAGATTGCCCAGGTAAAGTTTGTCCTGAAGCCCGAGCTTGATCCGGGCCAGCGCCCGCGTGATCTTGCGCGTGACAAATGTCTCGCCGCGCAGCGGCGACTCGTGATTGAAGAGAATGCCGTTGCAGGCATACATGCCATAGGCTTCGCGGTAATTGACCGTGATCCAGTAAGCGTAGAGCTTGGCCACGGCATAGGGCGAACGTGGATGAAACGGCGTCTGTTCGTTCTGGGGAATCTGCTGGACCAGGCCATACAACTCCGAGGTCGAGGCCTGGTAGAACCGAGTCTTCTTTTCCATGCCAAGGATGCGAATGGCCTCGAGCAATCGCAGCGTCCCCGTGCCGTCCACATTCGCCGTGTACTCAGGCTGCTCAAACGAAACATGAACGTGGCTCTGCGCTCCCAGGTTGTAGATCTCGTCGGGCTGGACCTTCTGCACGATGTGAGTCAGGTTCGAGGAGTCGGTAAGGTCGCCGTAGTGCAGCACGAACTTATGCTTGCCCGTGTGAGGGTCCTCATAGAGATGGTCAATACGAGCTGTATTGAAGAGAGAGCTGCGCCGCTTGATGCCATGGACTTCATAGCCTTTAGCGAGAAGGAATTCCGCAAGATAGGCCCCATCCTGCCCTGTAATGCCGGTTATGAGAGCGATCTTGGCCACTGTTTCCTCAAATTTCAGAAATATTAGGTCTTTCGCATTATAACTTCCCGTCGGCCACCGTACGAACCATCGGCTGTCGTCTTGTCACAGGCAGAAGCCTTACGTAAACTCAATATTGCCGGTATCTCGACCGGATAGGCTCTCTACCGCTCCTGCCTTCTGGATACCATCGATTGCGCCACTGAAAGAAGCTATGTCCCAGGAAACTTACGATCCCTCGAACAAGACGACGCGGGCAGAAACGCAATCGCCTTCCGCTACGGATTATGCGTGGAGCGACCTCATTACCCTATGGGGGATCCTGCACGCAGGACGGCGGAAGATCCTGATAGCAAGTGTGGCGGGGCTCATTCTGGCTTTGCCTGTGGCGCTTCTCCTTCCCAAGTACTACACCGCGACTGCAACTTTCATCCCACCCGCTTCCGCATCCTCAGCCATGTCTTTTATCGGCGCACAAATTGGAATGGCGGGAGTTGGCGGTCTGGCTTCCTCTCATTCTGCCGACCAGCAGATTGGCATTCTGCAGAGCAGGTCTGTATCCATGAACATGATTTCGCGCTTCGATCTCCAGCATGTCTATGGCACGAAGAAAGAGAGCGGAACGGAAAGGGCCCTGGCGGCCCATGCCGTCTTTGAAGCGGATCCGAAAGACGGCTTCATAAAAGTCAGTGTGACCGACCATGATCCAAAACGAGCGCAGGATATGGCGAATGCCTATATCGATGAACTCCACGCTGCTAATGGGCGGCTCGCTTTAACCGAGTCGTCGCAGAGACGGCTCTTCTTCGAACAGCAGCTGGCCCAGGAGAAAGAAGCCCTGGAGGCCGCAGAGGATGATCTGCAAAAGACCCAGGAGCAGACGGGCCTGATCGCTCCAGCGCCACAGACAGCCATCGAGATCCAGAGTATTGCCGGCACACGGGCGGATATCGAGGCTCGCGAAGTCGAGCTCTCCGGTCTGCTTCAGGGTTCTACGGAACAGGACCCGGCAGTCATCCGCCTGCGGAGCGAGATAGCCAGCCTGGAAGGACAACTCTCCCAGATGATGATTGGCGGCGGCAATCTGCCGGCCGGCATGCCCGCTTCAAAAGTTCCAGCCCTGCAGCTGGAGTATGCGCGCAAGCAGCGGGAGGTGAGCTATCACGAAGCCATCTTCGGTATCCTCTCCACGCAATACGAATCTGCCCGTCTGGATGAATCGCGCGAAGCTCCCGTAGTGCAGGTACTGGATCCTGCAGTTTTGCCGGATACCAAGTCAGGTCCGCATCGTTCGCTGATCATGCTGGCAGGTCTGCTGCTTGGTGCAATAGGCTCTTCACTCTGGCTGTTGTTCAGAGCGTACAGAGTTCAACTTGCATCGCTATTTTCCCAGCCCGCATAACGCTCTTTTCATACAAACAGCATACGCATCGGCCAATGGGCCTGCACTATTTCAGCACTTCGACGGCAGCAGCCGCGATGCCGAATCCTGACAACACCGTGGCCAGATCCGTAAGGTTGGCCAGGATATTGCCCTTCTGAATGGTCGGGGGCACAATAATCGTGTCACCTGGATACATATGGGCCCGGCTAAAGTCGTTGTACTGGGTGCTCAGAACGGAACCATCGGCACGGAGCACATAGGCACGTCTCTTGTCGGCAGTGCGCTCCGGACCGCCGGCCATCTGCAGATAGTTCTTCACCCGCATGCCTCTTTGCCATACAAACGCATTCGCGTTATAAACCTGCCCTTCAACATTCACGTTCGAAGGCATCTTCGGCACGATAAAGCGGTCCCCATCCTCCAACACGAGATCGGGAACGGACGCAATGCCTTGGCTGTCTGGCTTAAAATTCAACACGATGCGCCCGCTTGGTTGGAGCTGCCGCAGTCTCGCAACGACGGTCTGCGCCAGCACAGCGGTACCCTGCCCTGCGGAGAGAATAGTGGAAGACGAGGCCTGTGCCGATATCTGAGCCTCCAGCACGTCAGCATAATCCAGCAGACGCTGTTTCTGGACCCGTTGCGTCGATAGACGCGTGAACTCGGAAGCATACAGATAGGCGTCGGGCGTAAATCCTCCGACGCGAGCGAGAAGCTGCCGCAGCGTCTCGCCCGGCAACACGCTATAGACACCCGCTCCCACGAACTCACCTTCCAGCCGCACGAACCGCGTCTGCTGCGCGCTTGGCACGAGAATATCCGCCTTGGAAAAGATGGTCACGATATCGCCCTGCTGCAACTCGAGATCTTGTGACGGATCCTTCTCCAGCACGGCCTTGCCCAGATTAAAAGGAATCAGCGATGTGGTCAGGTCGGTTGGGTTCTGCCGCTGGATCACGGCATAATCCCAATCGATGTCGGGTGCCTGCAGGACCACATCCGTACTCGGCGTAAACTCGGAATTGTGCGCGGCAAGTGCCCCGGCTACCGGAGCGCTATTGGACGGGCCGGCTTGACCGGCTTGACCGGCTCCCGCCGTGTCGGATGTAATGCCGAGCGAGCCCTCGCCCAACGGACCGCGATAGTCCGTAAAACCCTGGCCCAGCAGATTCGACTTCTCATAGTAGTCCCGCGTGATCAGAGCTTCACGGCTGGGGATCAGATCCGAGATTCGCATCCCCGGAAACCATACATAGCGGCCCGGATTGGCCACGTTGCCGCGCAGGGTCACCGCATTGCGGAAACGGTCAAGAATGGGACTGACCGTAACAATATCGCCGTCCTGCACAGGAGTGTCATTCGCATTCGGACTGGATAGATCGAGATTCAACACGCTGCGCTCTACGTGGTTAGAGATTCTCTCCACACGCACGGTGGATCCAGACGCCAGGCTCGTGTGACCACCCGCCAGCGCGATGATCTGGTCAAAGGTCGTCTCAGTGCGCAGCTCATAGATCCCGGGATTCGTTACGCTGCCCAGCACGGCCACCTGTGGACCAACCTCCGGAATGAAGATGACGTCACCGGACTCCAGCCGCACATCTTTGCTTTTATCGCCGTGCAGCAGCAGATCGTACAGGTCAAAATGGACCACCGTGGTATTACCGCGCCTTACCTGAATATCGCGAAGGCTTCCCTGCGGAAGCGGGCCGCCCGATGCGAAGAGTGCATTCAGCAAGGTACTGAGAGAGCCGACGGTATAGCTGCCCGGCTGCCTCGCCTCACCGACGACAAAGATCTGAATAGAACGCAGCTGCCCAAGGTTTACATTCAGATCGAAGTTGCGATACACACGCGAGAGTTGCGAGATGAGGAACTCCCGTAACTGCGAGAACTGAATTCCAGCCACATGAACCGGTCCGATGGAAGGCAGATAGATCATGCCCGTACGATCCACTGTCACGGTAGTGTTCTGATTGACCTGGCCCCACAACTGGAGCCGCAACTCATCCCCGGGTCCGATCACATAATCAGGCGTGACCGGGGTATTGTCGACAGGGGAAAACGTGGAGGGTACACCACCGAACAGACCGGATCCGAAGATAGGCAGTGACTGTCCGGTGCTGCTGGCCACGATCTGCTGAAATTCAGAAGGTGGCGCCGGCGGCGTGTGTGTCACCTCCGCTGCATCGCTCTTCTCCGTGTTGCTTTTATCCTGTTCGCCTTGCGAACGCTGCGCTTCAGGCGTTGATGAAGTTGTCTGGGACGAGGATGGGGATGTCTGAGGCGCTAACGGCGATGAGGTCGAACTGGACTGGCTGCTATCCGGGGCAGCTACTGGCCCAGTAGTATTTTGCCCCGCTGGTGCGGCTGTCTGGGCTTGTATTAATCCGCATGCAGCCACAATAAATAGGACTACAGCAGGCACCTTGCGGCTGAAAAACGACCCAACAGGGCTTGGACTGCTCTTCGATGGATATCTCAAACTCAATTCCCGTCCTGACCTTGACCGTTTTAAAAGCCTATAAACCCAGCGGTTACAGTTTACTGCAAGGCAGACAAAAATGGCTTGGGAAGCTATTCCGGCTGATGGAACAAGTCCTCATTCTGCCCTCCGGAGCCAGATCCCGCACTCGCACATCGCGTTATTAACTCCCGTAAGCTCTCCGACACTCGGGCTGCGGTTGATAGACCTTCTCTACCACCCCTCTGGCGGCATATGGCGTGAATTATAATTGCGCGGTGGTCAGTTTACCGCGGTAAGCAGGTATACTCGCGCGTAGTTCCCTGCATCATAACGTCTTGAGCCTGCACTATCGGGAGTGATTTTAATGTCTTCAACTGCAGTGCAGCATCCGGCGCAGGATGTGGGATATGTGGATCGCTCGCAGGTTGCCGTAATCATTCCTACCTATCGCGCCCGGGCCCACTGGAAGAATCTGACCGGCGCTCTCGCGCAACAGGGCATTCCGAATGAACAGGTTCTCATTGTGGACTCCGGTTCAACCGACGGGACCGATGCTCTTGCGGAGAAGACCGGCTTCCGGCTGATACGTATCCCCCATAGTGAATTCAACCACGGCGGCACGCGCCAGTTTGCGGCACGCCAGGTACCGTGGGCAAAGATCGTGCTCTACCTCACGCAGGACGCGCTGCCGCGAGCCGGCGCATTTGAAGCTCTTCTGCAGGCCTTTGACGATCCCGCCCTCGGCGCAGCCTATGGAAGGCAGCTTCCGCGATCCGGAGCAGGACCTATTGAGGCTCACGCTCGTCACTTCAATTATCCCGCGCGATCGCGCGTGCATACCTATGAAACCCGCCATGAGTTCGGTATCAAGACCGTATTCTTCTCGAACAGCTTTGCCGCGTATCGCGTGGCGGCCCTCGAGCAGGTTGGCGGCTTCCCGTCTGACGTGATCGTTGCGGAGGACGCAGTGGTGGCCGCGCGCATGCTGATGCAGGGATGGAAGACAGCCTATGTAGCGGAGGCCGAGATATATCACTCGCACACACACACCATCGCGCAGGAGTTCCGGCGCTACTTCGATAATGGCGTCCATCACGTGCAGGAGCGGTGGTTGCGCGAGCACTTTGGCGATCCACACAGCGAGGGAAGACGATTCGTCCTCTCCGAGCTGCGCTCCCTGCTGCCGCGCCATTTTTATCTTGTACCCAACGCTCTTCTGCGCACGGGCGTAAAGTATCTTGGCTATCAGCTGGGGAGGAACGAAGCCAGGCTCAGTAACTCCTGGTGCCAGCGGTTCTCCGGCCACACCAGCTACTGGACCACTCCTCGCAAAGACGCGTGAGTTGCAGGACTAATAGGCTCCCCTGCCGGAGAACGGGACCAGTAGCGTCATCATCAAATACTTAATATCTCCCAACAGGGACCAGTTGGCCACATACTCTTCCAGGCAGCGCAATCTGGATTCGTAATCGCTGTCCGTGCGGTGCTGGGTCTGCCAGGGACCTGTCACGCCGGGCCGGAGTGCAGTATACGAACGATAGAGGCCTCCCCATCGCTCGCGTTCATGCACGGCCATGGGTCGTGGCCCTACCAGGCTCATATCTCCCCGAATGACATTAAACAGCTGGGGCAACTCATCGAGACTGGTTCTGCGTAGAAGACGTCCAAGCTTCGTTATCCTCGGATCGTTGCGCAGTTTTTCATATTTCTGCCATTCCGCATTAACCTCAGTGTTGGAGGCGAGCAACTCTGCCAGTAGCTTCTCTGCATTGGGCACCATGGTGCTGAACTTCTGGCAGTGAAAAATATGGCCGTTACGCCCGATTCGTTGCTGGGAATAGAAGATAGGCACATCCTCAAACGCCAGAATCACGACTAGGACTATAAGCAGCGGCGAAAGAAGTAGACACAACGTCAGGGTAACTACAAGGTCAAAGAGCCGTTTCACGGGAAGCATGTACCACTTGATCTTCAGCACCGTCTCTTCGCTGGGGGCGATGCCGATATCGGCAAGGCTCACGCATCCATAACGGTGTTGAAACAGGGCGGCGATCTGAGCGTTGTTCGATGCCCGCATGCGGTCCACCATCATCTCGGCTATCTCGTGGCTCTTACCGAATAGACCAACGAGCGCCCAGTGCAATCGCTGCAGGTCGTATGTCAGCAGAAGAACGAGGTCCGATCGTAAGGCTGACTGAAACCTGTTGGAAGGTGGGGATGTATGCTGGCCGGTAATGACAGAGATGAAATCCGGAAGCAGCCGTTGCATCCAGTGCTCATCGTAAAAGTATCGTTCTTCCAGGTCGTACACTATCGCAAGAATGTTCGCGGCTGAAAGCTCCACTCCGTGCTCTCGCATGCCTGAGGCAAGCGTCTGTTCCAACAGATAGTCGAATTGAGCGCTGAGGCCGTTGGTCTTCGAAGGTCTCGCCTTCAATTGCATCTGTAAAAGAGCAAAATCCAGCGCCAATGCATGCTCGGCGTTGGTGTACATGAAATCCCCGGGCGCATACAACTCGCTTGTGACAATACCTGCCACGCGCGACGCCATCAGATTAAATAGCGCCGCGTATGTATCGCTTGCCATCGGAGTTAGGACCTGACTTAGCTCGCTAATTCTGACTGCTCCTGCGATATTTTGAACAGATTCTCATATCGATCGAGGTTGGCCGTATACCAGCCCAGCAACTCGCCTATCTGGTCCTTAAGTTGCCGCTTCGGCATCCATCCAAATGCCTTAAGCTTGTCGCAGTTCAATGCATAACGAAAGTCGTTGAATGGCCGGTCCTCAACAAAAGTGGTGTTGCTCTCCGCGCAAATACCCAGTTCGTCCGCAATCATGTCCCGTATCTCCAGATTGGTATATTCGCAGTCGGAGCCGATGTTATAGATCTCACCCAATACTCCCCGCTGCAGCAGCAGAACGACTACATCCGCGAAGTCCTTCACGGCCAGATATCTCCGCCGGTTGAGACCGCCGCCGTGAATCGTGAATTTCTGACTCAGCAAACCAAGTATGCAGAATCTGGGGATGATTTTTTCCGGATACTGCCGGATTCCGAAGATGTTATTGGCACGCACAAGAATCACCGGCAGCTTGAACGAATGAATGTAACTGTTGACGATCATGTCCGCCCCCGCCTTGGATGCGGAGTATGGGTTGGTTGGGTTCAATATGTCGGCTTCGGAATGCTCGCCATCATGGATTTCGCCGTACACCTCGTCCGTAGAGACGTGGATGATGCGGCTCACTTTATTCAGGCGGCAGGCCTCAAGCAGGGCATGTGTGCCCAGGGTATTTGATCGAGTAAAGTGCAAAGAGTTGCCAAAAGAATTATCAACGTGGCTTTCCGCCGCCACATGCACTACGCAATCCGCATCGCGTGTCAGGCGGATACAGAGGTCAAAATCGCACAGGTCGCCCACGTGAAGATAATGCTGCCCTCTTTTCAGAATGCACCGTATGTTCTCGATGTCCGCCGCATACGTCATCTTGTCGAGGATATCAAGCCTCGCGTCCGGGTATTCCTCGATCAGCCGCTCAACTACATGGGAGCCGATAAAACCAGCTCCGCCTGTGACCACGATTCTACGCATCCCTTAATCTCCTGCCTATCTCAATGCAGCTGTCACGTATATCAATACCGCTTTTTACAGGGCCAATAGCTTTGTCCAGCTTCTCACAACTGAGAAGAAAGCCGTCGCGCTCCCCGGTTGCATTGACTACCAATTCTCCGGAACCATATCCCTCTATAACCCATAGAGCGATCTGGCCAATCGGAGTTGCGTTGCCTGACCCCATATTGAAGATGCCCCCAGGACAAGCCTCGATCACCCGTCCAAGCATATCCGCAAAACTCTCTACCGGCAGAAAATCTCTCATCGTAAAAGGACTAACGTCCAGCACAATGCGATTCTCCCATTTCAATCTGGAGAGCGCAATTCCAAAAAACGTGTGCCGTTCCATCTCAAAGCCAAAGATATTCGCAATACGCAAAATAGTGCAATTTGAGCCTAAAATCTCCTGGACCTTCGCTTCCGTTATGGCCTTATTGGCGCCATAGTGATCTGTGGCCGCCAGCGGCGCACTTTCATCTACGGGGAATGGCGGAACTGGCCCATAGACCTTCCTGGAACTCATCATAAAAAAATGAGGCCGTTTCCCCTTCAAAGCTCTAGCCACATATACATCGAAGTCTCGCGAAGCCGCATATTCAGTTTTAAAGTAATCGGGATCATAAGCCATGTTAACGGCACAGGAAAATTCGTCCAGGTCCATGGCGTTGAGATCTTCGTTGTGTGAAACACTCGTAATTTCAAATTTTCCGCTGTTGCGCGCAATAAAATTCGAGGCGAGAAAGCTGTTCTTACCAATCACCAGGATTTTCTTCATTTGAATTTCAAGCCCTCTTACTCGCTTCAAATCTGCGACGAACAGCTTTTCCTTAGCTGGTAGTATCCTAATTTGAAACGCCTCTCAGGAGCGGGATCGCGTAGCTAGGATACACTCCAATACAAAGGGAATGTTTCATGGATGACATTGCGGCGTCTGTACGGTCTCGCGAAGGCATTCATCATTCCTCCTGGTTGCTCTTCGTTCTTTTCTACGCAATAGGGGCCAATATTCCCTTCTGGGCGGCCAGCCATTGGCTGGGCTTGCTGCCTTTAGGATGGCTTTGCATTGAATATGCCGGGGTGGGATTACTTGCCCTTTTTATTCCGCGGATCCTCTCTGCAATTCTGCTCCTCATCGTTATTGCCGCGGACATACTAAGCGATGTGTGCAAAACCTATTACCTGTCGCCCACAGACTGCTTATCGAACCTTGTCTCATTACGCGATTTTTCCGGCGCCCGTGTGCTTGCGATTGCTGCTGTTCTGGCTGCCACCCTGCTCTCCGTCGCTTTTGCGGCGTTATTTCCCACAAAGAAGATCCGGGGGGCTCAACGCGC
>Ga0210398_10004650_pt1 | contig 12860 bp, 9 predicted proteins | sample IncBWC4OmetaG_FD_161047 | JGI IMG/M metagenome (GOLD analysis project Ga0210398, IMG submission 161047) | Forest soil microbial communities from Barre Woods Harvard Forest LTER site, Petersham, Massachusetts, United States - Inc-BW-C-4-O | ecosystem: Environmental > Terrestrial > Soil >... | reverse complement strand
CAATTCCCTTGGGGCTTGTGGATAGGCTTCGACGTCATGTGCGGCGTGATGCTGGCGGCCGGCGGCTTCACCCTGACAGCCGCAGTCGAGATCTTCAACATCAAGCGCTTCCACTCCATCATCCGGCCCACCATTCTCACTGCGTTTCTGGGCTACCTGCTGGTTTCCGCCGCGTTGATGTATGACCTCGGTTTGCCGTGGAACATCTGGCATCCGCTGGTCATGCGCAACCCGCACTCCGTGATGTTCGAGGTCGCCTATTGCGTGATGCTCTACACCACGGTGCTGGCGCTGGAGTTCTCTCCCATCGTGCTGGAACACTTCAACCTGCAAAAGCCGTTGCGGATCGTGCGCAGCGTAATGGTGGTGTTCGTCATCCTGGGTGTGCTGTTATCGACACTGCATCAATCGTCGCTGGGCACGCTGTATCTCATCATGCCCAACAAGCTGCATCCCTTCTGGTACAGCCCGCTCTTGCCGGTCTTCTTCTTCCTGTCGGCGATTGCGGTGGGTCTGGCGATGACTATCTTTGAATCGTCGATGAGTTCGAAGTACTTCGGACGGGAGCTTGAGCTTCCCATCCTCCGTGATCTGGGCCGGGTATTGGTAGTGGTGCTTGCTCTGTACGGTATCCTGAAATTCGAAGACTTCTACCATCGCGGCATCTTGAATCTGGTCTTCGTCTCCGGCTACGAACAGCGCTTCTTCCTGTTGGAGATTTTCCTTTCCGTTCTGGCACCGCTCGGACTTCTGTTGGTTCCGAAGATTCGGCAGAGCGCGCAAGGCCTGTATCTTGCCGCGGTACTGACGTTGCTCGGCTTCGTAACCAACCGTCTGAACGTCGCCATCACTGGAGTGGAAAACGCCGTGGGCGCGCGTTACGCCCCGAAGTGGACAGAGGTGGTAATCACGGCCATGTTCGTCGCGCTTGGCTTCGCCATCTTTGGCTTCGTCGCAAAATATCTGCCTATCTTCCCCGAGGAGAAGGCACACATCCCGGCACTCCGCGAACCGGAAATTGCTGTCAACGAATTCGCGGTGCCTGCTCATGCTGGTGACTGACAACTCGAACGGGCTTCCTGACACGGAAAAGCGAGGAAGTCCCGGTTCGGTGCCTTCGCGCTGGCTACAGCGCTTGGGGCGGAGCGTCAGCGCAAAGTTGATGGTTTCGATCTTCGTGGTCATGATCATCATTTTTGGGCTGCTGGGATACGTAAGCATTCAGGACCAACGCAAACACCTGGAAGACGCGGCATTGGTCAGCGCCGAGCAGCAAAGCGAAGTTCTGCGCCGCAGCGCTTCTCATTACATGCTCAACAATGACCGCTCTGGCTTGTACGAAATGATGCTGAACATGGCCGACCAGCCAGGCGTGGTGCGGGTCCGCATCATGAATCCCGAAGGCGTGATCAGCTACTCTACGGCGCCAACGGAAGTCGGCAACTCTGTGGATAAGGGCGCAGAAGCCTGTTACGGCTGCCATGCAAAATCTCAGCCGCTCGCGCGTCTGAACCGCTCCGACCGCTTCCGCGTCTATCGAGCGGACGGCAGCCGCGTACTGGGCGTTATTACGCCTATCGAGAATCAGCCTGCCTGCTCCAACGCTGCGTGCCACGCTCATCCCGCCAGCACTCAAATTCTGGGCGTGCTTGATACCAATCTGTCGCTCGCGCGAGTCGACCAAAGCCTCAGGCATGAGAGTGGCGAGATGTTCGTCTGCATCGCGTTGGCACTGATAGCTGTGGTGTTCCTCAGTGGCCTGTTTGTGTGGATCGTGGTCCGCAACCCGCTGCGCGAATTGACCACTGGCACCGAACGCATCGCCACTGGCAAGCTCGGTTGTCAGATTCCGATCCACTCCCACGATGAGGTAGGCGAACTGGCTCAGTCGTTTAACGACATGAGTAATCAACTTCAGGTTGCGCAGGCAGAAATTACCGCCTGGGCCCACACCCTGGAGCAACGCGTTGACGAGAAGACTCGCGAACTGAAGCAGGCCCACCAGCACATGCTTCACGTGGAAAAGATGGCGACCATCGGCAAGATGGCCGCGGTCGTGGCGCACGAGATTAACAATCCACTGTCCGGCATTCTGACTTATTCCAAGCTGGTGAAGCGCTGGATCGACAAGAACACCGCTACCTCCGTCAAGCAAGAGGAGATGAAGGGCTCGCTCGACCTGATTGCCAGCGAAAGCAAGCGCTGCGGCGAGTTGGTAAAGAACCTGTTGAGCTTCTCGCGGGTTTCGCCAATGAACCTGGCCTGGTGCGATCTGAGCCAAGTGATTGACCGCTGTGTGCGTCTGGTCCAGCACAAGATGGACATGGGTAACATTCAGCTCAATCTCGACCTGGCTGCGGACCTGCCTCCGGTGCATTGCGATCCGGCACAGATTGAGCAAGTCGTGCTGGCCATGATAATCAATGCCATCGATGCGCTTCCTCAGGGAGGCAATCTGTGGATCACCACGCACATCAACGCAGACTTCGCGACTGAGTTGGTGATCCGCGACGATGGCATCGGAATTCCAGCGGAACACCTTCCGCACGTTTTCGAACCCTTCTATACGACCAAAGAAGCGGGCGGCTCCGGGCTTGGGCTGGCGATCAGCCAGAACATAGTGGAGCGCCACGGCGGACATATCGATATGACTTCTGCAGTCGGACAAGGAACGACGTTCAAGATTGTGCTTCCGGTTGACAGCCAGAGACCTGCGATTACCGGCGAAGCGGATCGCACGCTGGCTGAGATGAGGTAACAGTATGACGCAAGGCAAATTATTAATCGTTGACGACGAACTCAGCGTGCGTGACTCGCTGGCCAAGTGGTTCGTGGAAGAGGGCTATGAGGTCGCCATGGCGGAAAGCGCCAATGAGGCATTGACGCGGGTGGCCGAGCAGACGTTTGATGTCGCGTTGGTCGACATCAAGATGCGTGGCACCGACGGCATTGAACTGCAGCGACGGCTGCATGAAATCTATCCCGAAATGCTGGTCATCATCATGACCGGCTATGCCTCGGTCGAGACGGCCATCGCCGCACTCAAGAATGGTGCTTACGACTATGTCAACAAGCCGCTCGACCCTGATGAAATCGCCCACTTGATCGCCAAAGCTGTCTCTCATCGCCGCACTCAACAGGAGAATACCCGGCTTAAGGAAACAGTCGCCGAGATCGCCCACCCATCCGACATCATCGGGCAGAGTGCGGCCATGAAGCACGTCTTCGATGCTATCGAGACAGTCGCCGCTACCGACGCTACGGTGCTGGTCACGGGCGAGAGCGGCACCGGAAAAGAATTGGTGGCGCGAGCCGTTCATGCAGGCAGCCCTCGGCGCTTCCATCCGTTGGTGGTGATCCACTGCGGCGCGCTGACGGAAACTTTGCTGGAGAGCGAGCTTTTCGGCCACGAGAAAGGTGCTTTCACCGGCGCGCAGTATCGCAAGAAGGGCAAGTTCGAAATCGCTGAGGGCGGCACGGTCTTCCTCGACGAGATAGGCGACATCAGCCTGAAGACTCAGACTGACTTACTACGCGTGTTGCAGGAGCGCGAGATCGTACGCGTGGGTGGCAATCAGACCATCAAAGTGGACTTCCGAGTAGTAGCCGCCACCAACAAGAATCTGGAACAACTGATCGAAGAAGGCAAGTTCCGGCCCGATCTTTTCTACCGTCTGAATGTCTTCCACATCGAGATACCGCCATTGCGCGATCGCCGCGAAGATATTCCTCTGCTGGTGGACCACTTTACCCGCAAGTTCTCGCGCGAGATGAGCAAGCGGATCACGCGAGTCTCGCCCGCCGCCATGGGCCTGTTGCAACAGTACAATTGGCCGGGCAATGTGCGTGAACTGGAGAACTCCGTCGAGCGGGCCATGGTCGTCGCCCAGGAGCCTGAGTTGCGCGATCAGGACTTCTCGCTCAAAACCAGAAACGGCGCGGGTCTGGGTGTAGGCGATGTCCGCAACCTGGATGACGTGGAGCGCAATCACATCCTGCGCGTGCTCGACGAGTGCAGCGGCAATCAGACGCGCACCGCCGAGCTGCTTGGCATCGACCGGGTCACACTGCATCACAAGCTGAAGAAATACGGCTGGAATCGGAAAGAGAAGGAGCAACTAGCAACTAGCAGTTAGCAGTTGGCGACCTGTAGCTGGGAGTTGGCGCTCGAATTGGTGGGGTACAGCAATGAATTTTGTCGATTTGTCATCCCGACCGGAGCGAAGCGGAGCGGAGGGATCTGCGGTTTCCCCGCACATTCGCAACCAATCGCCTCAGGGATGTCTAGTACCAAGTGCTAATTGCCAATTGCCAACTGCCGCCTTCCAATGAAACAACTTCAACTACTCCCGATCGGGCCCGTCGACGCCCAGCTGCTGGACTGGCTGCAGCAAGCGCTCTATGATAAATTTCGCGTCCCCGCCGAGATCCTCTCTCCCGCCCTCGATCCGGCGTTCGCTCTCCACGCCGAGCGCCAGCAATATCACTCTTCCGAGATCCTGGCCAGCATGCAGCGTTACATCACCGGCGACACCTGGCGGCTTTTGGGAATCACCCAGCTGGACCTATACATTCCGATTCTTACATTTGTTTTTGGAGAGGCCCAGCTAGGAGGCGAATCGGCGATCGTTTCCTATCATCGACTGCAGCAGGAGTTCTACGGATTACCGGAAGATATGGACATACTCGCCAATCGTTTGCTGGTCGAGGCCGTACACGAGTTGGGGCACACGCTACGCCTTACCCACTGTCACGACTACCACTGCGCCATGGCGCCTTCCCATGCAGTGGAGTGGATTGACATTAAGGACAGCGGCTTTTGTGAAGACTGCCTGGCACGGGCTTTGCAAGTCGTATAACCGCCTTGCGAGACTTACCCTGCGCTGCGAACGTCCTGTTCAGGTGGCGGCGCGTTACTGCTTGCTTGGCTTAGGCTCGTCGCTCCACTTCCAGCTGAATAGATGGCCGTGGTGCTCGGCTACCATCGCCGTCACACCCATCACGCCCATAACCAAGAAAATCGCCAAGAAAACCACTGCAATCACGAGGACTGGCATACTGCACCTCTGGCTGTATTGTGCGTGGGGAATAACACTGCTTCCGTGATATCCATCACCGGTCGCTGTGAGCTGGGCGTGACCGCTCGCGGCAGTTGGATATTCCGCATCTAACTGCCAGGCGTGAGCAACAGCGAACCCACGCTACGGCTATCATCAAGGATCATTCTGCGGTGGCGTGATGATCGTGCCTCTGTTGAACTTTGGACAGGTCAAAGCCGGCGAAGACGAATAGCAAACAGGAGTCGTCGTGGGCGGCCGCGGCGGCGAGAACTGAAAGGCAGAGAATGTCGACTTCAAAACTTACTGATCTAGCACAAGAGTTATTTCTTCACAGCGACGAAGACTCGCCGATTCCGATTCCTCCGGGTGAAGATCCGCCGCCTCCGATTCAGGAGCCACCAGACAAGCCAGTGGTGGGACCCGACGCTCCCGTGCGCGAGCCAGGTCCGCGCGAGCCGAGGCGGTTGTCATGTAAAACCGCCGAATCCACTTTTCGACGCCCCGAAATACCGAGGAGGCACTCGCAGGCGACTCCCTTATAATTGGTTTATCGATCTGCGAATGAGTTCCCCTTCCGCTTCCGAAGCCGCAACCTTAACCTCGCCTCATATCTCCAGCAACTTTTCCGCAAAACGCCGCCGTTGGATTTGGATCATCGTTCTCTGGGCGACTATTTACATCCCCGGCATGTTTACTCCGCCGCTGTTGGATGATGCAGACTCCGTGCACGCCGAAGCCGCTCGCGAGATGGTTGTCCGTCACGACTGGACCACGCTCTATATCGATGGCCTTCGATACCTGGAAAAAGCGCCGCTGATGTATTGGACGATGGCGGCAAGCTACAAGGTCTTTGGCGTGAAAGACTGGGCAGCTCGACTGCCAGTCATTCTCGGCGTGTTGGCGCTACTACTGGCGACTTACTCGTTGGGCAAGCGGACTCTGGGTGAGCGCGCCGGATTCTGGGCGGCCATTGTCCTCACGGTATCTGTGGGACCGTATCTCTTCACCCGAGTCCTGATTCCCGACATGCTCATCGGGCTGTGGCTTACGTTGGGCTTCGACTTTTTCCTGCGAACTCTCGACGAGCAAACGCCCTCGATTGCGTCGTGCTGGGCATTGGCGGCAACGGTTGCTCTGAATGTGCTCACCAAAGGACTCATCGGGATTGTCTTCCCTGCCGCCATCATTGGGATTTATCTGATTCTTACCGGCAATCTCAAACACCTGCTGCGGATGCGGCTCATCTCCAGCACGTTGGTTCTGCTGGTGATCGCGGCGCCATGGCATATCGCCGCCGCCCTTGAGAATCCTCCCGCCGGCCAGTCGCGCGGCTTTCTCTGGTTCTATTTCGTCAATGAGCATTTTCTGCGCTATCTGGGCAAGCGTATCCCGCACGATTACGACACCGTGCCACTGCTGGTCTTTTGGGCGCTGGTGTTTCTGTGGCTCTTTCCCTGGTCGGCATTTCTGGTTCAGGCTGTGGCCCGAGTACCACATCGCTGGAGCGACTGGCGCGGTGGCATGAATCAGCGGCAGCGCGCGATGTTGCTTTATGCCATATGGGCTGCCGTGATTTTGCTGTTCTTCAGCTTCTCCACGCGCCAGGAGTATTACGCAGTTCCAGCCCTGCCGGCATTGGCGCTGCTGATTGGCGGTTGGTTGCAACAGGAAGATGAGTCGCCCGCCGACTCCGGCCTGCGGCGTAGCGGACGCATCGGTTCGGCAGTCTTGGCCGCGCTCGCGATTGTCGTCTTTATTGCGGCGATGTTTCTATTGGCGCAAAGCACGAGCACGCCGACGAACAGCGATCTTGCCGACCTGCTCAAGAAAAATCCGAATGAGTATGCGCTGGCCTTCGGTCACATCTTTGACCTCACGCCGCGAGCGCTTGGACTTTTCCGCATTCCTTTGGCAACGTTTGCCATAGCGCTCATCGTAGGCAGCGTTTTGAACTTGCTGAATCGCCGACGCAACCTCGTTAGGCGCGCCAATTTGGCTCTGAGCATCATGATGGTGTTTGTGCTCTTCGCCGTACATCAGGGATTGCTGATGTTCTCTCCCATCCTCTCGTCGAAGAAACTGGCGGATGCCGTCGAACAGGAATATCGGCCCGGCGACGTGATCGTCTCCTATGGAACCTACGAGGACGCATCCACGCTCAACTTCTACGTCCGGCAACCGGTCCACGTGGTGAACACACGGACTGAAGGCGACATGTTCTATGGATCGCTGTTCCCCGATGCACCTGCCATCTTCGAGGACGATGCATCGCTGGCCGCACTGTGGAAAGGGCCAGGGCGCGTGTTTCTGTGGGTTGAGGAAGACAAGATCCCGGACTACATCAAGCAGGGTGGCAGCTACCAGCTGGCACGTAGCGGCGGCAAGCTGATTTTGATGAACAGGACATGGGCAGTCCAGCAGCCGTAAAACAGCCTCCCATATCGCGACGCCTGCGGAGACTCTGGGCTCCACTCCATCGCAAATGCAATGCCGAGGACGGTCAGAAAACTGCGCCCCGCAGATGTTAGAGCAACCCCAGATGGTCCGGATACTTGGCCTGTAAGGAACTTGCTAATAGGTCAAACTGAGGATGTCGGCGCAAATTTTCCAGGCGTGGGTCTTTCAGGAAAAATGGCCAGCATGCGAAGCCTGTGTCGACGCTGCGCTCCAGCCACTCAAACGCGGCGTCCGTCCGATTCAGTTGAGAAAGGATGTTGGCGATCTGGTAGTAGGTATGGTGAGCGTGGCCAAACGATTTCGGGTTCGTGCAGGCCCGGTTCATGCAGCGCATCGCCTGATCAGACTTGCCCAGCGCTGCGTGCACCACGCCTTGCATGCTGATCATCAGCGGTTCCTCGGGCATCAGCCTCGCGGCACTGTCCAGCAACTGCTGAGCCTGTTTCCAGCGCCCAGTCAAGACTTCGAGTTGCAGCGCAAAGTAAGTAGCATATTTCGTCGTCTGATTCTCTCCGCGCCATCGCTCCAGTTCGTCGTGGGCGAGTTGGTATTCTCCGCTCCATAGATAGACCTGAACAATGCTGTGGCTGACGGTCGATTTTGGATTGAAAGGCCTGCCCCGCTCATACATTTCGCGAGCATGATCCAGCAGTCCAATATGCGCCAGGATCGTGCCCAGGCGATTGTAGGCGTGCGGCAAGTTCTTCTGCAGTGCAAGGGCTCGTTTCAATTCCGCAATCGCCTCGACATGCTGGAAGTTCTTCGATGGTCCCCACAACAGAAAAGCCTTGGCCACATGCCCGTCGGGCAGCGTAGCATCCAGTTCCAAGGCGCGCTGGCAGTGCAGTTCCGCCTTTTCCAGCCAGCTGCGGCTGGGATCGAATTCGAAGTGGCGCGCGGCACAGACGAAGGAAAGCGTTGCATGCGCGAGGGCAAAGTCAGGGTCGCGAGCCAGGGCATTCATCAGGTGTTGAGTAGCGTCTTCCAGCAGCTTGGGATCGCCTGAGGAACTAAGCCGGTAGCCTTGCAAGAACTCAGCGGTGGCAAGGGGATCCCGGCTGTCGCGAGCGCGGACCCGGCCTTCCGGCGAGCCCGCAGCCGGGTAAAGAGCATCGATGACCCGGATTGGTCCAACGAAACGGTAGCCTTTACCCACCACCGTCTCCAGAAAACGTGGCTTCTCCGCATCGTCGCCCAACGCGACGCGAATCTTTCGCACGATGTTGTTGACGTTTCGTTCGGTATCGATCACGAAATCGGAATGCCAGAGCTGGTCCACGATGTCCTGACGAGAAACCAACTGCTCGCGTCGGCGCACCAGGAAGATGAGCAACTCCATGGGCTTCTTCTCAAGCTTGACCCTGTGCCCGGCGCGGCGCAGCTCGTAACGTCCGAGATCGAGCTCAACCTCCGCCCTATTGGCATCAGCTCTGGAAGCCGCTTTTCCGGATAAACCCATAGACACCAGTAGCCTACGACGATACACCAAAAATACACAAAAAAGAGTCGCGGCTTATTGCAAGGCCGCGAAAAGCAGGCGATAGTGTCTTCCACCAAATCGGAATACCAGGGAGGAAGAGTAATGAAACGGAACTTGTGTTTGCTTCTGTTGCTGATGGCGGGAATGTGGATCAGTCAGCCCGGCGTGCCCCACGTGAAGGCGGCGGCAGCGGAGAAAAATGCCTTTACACCGGACACGATCGAATATGGCCCAGCGCCTCCGTTCCTTCCAGCGGGCGCGCAACTGGCCGTATTGGAAGGCAATCCCATGGCCCAGACTGGCGACTATACGATACGTCTCAAGATGCCCGCGGGATATCGCATTCCGCCGCACTGGCATCCCCTGCGCGAAAACGTGACGGTGATCTCAGGCACATTGAAAGTCGGTATGGGCGACCATTTCGACGAGACTAAGATGATGGCGTTTCCCGCCGGCAGCTTCGCCTATCTCGATCCCGACATGCACCATTACGCAATGGCTGCTGACGAGGTGGTCATCCAGATCCATGGCATGTCGCCTGTGCAGCTCAATTACATCAACCCGGACGATGATCCCGGCCGGAAGAAATAATCGAGCCAGGCTGGGTTGGCTTCTCGGCGAGAGTTTGAAGACAGAAGCGCAATCTGAATACAGCCTGAGAAAACGTCGCGCCGCAGGAGTCCAGCAGAACAGGGCGCCTGATTTGATTGGAGCAGAAGCAGCGTGACAGTGATAAGAACATCGTATGCGCAAACTCGCGCCCGCGCGGAAATGTGAATCACGCATGAGAGTGCGGTGGGAGCGAAGGAGCGGTGCACGGTGCCGCACGCCGACGTGAGGCTTAGGTCGAGACAGTTGGAACTCAGAGACAACACAGCCGCGGCACAGAACCGCGGCTGAATGTTGGTTGGAATCGACTAGCGGCGACGCTTCTTGGCGGCTTTCTTCTTCGCCGGCGCCTTCTTGCCGGCTGTCTTAGCCGCTTTCTTGCCTGCCTTCTTCGCAGGCTTTTTAGCAGCTTTCTTTGCCGGCGCCTTTTTTGCAGCCTTCTTGGCTGCCTTTTTGGCCGCTTTCTTTGGGGCCTTCTTGGCAGCTTTCTTCGCAGGCGCTTTGTTCGCCGCTTTCTTAGCGGGCTTCTTAGCCGGGCTCTTGCGCGTTGCGGGAGTGGCCGGGGCCAGAGTTTCGCTCGAAACTTCTGGTTCTTCTTCTATCTCAACTTCTACGACCGAGACAGATTCGGGCTCCTCTTCTTCTTCCTCTTCTTCTTCGTATTCCTCGTCTTCGAGGGAATCGCCGTAGGCAGCGTCTCCGTAGTCATCCATTTCGTCATCCTTACGAGCATAGAGCTTATCGTCGAACGTCATGTGCTTGTCCTCCTGTTGCCGGACTCCGCATAACTGAACGGAGGCAGCTCACTAGGCAAAATCCAGTTTTATACCAATACAAAGACCGCTTCAATAGGCGCGCGATTATAGCACGGCCAAACTGTCCGCAGCGCTCACCACGTGCCCGCAGAAATTAGCAACGCGCCTGTTGTAACAGATCATTCGGCCTAAGGGAAGAGCGTAAGCGCAAATTGGTGATGAATGATGGACGAATTCGGGGCAGCACTACTTTCGGATGAGCAGTACTTCGCCGGCGCGGACATTGGCCGTGAGATTCGGGTTGTCGCGCTTCAGGGCAGCTACCGACGTGTGGTTCGACTCAGCAATGCTGCTGAGGGTTTCGCCTTTCTTCACCTTATGATATTTCGCAGCGTCAGCGCTCTGCGCCTTGTATGATTCGCTGGTGGCCGTTGCCTTGGTTGGGGCGCCCTTTGGGTCGGAGGGCTCCGCCTCGGCGCTTTCCGAAGAGGTTGGTTTGTAAATGATCAGGCTTCGTCCCGGAGTCAGGGCTGATCCTCGCAAGTGATTCCATTTACGCAACTTCTCGACCGGAACCTCGAAATCGTCGGCCACCGATTCCTGCGTATCGCCTTTGCGCACCTTGTAATGCGAAGCGCGACGAGAATATGCGACAGTTTGGGCGTCGTGCCTACCCGGCGCAATCGGGATAATGAGCTTCGATCCGGGCTTCAGGTCATCTCCCGGGATATTGTTGGCTTCCGCGATCGACGCCGCCGTGGTGTGGTACTTCCGAGCAATCGAGGGTAACGTGTCACCGTAATCCACCTTGTGATAGCGCCAGTAAGTGCGCATGTCGAGGGGCACGACGGCGATCGCCGCCTCGTACTTCTCACGCGATCCGGTGGGAAGAGTGAGGGTGAAGGATTGGTCCTTGGGAGTGGTCATGCGCAGCAGGCTGGGATTCAGTTCCTGCAAATAGTCCACCGAGGTATCTACACATTCGGCTACCAGTCGCAGGTCAACCGGGTAATTCACCGTAACCTGGTCCACCTGCGCCACCGGTTCCGCTGCCACTCGGGCCAGCCCATATTGTTCCGGATTCTTGGCCATGATAGTCACGGCCAAAATGATCGGCACGTAGTTTCTGGTTTCTTGAGGCAGCACGCCGCGCCGATAGAGCTCCCAAAAGTCAGCGTATCCGGTGCGCTCCACGGCGTGTTGCACCGTGCCGGCGCCGGAATTGTAGGCTGCCATCGCCAAATACCAGTCGCCGAATTGGTTATAGAGGTCCTTCAGGTAATGGCCGGCGGCGCGGGTCGCCTGCTCTGGGTCCTGACGCTCATCGACCCACCAGGTCCGGTTCAACCCATAGAGGGTCGCCGCACTGGGAATAAACTGCCACATACCGCGCGCGCCGGCTCGTGACAATGCCAGCGGCTGGAAGCCCGATTCGGCTTGGGCCAGATAGATCAAGTCCTGCGGAACGCCTTCTTCTTTCAAGACCCGAGAGATCATCTCGTGATAGCGCCCCGAGCGCGCCCAGGCGTGCTCCAGGGTAGCGCGACCCCGCGGACTGGAAAAGTAATTAATGAACATCGCCACCTGGTCGTTCAGCACCAGCGGCAGGTCCGACTTCGTCGTCTTGACCTCGGCTTCGGCCTTCGCCCTGATATTGGGATCGACCGGGAAAGTGATGTCGTTGGCCTCGTCAATCGGTGCCGGCTCGGAACGCTGCTCGGTGAAGCCATCACCCTGCTGCAGCGCTGTTAACTCCAGCTCGTGGACGGCCTCGACAATCTTCTCGAACTCGCGATCCAGGCGCTCTTCGTTGCGGACATCGAGGTTGCTGCTGAGCAGGGTGTTGAATGCTTGGTCAAAGTCTTCCTTGGCCGCCTCCAGATGGCCGGCCTGATAGTTGGTCTGCCCGGCGGCATACTGCCTTTCTGCCTGCGCGATCAAGGCTTCGGCGGGATCGGGCTGCGGTTGCGGCTTCGCAGCTTCCTGGGTTCTAGGAGGCGAAGATTGCTGCGGCTTGGCTGAACTGGGGGTTGTAGCTTGCGGAGCCTTGGCTTGCGGCGGAAGGAAGTAGGATTGTTTGGGTGCCGTCGTCTCGCATCCTGTTAGTACAAACAGGAGCCACCAGAGGACGACCGGAATTGTGGCACGTAGAAGTGTCATCGTTCCAACTAAACTTGAACAGCTCTCCTGCGTTCCACCGGTTGCCTCGATGTTACTACCGCCGAATTTCACGGTCAACGACGAGCAACAAGTGCTGCGACATGAGCGATTTGACGCAGATCGCAACCCGCGCGGCAGGCTCATGCCCGGGCCAACGCTTGCTCTAGATCGCCAAGTAGATCCTCGGGATCCTCGATGCCCACTGACAGCCGGACGGTGGCGGCCGACACTCCTAGCAGTTCCAGTTGCCGGGTGCTCAAACCGATGTGGGAGGTAAGCACCGGATAGGAAACCGTCGACTCCACCCCTCCCAGGCTAGGCGCCAGATACCACAACTTC
>Ga0210398_10004649_pt1 | contig 12860 bp, 11 predicted proteins | sample IncBWC4OmetaG_FD_161047 | JGI IMG/M metagenome (GOLD analysis project Ga0210398, IMG submission 161047) | Forest soil microbial communities from Barre Woods Harvard Forest LTER site, Petersham, Massachusetts, United States - Inc-BW-C-4-O | ecosystem: Environmental > Terrestrial > Soil >... | reverse complement strand
AAGGTCTTGCAAATTCGCCGCTTCGGCTGCGGTCAACATTTCATACGAAATGCTCAGCGCACGCGCCAGCCGCTCATTGGCCTTGCGATTCGTCATCGCGATTCCGTGGCTGCGCCGGTGCCAAGGCCCGCGACCACCTGATCCCAACCGGCTTTTACTTTTTGCACCAGCGAGGCCACTTCGCCGACGATCGCCGGGTCATTGGTGATGTTGGCGGTGGTCAATCGCGCCAGCATGTACACGTACAAGGCACGCAGATTGTCGGCGATCTCGCGGCCTCGATCCATGTCCAAGGTGTTGTTCAGCTGATTGATCAGGCGGATCGCCTTGCCGAGCGACTTGCCTTTGGCGACGACCTCAGGGAGCGGCATATTGTTCCTGATGCGTTCCATACAGCCTTGCGCAATCACGAGGTGCGACAGGATCTGTTCGAACATAATTTGCACCAGCCTGGCGGGACTGGCGCCGGCGACCAGTCCGTGATTGGCAACCGTCTGGTATCGAGCCGCTCCTCTTTGCGAATACATGGCCATGAGTTGCGCCGCGCGTCTATCCGGTGCTCAAGTTGCCGCTGCTCAAGCTCGAGGTGCTCTGCGACGAGCCTGATGCGGCATTCGCGCCAGGATTGAACTCGGCATTCAGATACGTCTGAGTTTCCTTGAGCGCGGCAACGGCTGCGTCCATCGCATTGTATTCGGTGGTGAGAGTGGCCGAATACGTCGCCAATTGTGCGTTCAGCGCCGTCTGCTGTTGCGTAACATTGGTCAATCCCGTCTGCAGACCCTGGTTGATCGTGTCGAGCAAGCCGCCGGGCTTCGTGTACCCCGTGATGAGGTTGTCGATTTGCGTCGCGATGCCGTTGCTTCCGCCCAGCAATTTTCCGACCGACGCCAGGCTGGCGCTGAGCGCATTGCTCAGCGTCGTGTCATTGCTGGAATAGCTGCCGTCGGTATTGGCAGTGATGCCAAGATCAGCCAGCGAACGCACGCCACCGGCCCCGCCCGAGGTGACCGTGTCCAGGATATTTTCCAGCTGGTTTTGGAACGACTCCAGAGTGGCATTGCCGTTCAAAGGTCCCGCCGTCTGCGTCGAGGGATCGTAGCTCGTGAGGCTCTGAATGCTGCTGATCACGCCGTTCAACGCCGTGACGAAGCCGTCGATCGAGCTCTGTGCAGCGGAGGTGTCCGGACTGATCGTCAGCGTCGTCGGCGTATTCACAGCCGAAGGCTGCAACAGATTGAGTGTGACGCCGGTGATGGCGCTGCTCACGACGTTGCTGGCGCTGGTGGCACCGAAGCCGTTGATCGAAAAACTCGCATCCTGGGCGGCTTGAGTCTGTGTGAGATTTGTGACGTTATTGGTCGGATCATATACCAATGACGACAGCCCACCGTCACCGCCCGATTCGGTCACCGTAATGGCGTTGGCGGCGCCGGTGGCGGTCCCGGCGAGGACCAGCCGCGCACCCGCGGTGGTCGTAATGATGCTGGCCGTTACCCCGGGATTGTTGCTGGCCGAATTGATCGCGGCGGCAATGCCGGCCAGAGTGTTGTCTGTGGTATCGATGTTGATCGACGTGGAGGCGCCGCCCACGGCAATCGTCAGGGTTCCGGTGCCCACCACGGTCGAAGCGCCGCCCACCAACGGTTTGGACGTGAGAGTCGCGGACGTCGCGAGGTTATTCACTTCAAGGGAATATTGTCCTGCGACCGCACCCGAAGTCGTGCTCGCCGACGCAATGGTCTTGTCGGCCACGGTGGCGTCGAAGCCGGACAACTGGCTGGAATCCTCGAGAGCCGGCAGCGCCTGTTGCAGCTTGTCGAGTGCGCTGGTGAATGACCCATAGGCCGAGACCTGTGAGTCCAGGCTGCTTGCCTGGCTCGCCAGCTGGGCGTTCTGGGCCGCGCCATACGCGGTGGTCAGCGACGAGACGATCGCACCGATGTCCAGGCCCGAACCGATACCGGTGGAAGTAATCAGGGCGCTGGCGCTCGGCGGGGATGTGCCCGCGGCGGTCGATGCACTGCTGGGTGCTATTGTTGAACTCATAGGGTCTCAAGGTCCACGATGGTTGCTCAATCTATCGGCAATTCAACCCAAGACTTAAGCAAGCGGCGTACCAAACACCCCTCGATCGAAAGGGCCTTTTAGACGTGGCTATCGATGAGAACGCCCGAAATTCCCACGCTGCGCGCCAAGGCGGCAAACTCGCTGGCCGAGTATTCCGCGATGACCTCGCCATTCGCGGGATTTATCTCCTGAATGAGCTTGTCGTCCGATTGCGGGGCCACTCGAAATTGATCGGGTTTACCGGAATCATTGAGATACTTGTTGAGCAGCGTGACCTGGGTCTGCAGGTCGGTTTTTGCCGGCAGCACCGGCCGCGCGGCAGCCGCTGGTTTGCCGCTGGGCGGCAAGGACTTGCCGCTTTGTTGTAATACAACCGTTGTAGGCGCCTGACTTCCGTGCACGAGGCTCGTCACCGGTATCTTTACCGGTTGTCCATCGCTCGCCATGCTTACACCTATCTACGTGACACGGACCTCTGAAGGTTTGTCCATCTGCTCGAAGACCACGACCCGAACCCGCGAGGGTTCGAGCCGTGGTTTTATCGCCTATCGTTCAAATATCGGCTGTTATTGCAAAAGCTTTAAGATCAGCTGGGGCTGCTGGTTGGCCTGTGCCAACACCGAGATGCCCGCCTGTTCCAACACCTGGGCCTGGGTCAGATTCGCCGTCTCCGCCGCAAAGTCCGCATCCTGAATGGTGCTGCGCGACTGCGTCAGGTTCTGAGCGGTCGAGGTCAGATTGCTCACCGCCGAGGTGAAGCGATTCTGAATGGCGCCCAATTGGCTCTGGAAGGCCGAGACCGTGGCCAAAGCTGAGTCCACCGAAGTGATGGTGCTGTTGGCAGCGGCAACGGTGAGCACGGTTTGATTGGCCAGCGAGGCCGTACCAAGCGTAGTCGCGTTGCCCGTGACGAAGCCCAGGGCCGCCGAACCGCCGCTCGTACCATTGTCGGTGATGGTCACCGGGTTCGCATCCGTCAAGGTGACCTTGCCGTAGTTCGTGGTGCCCGAGCCGGTCGTTGCAACCGCTACGGTAGCGCCCGTGCCGCTGCCCGCGGTTCCGGTTGCGCCGGCCGTACCCAGAGCGATTGTCTGCACGGCAGTGATGTTGCTGCCGTCGGTGTTGCTGAGTATCAATGCGCCACTGGGACCAGTGGTACCGTTGCCGATTGAGGCCGTGACGCCGGTCGAACCGCTAAACAGATTGATCTGGGCAGCGACCTGGCTTCCCGTCAAGGTGGCGCCGCTGGCAACGACGTTGCCCGCACCGTAAATCACCGTGCCGTTGATCGTCAGCCCATAGGTGGTGGCCACATAGCCGACACCTGTTCCAGCTGTGGCGCCAACAATCTGCGTGAACCCCGTGGTATCGGCGACACTGGTGGCCGCGGTGGCGGTCAAGCCCTGCAAGCCGGCCGCGTTGACGGCGGCTGCCTTGGCATAGGCAGAATCCGCGCCCTGGTAGGGGAGATTGGCACCCACATAATTGGCGCTGGGGCCGACAGTCACCGTTGAGGTTCCGTTGCTCAAGGAAACGGTCGAGGTGCTGGTCAACTGCGTGCCGGTGGGCACGGCAGTGCCGGTCAGAGTCGAGTATTGGCCGATCTGATTCGCGGCCACACCTTGGCCCAAGGACACGGCAATGGTGTCGCCCACATTCGCGCCCACCTGGTACACCGTGGTGCCGCTGGTGCCGTTGAGCACGTTCAGACCATTGAAGGTGGTCTGCTGCGCGATCTGGCTGATTTCCGCGACCTGCTGCTGCACCTGGTTGTTGAGAGCTACGCGATCCGAAGAGCTGTTCGAACCGTTCGCGGCTTCAACCGCCAGGGTGCGAATGCTCTGCAGGTTGTTCACGATCGTGTTGAGCGCGCCCGCGGTCGTTTGCGCTTCCGACACGGCGTCGTTGGCGTTGCTGACAGCTTGGTTCGTGCCGTTGATCTGCGTCGTGAATTGCTGGCTGATCGCCAAGCCCGCGGCGTCGTCGGCGGCGCTGTTGATGCGCAAACCAGATGACAGACGCTCCAAGGCCTGCGACAGCGAGGCCTGCGAGCCGCTCAGATTGTTCTGCGCATTTAGCGAGGCAATATTTGTATCGAGTACTAATGACATTGATGTGCTCCTGAAAGTTTAACCACCGGCCCGTCTTAGGCCCTATGTGTGCACTTCTCCCTCATTAGGGCGGACCGGTGACACATTCAAAGTGTTTATCGGAAGGGTCCTGAGGTTCTTTAGAGCGCTGCGTCGCAGAATTTACGGGTCGTATTTGACAGTGGCGAGATTGCCGGACCGCAGTCGCGATGACCCGTTACGCCTGTTATCGGCAGGCAAATGCCGATTTGGAGTACAATCGCATCTCCAACCCGCCACCTTCCGAAAAGCGTGAAATCCGTCAACCGCAAGAGCCCTAAAGTGGGCTTTGTCAGCTTGGGCTGCCCCAAGGCACTGGTCGATTCCGAACGTATCCTGACGCGCCTGCGTGCCGAGGGCTATGAGGTCGTGCCCACCTATCGCGAGGCCGACCTGGTGGTGGTCAATACCTGCGGCTTCATCGATGCCGCCGTGGACGAATCGCTGGAGGCCATCGGTGAAGCGCTGGCCGAGAACGGCAGGGTGATCGTCACCGGCTGTCTCGGGGCGCAGCCGCAGAAAATACTCGCTCGCCATCCGCAGGTGCTCAAGATCACCGGCCCGCAGCGCTACGAGGAAGTGGTCGCCTCGGTGCACGAACATCTGCCGCCGAAGCACGAACCTTTCATTGATCTCCTCCCTGAGCAGGGCGTCAAACTGACTCCGCGCCACTATGCGTATCTTAAGATCTCGGAAGGTTGCAACCATCGCTGCAGCTTCTGCATCATTCCATCGATGCGCGGTGATCTCGTCAGCAGACCCGTCGGCGAGGTGCTGCGCGAAGCCGAGCTGCTGGTGCGCGCCGGCGTCAAGGAGATCCTGGTGATTTCCCAAGACACCAGCGCCTACGGCGTCGATTTGAAGTACGCGGCGCAGCCGTGGCGCAACGTCGAACGCCGGGCCCGCTTCTTCGACTTGAGTGCGGCACTGGGCGAACTGGGTGTTTGGATTCGCCTGCACTACGTCTATCCGTATCCGCATGTCGATCAGGTGGTCGAACTGATGGCGCAGGGCAAAATCCTGCCGTACCTGGACATCCCCTTCCAGCACGCCAGCGCCCGCATCTTGAAATTGATGAAGCGTCCCGCCGCGGCGACCGACACCTTGCAGCGCATCGCCGAATGGCGGCGCTTGGTGCCGGACATCACCATTCGCAGTACCTTCATCGTGGGTTTCCCCGGCGAAACCAGCCAAGATTTCGAAGAACTGCTCGACTGGCTGCGGGTGGCACAACTGGATCGCGTCGGTTGTTTCGAATACTCGCCGGTTCAAGGCGCGGCGGCCAACGCGCTTAACGAACCTGCGGTGTGTTCGGAACTGAAAGCCGAACGCCGCGCCCGCTTCATGGAACTCGCCGGGGAAATCAGCGCCGCGCGCCTTAAGCAAAAGGTGGGCCGCAAGATGCAGGTGCTCATCGATAGCGTCGGCCCAAGCAATGCCGACGGCAACGGCAACGGACGTGGCGGCGCACGCGGCGTCATCGCCATCGCGCGCTCCAGTTCCGATGCCCCGGAAATCGACGGCACCGTGAGAATCGCGGGCGATGAGGCTTCAGGCAGGGGGCTGACCGTGGGTTCCATGGTCACGGTGCAAATCACCGGCGCGGGCCAGTACGATCTCGATGCACGCTTGCTTGCTTAAGCGAAACAGCTGACGATACTTTCGGAGAACACCTTTGGAAATTACTGCAGACCGAGTCGTCCTCATTCACTACACGCTCAAGGACGATGCCGGTAACGTGATCGACACTTCGGCCGGTGCTGAGCCGTTGGCCTATATCCAAGGGCACGGCAATCTGGTGGCGGGGCTCGAGAAGGCGCTCGAGGGTAAACTGGACGGCAGCAGTGTCGCGGTGTCCGTCACGCCGGAGGAAGGCTACGGCAAGCATGATTCCAAACTGATACAGCGCGTGCCGAAGCGCACCTTGCAAAGCGCCGGCGCCATCAAGAAGGGCATGCAGTTTCAGGGGCGGACCGATGACGGGATGCGGCTGTTCACGGTCACCGCCGTCATCGGCGACATGGTGACGCTGGATGGCAACCACCCGTTGGCCGACAAGACCCTGCATTTCGACGTGCAGGTGGTGGGCGTGCGCGAGGCTACTGCCGAAGAACTCGAACACGGTCACGTGCATGGCGCCGGCGGCCACCACCACTAGGCCACAGACTAGCGCTTAGAGATATTTGAACAAGGACAGACCCTGGGTCAGCGTATAGGCCTGCATGGCGGCGCTCAAGGTGGTGTTCTGTTGATCCAAGGTGGTAATCGCGCTCGCAAAATCCAAGCTCTGCAATTGCGAGATGGAAGTCTGTAGTTGCGTTTGCTGGCTGGTGGCGACCGACTGCTGAGTGGTGATGGAATTGAGGCGCCCGCCGACACTGGCCTGCACGTCGGAGGTGTTCTGCAGCGCCTGGTCGATATTGTTGATCGCGCCGCCGAGCGAATTGTTCAGGCTGACCGTGGACGTCGGGCTGGTTACGCCGGTTTGCAGCGCGGTCACCAGGTTCTGCACTGTCGTGAAAATGCTTTGAGTGCCGCTGGGCGCGAGGCTGAAGGTATCCCCGGTTGCGGGCTGCCCGCTCAAGGTCACCTGCACCCCGTTGAATGCGATCGTGCTGCCGTCAGTGTAGGTGCCGGTGGTTACCAGCGTTGCGCCTTCCTTCACCTGGTAGGTCCCGGGCGCCGTGAAATTGATCGAGTAAGTGCCGCCGTCATAGGCCGCAGGATTCGATACCGTGGTCGCGCCGATGATGCCGGACCCACTGTTCCCGGCGTTGGCGGAAACCGTGAATGTGCCATTGCCGGTCTTGATCTGATTGAAGACCGTATTGCCGTTATCGCCGTCAGCCACGGTCTGGCCCGCGGCAATTTGTATTTGCCGCTGGCCCTGGTCGCCGTTGTAGGTCGCGCCCGCCGCGGTCAGAGTAAAGGGCTGGGTTTGCGCCGCGAAGCCGCTGAATATGTACTCGCCGTTGCCATTGGTGGTATTGGCGAGGGACACCAAGCTGTTCTGAATCTGCACAGCCTGGGTCGCGATGGCGGCGCGGTCCGTGTTCGACAGGGCGCCGTTGCCTGCTTCGAGGGCCAGGTCTCGCAAGCTCTGCAATTGGTTTTGCAGCTGCGTAAGCGCGTTGTCCTCGGTATTCAAATTGGTCTGCGCGCTGCTCGCATTGGTGGCGTATTGCTGGCTCTGCGCCAACGCCTGAGTGTAGTTATTCACGGCACCGGCGGCGGTGGGATTCTGCGAAGCGGTGGTGAACTGATGGCCGCTCGACATCTGGTTCTGCGTCTGGTTGATGCCGGACTCCAGCGTCTGCATCGCCGCCAGGAACTGGGTCTGATCGAGGTTCTGTGTGACGCGCACGGGCTGCTCCTAGGTGAAGGTACCGTTCACGGAATCGATCAGCGTCGTGAACAAGGTGTTGCCGATGGTCAAGGCTTGAGCCGCCGCCTGGTAGGCCTGCTGCCATTGCAGCAGGCTCGCCGCCTCTTCGTCCAGATTGACGCCCGTGATCGACTGCACGCTGCTCTGCGCCTGGCTGTTCACGGCGGTTTGAGCGGTTTGCTGCGTATTGATCTGTTGCGCCTGGCTGCCGATGCCGGTGATCAACGCGCTGACGCCGGCGGTGATGCTGGTGGTGCCGTTTTGCAGGACGCCCACGTTTTGCAGGTTGGCCGCCGCCAGGGCATTGCGATTGTCGCCGCTGCCGCCGGCGTTGCTGGTAACGGTGAACACGTCGCCGTTGGCCGGCGTGCCGCTGATTTGAACCTGCCAACCGTTCACATCGATGTTGCCGCCGTTGACATAGGCCACGCCGGGCCCGCCGTTCACCGAATAAGTGGTGGGCGGAGTGGTGAATTGAATGGTGACCGGCTGCAGCAAGCTGGGGTTGGCGGAGTTCAGGACCGTGCCCGAGCTGATGGTGGCCGCGCCGGTGTTGGTGCCGGCCGCTGCGGTCACTATCGCGCCGGCCGCTGCGATTTTCGAAGGATCGGTCAGCACGACTTTGAGGCTCGCGGCCGCGGTAGCGGTGGGCTGAATCAGGAACTGATCACCGGCCGCGGGAGCTGCCGAGAGAACGATGGAAACACCATTGGCCGTATAAGGACTGGCGACCGTACCAGCACCCGCCGGAGTCACGCTGACGCCGGTGGTGGTATCGGTCAACGTCGGTGCGCCGGCCTTGAACGTCAAGAGGTAGTTGTCCGCGGTCAGCGCACCCAAACCATTGGCGTTGATGCTGACAGTCGCGGTAACCGCATCCGTGTTCTTCGATGACGCGGTGGCGACCGGCGTGCCGACGGAGAAGATATTGGCGCCAAGGTTTCCGCTCAAGTCGAGGCCGTCGCTCTGCTGTGAATTGACCGTCTGACTCAATGCCGTGGCAATTTGCCCCAATTGATTCAAGGCGGGGTTGATCACCTGGGCACGCGCCGCCAACAGCCCGCCCAGGTCTCCGGAAGTGATGTCGCCGCTGATCTGGCTGCCTTGCGATGTGCCGATTTCCAGCTGCGAGGCATTGAATTGATTTTGCACCGTGGTCAATGGGGTGGTCTGGCCTTGCAGCACCAGCGGCTGCCCGTTGCCCACAAATACATTTAATGATCCGTCGCCCTCGGTGGTGGTCGAGACGCCGACCAGTTGCGACAGGTTCGACACCAGCTGATCGCGCTGGTCGAGCAGTTCATTGGGCGGCTGGTTGCCGCCCTGCGCCGTGGCCACGACGATCTGCTGGTTCAGCGTCGAGATCGCCGAGGCGATGGAATTGATCTGCTGCACATCTGCCGTGATGCGCGAATTGACATCGGTGTTGAGCGAGTTCAGATCGCCACTGGCGTTTTGAAAGCTGCTCGCGACATTTTGCGCCTGACCGAGCAATGCCTGGCGCGACGCGGTTGAAGTCGGGTTGTTGGCGACATCGGAGAATGCGCTGTAGAAACTCTGCAGCGTGGTGCTGAGTCCACCCACGGTGGTGCCGAACAAATTGTCGATCTGGGTGCTGTAGTTTTGCAGCGCGTTCAGCTGGCCCAAGCTGCTCTGCGAAGCGTTCAGCTGGTTTGCAGCGGCCTGGCTATAGGCGCGGCTTATCCCGGCCACGACGACGCCCGCGCCGACGGTCGCGGTACCGTTGGATTGCGGAATCGCTTCGGTAAGGTTTACCGTTTCCCGGTCGTAGCCCGGGGTGCTGGCGTTGGCAACGTTGTTGCTGGTGACGTTGATCGCGTTTTGAAACGCCTGCAGCGCCGAGACACTGATTCCAAACACATCTGACACGATTCTTCTCCGCACCCCGCCCGTTCGATCACAAAAGCTCTCTAAATATCGGCATCAAGCGGGGTTTCTATAATGCTGCGACGCGAACCCCCAGCGCCGCCTTGAGGGTGTCGCTGTGCAGGATCTGATTTAACTTATTCGCATAGTCGGGGTCCGTCGCATAGCCGGATTTGCCAATCCCGTCGATGTAGGCCTTCAGGTCGCCGCCGGCCGCCATCACGTCGCGATAACGCGGTGAACTTTTGAGCAAGCTCGCGAAATCATTGACGCTTTCCTCGATTGAGCCGTAGGCCCGAAATGCCGTACGGGTGAGCTTTGCCACGCCGTTGTTGACTTCCATGCTGTCGGCGGTTGCTCGCGCTCCCGACCAGCCGTCGCCGGCTTTGATGCCGAACATATTGAAGCTCGAGGAGCCGTCGGCATTGCGCGGCATACGCTGCCCCCAGCCGGTCTCGAGCGCCGCTTGCGCCAGCAGGCCCATCGGGTTCACCCCCAAGGCGCTCGCGGCGCGACGAATCGGCGGCATCAATCGATCGACGAATTCCGCGGGCGTCGGCGCCGATGCGGCTGCGGCTATGTGCGCGCCGCCCGGGTGCGTGCCTCCCGGCAAAGCGTTGGCGCCCGCAGGGCCGGTTTTCCCTTCCAGTTGCCGCTTGAGCAGTCTGCCGATCCCTAAATCCGCATGTTGACTGATACTCAAAGCCACCTGCTTGTCGAACATGTCCTGATACATGCCCATTTCGTTGCTGTCGGTTTCGAGCGCCGAGGTGGCGTCGCGCATGCTCTTCAGCATCATTTGCAGGAACAAAGCCTCTACCTGCTCGGCAACCGCGCTGATTGCCTGCGGCGAGTTGGGGTCCCTCTTCAGTGCCGCCAGACCGTTGATGTCGGTGTAGGTGGTCGCGGCCGTGGTATCCAACGCCGTGGCGCCGGAGAGCCCTGCGCCACCGGCGTCGGCGAGCGATGGCATGGAGTTCGCAATGGGCGGCAGAGTAGTCATTTAAATGACGATCAGCTCGGCCTGTAGCGCGCCGGCCTCTCGTAGCGCTTCCAAAATGGCCACCAGGTCGCCGGGGGCCGCACCGACATCGTTGACGGCTCGCACGATCTGTTCCAGTTCCACGCCGGGCTTGAACAAGAACATGCGGCTTGAGCCTTGGTCGACCTTGATGGTCGAATTGCTCAGCACCACGGTTTGCCCGACCTTGGAAAACGGCGCCGGCTGACTCACGCTCTGCTCTTCTTTAATGGTCACCGACAGCGAGCCGTGCGATACGGCCGCCGGAGTCACGATCACATGGCTGCTGATCACGACCGTGCCGGTACGCGAGTTGATGATCACCTTCGCCGATGCCGTGCCCGGATCCACCTCGAGATTCTCGACCGCCGAAAGAAACACCACGCGCTGCGTGATGTCGAGCGGCGCGCGCACCCGCACCGAGCCGCCGTCCATGATGGTGGCGATGTCGTCGCCCATGCCTTTGTTGACGCTCGCAACCAGGCGGGTTGCGGTGGTGAAATCGGGATCGTTCAAATTCAATGTGATCGAGTCGCCCTGCGACAACTGCGAGGTCACGGCTCTTTCGACGGTGGCGCCATTCGGGATGCGGCCCGAACTCGGCACGTTCACCGTGAGCTTCGATCCGTCGGTGCCTTCGACGCCGAATCCGCTGACGATGAGATTTCCCTGCGCAATTGCGTAGATCTGTCCGTCGAGTCCGTGCAAGGGCGTCACCAGCAATGATCCGCCGCGCAGACTCTTGGCATTGGCGATGGAATTCACGGTGATGTCGATGGTCTGTCCTGGCTTCATGAATGGCGGAAGCACCGCATGCACCGCCACCGCCGCCACGTTCTTCAGCTGCGGGGTGACGTTGGCCGGAACCGTGACGCCGAGTTGCGCCAGCATGTTATTGAGGGACTGGACCGTGAAGGGCGCCTGGCTGGTTTGATCGCCGGTGCTGTCGAGCCCCACCACCAGTCCGTAGCCCACGAGCTGGTTGGTGCGAACGCCCTGTATCTGCGCCAGGTCCTTGATTCGTTCAGCTTGGGCAAGCGGCGAGGCCACCAGCACCAACAGTGCCGCCCAGCAAATTCTGATTCGTGCGCGCATGTCAGTACGGTGCATATTTGGAATTGAAGAACCGGGCGAGCCAGCCCATGCGGTTGGAACTATCGATGACGCCCTTCCCGGAATAGCTGATGTGTGCGTCCGAGACTCTGTCGGAGGTGACCGTGTTGTCGGCCTGGATATCGGCCACTCGAACGACTCCCGAGACATGCACGAATTCATCGCCCTGGTTGAGTTTCAAGGTCTTGTCTCCCTGAACCACCAGGTTGCCGTTCAACTGCACCTCCATCACCGTCACCGTCAGACTGCCGGCCAAGCTATTGCCCTGGGTACTCGAACCCTCGCCGTCGAAGCTATCGGCGCCTGCCAACGTGGTGGTGAAGATCGGAACGCCCCCGGTGGTTATGGTTCTACCCAGGACCGTGGGTCCGGTATTATTCACGCCGGTGGTTTTCGTGGTCTTTGTGACCGCGCTCTTGCTGGCACTGGTCGTTTCCGTGAGACGCACCGTCAGCACATCGCCGACGCGGCGCGCCTTGAGATCCGCGAACAGTTCAATTTGCTGACCCGATTGATAAATGGCGCCTTCGGTGCGCGGCGTCGGCGGCGGCAGCACGCGCGGCACCACCGGATCCGGTTTGTGATGGATGGGGGGCAGGAGGCCGCAAGCCGCCAATGTCCCGCACAGCAGAACCGCCAGTAGTCGCATCATGTTAGGTTGGTCGTGAGGAACTGCAGCATCTGATCGGTGGTGCTGATGGCCTTGGAATTCATTTCGTAGGAGCGCTGGCACTCGATCATCGAAACCAACTCCGTCACCGAGTTCACATTCGATGTTTCGAGCGTTCCCTGCACGATCGCGCCGAGACCGTTGGTTCCGGCCGTGCCTACTTGCGGCGCGCCGCTGGCCGCGGATTCCACCAGCAAGTTGTTGCCGGAGGGTTGCAGACCTTGTTCGTTGATGAAATCCGCCAATTGAATCTGGCCGATCTTGGTGCCGTTGGGACTGCTCGCTGACGTGGCCGTCACCGTGCCGTCAGTACCGACGGTCAAACTCTGCGTGCCCGCCGGGATGTTGATGGCCGGCTGCAGCGGATAGCCGCTAGCCGTCACGACATTACCCTGGTTGTCCAGTGAAAAGGTGCCATCGCGCGTGTATGAGATGGTGCCATCTGGCAAGGTGATCTGGAAAAATCCGCGGCCGGTCACCGACAAATCCAATGGGGCATTGGTCTGATTGACGCTGCCCTGCGTGTAGTCCTTCTCCGTGGCGACGATTTTCACGCCGGTCCCGAGCGTGAGGCGTGGAGTACTG
>Ga0210398_10004648_pt1 | contig 12861 bp, 20 predicted proteins | sample IncBWC4OmetaG_FD_161047 | JGI IMG/M metagenome (GOLD analysis project Ga0210398, IMG submission 161047) | Forest soil microbial communities from Barre Woods Harvard Forest LTER site, Petersham, Massachusetts, United States - Inc-BW-C-4-O | ecosystem: Environmental > Terrestrial > Soil >... | reverse complement strand
CGCCTCAGAAGGTATACCCGGCTGACCAGTGAAATCCGAAATTCTGGGCTAATGGATTCATCGGTTTGTGGTTACCGTGGCGAAGCCCTTTTTGACCAGCGATTGATTCCATCGGGTTTCGCCAGAAGTTTCGCTGCTGGGAGCGGTCAGGGGATCGCGAAAGTGGGGGCGATGAGCGTAAGGGGGATTTCGCCAACCACTCGTGCAGCGTGCGTTGAATTAAGGGCGACCTTGTAGATGAGCGTGGCCCTTTTTCGGTGGATTACAAGTCCGGTTACTTTCGGCATTTGTTATCGGAAGATGCGCCCAGTTTACTTGTTCAGTATGGGCAAATGCTCTTCCTGCGGTCTTGATTTGCCGGGGTGCGAAAAGTTGTGCCACGAGTGCTACCTCGCACAGTACGCGGCATTGACCGTCCCCAAGGACAGCTCCGGCTACAGTTGGTCTGCGTATATGCACTTGCTGCTCTGGATATTTGCCTCTTACGCGTTTGTCACGTACACGCCGCCACCTGCAAAAGCGGTCGCCCTCGGGATAGGCCTTGCGGTTGTTTTGTATCTCTTCCTTTGGGCTATTTCGAAAAGGTCAGGGGAGAGCCATTCAACACCGCCCCAACGGCTTTCCTTCATTCTTGGTCTCGGCTGCGGTGTCGTGTGGAAGATAACTGGCGCGGATGTCTGGGGAAGACTCGGCATAGCGTGCATATTCGCGAGCGCTGGCTATAGAGCTGTTTACAGAGCTATCGGTCGGGCTAAAACCACGCCTCGCTGACCGCCCCCAGCGAAGCCCTCCCGCACTTGCAGGTCAGTTGACGCTATCAGGCCTTAGCGCAAGCGTGCGCCGTTTGTTCGCCCGCCCAACGAAAGGTGGGGGCACCGCTCTCGGCGCTTACGCCTGCCCCTGTGAGCGATCAACAGCACGCGCTTGCGACCGTTCGTCCCGTACTGCGACTCCCATCCTATACAATATCCCGCACTGTCAAACACCGAGGGACAACAATGGCGAATCTAACCAATGCGCTTCAGCAGCTTCGTGCGGAGCAGCGAGAAGCGCAGTTGCACGCAGAGAAGTTAGGCCAAGCGATTTCCGTGATCGAGTCTTTGAACGGTACGGGAGTATCCCGCAAGTCGGGACGACCGACCCGAATAGTGTCCGCAGCTTCACGGCGGAAAATGGCGCTGGCACAAAGAGCGAGATGGGCAAAGGTTCGGAAGGGACCGAAGCCAGCAGCCGGGAAAGCGAAAACAACTGGCTCGGCTCCTGCAAAGCGCACCATGTCGGCATCCGCCCGCAAGAAGATCGCGGCGGCGCAGCGGGCACGGTGGGCGAAGGTACGGGCGGGGAAGAAGAAATAGTGGGTTGGTATCTCGGGGAGCCTGCTGCGAGTATATATAGGAGCGTTGTTGAAGTATTGGTCACTTCTAAGCGTTGCCTCTGCTGAACGCAAGTCCCGTCCCGTTTTAGCGTGATCACACCTGATACGATTCCTGCCATGAACCCCATCGCCTTATATTTCGCATCGGGCGAATCATTCTATCTCGGAGCGGCATTGCTCCTGTTGGTGATAGCAGTTTCGCCGTTTACGAAGCGCCCGTGGTTGTTGCGACTGCGAAATGTGGGGACATGGCTGGCGCTGGCGATGGTTGTGATGGCCTGTCCGCCGTTTGCGTTGATCGTCGATCTGATCTTCCTCGCGGCGTTGGTGCTGTGGTTCATTGCATCGAACCGTTCCAGCGGACGATGGCTGAAATCGCGGCCCGTTGCGACTTCTGTTCTGGTGGTGTTGGTGCTGGTTCTTACAGCGATTGAGTTTTCTCACCGGAAGATGCCGATCATTACAGGCAAGCCCGGCGACCATTTGGCCGTTATTGGCGACTCGATCTCATCGGGTATTGATCCGTGTATCCCGGCATGGCCGCTCGTCCTACAGCAAGCAAATGGTATAGCGGTAAGAAACCTTGCGAGACCGGGCGCACAGTCGAGCGAGGGACTGACTATGGCAGAGAAACTAACGCCAGAAGACCATGTCGTGCTGATCGAAATCGGCGGGAATGATCTGCTGGAGGGCGTGCCATCAGAGGAATTCGGGAAGGCTCTCGACGCGGTACTGTCAAAGGTCAGCGCACCCGGACGCACGGTGGTGATGTTCGAACTACCGCTGTTCCCGCACATGATCGCGTATGGTCGAATTCAGAGAGGTCTGGCGGCAAAGTATGGAGTGTGGCTAATCCCAAAGCGATTTTTCGCCGAGGTGATCGGTGGCGCGAATGCCACTTTAGATGGACTGCATCTTTCAGATGAGGGCACGCGCCGCATGGCAGCACTCATAGCACAGGCCCTTTCGCCAGTGTTGAAGTCCGGGCGAGCCAACTGAGAAGTTGATGCCACGCCCACGACCCTGCTGGGGTGGTCACAAAGGCTTCGAATGCCTCTGAAACGTTTGACTCGACCTGAACCACTCCCCCACCGGTTTGTGCAGCAGTCGTTCTGATTGTCTAGTAATCAAGTAGAGCTTCGTATCTCATTCGCAAAATGTTCGTGAGATCATCGCTCTTTGTTTTCCTGCCATTCGCCCTTTATGAAATGAGCAGCCGACCGTTTGTCGGCTGGTCAACAACCGACGAAGATCATCGGGCGTCGGCATCGTCGAGGGCTGCGGACATCAATGTAAATGTAACTCTCAGCCCAAACGTTTAGGCTCGCAAGCTCGACCACTCCCCGACCGTCGCAACGCGCACGCTCCCGTCCGGCTGCCCGCGTTGCCGCACGGGAATCCTTCAGTTCACCGTCGCCCCGCCGCAGCATTTCTTATAACTGCTTTCCTAAACACACGGAGTCGGTTTTACACGCAGGATTTTCGCTGTCGCCCGTCAGACCCACGAAGGCTAAGGCGAAAAAGGTTCGCCGAACGGCCAACCGTCCGGATATTTTCTTCGGATATTCCGCGCACCGACCCGGCGAACCTGTTCCATATATATCCGGAAGTCTTCCGCGTTCATCACGCCGCTAAATCGGTCGGGAATTTGGGTCTGCTCTTGCGGTGGTCGTCCAACCTTCTCAGCCAAATCAACATCGATAGCCCAGTCCTCTCGCGATGCGAAGGCCAGTCGGTCCGACATGCTGGATTCAGTCACGAGCTTCGGCCAAAGCCCTTGGTAAATCTCACCAAGCACGACCGCAACCCCTAGCGCTTCAGGAATCCCCGCCCACCACCATGACTTCACCGGATGCTCTTCTTCTCCGGAGACTGTCGCGCCCATCCACTTGTAACCGTGCAAGACGCGTACATCGCCGTAGACAGGTCGAAGGAGAATGGAGGTGTCTCTCCAGAATCGCTTCAATGCCGCAGCCCAGCCCGGTTGAAGGAGGGCATTCTCCTCTATGGCGATATTCAAATGATTTGCACGAAACCCCTGCTTGTGCGCACCTTTTGGATTCGGCAGGCCGAAGTGTACGGACACAACTGGACGATGCGGATACCAGACAATCATGTCGTGCAAGTTTTCATCCCAGAACTGGAGAAAGTGCTCTCTCCCCGTGTCTGCATACACATTCTGCGGCGGCTCGTACAAGCCATACCGCTTCGGCAAACACTCCGGAAGGCTACGCTCAAGAAATGCCACGAACTGCTCTCGCCCGTCGCGGCTTTCGATTGGGCTATCCAGAAACCACCACGACATCGAAAGGACATCGAACGCTTCTCTAGCTCTGGGTGAGAGGAATCGCTTTACGCCGGAAGGAAGCCGAATTGACCCGTCCTGCTGGTCAAGTACAGCACCGTGGCTGTAACGGGCTATGTCGTCGGCAGCAGATTGGACAAGCTTGAACGCTTCTCCGGAGGCTTTGCCTTCTAAGTTCAGGTTCGTCAGCCACTCGATTCCGGGTAAGAGCTTGCTGATTTCTTGGGGCACGTCCTCCGGTTGGACTGTATCGGATGCAGAGACGACGATTTGCCAGTTCTTGCGTGAATGCACCCAAGCGGCGGATTCCTTTTGCCAGATTTCCGGCTTGCGTAAACCTTCCGGCTGGAAAGACCGAACAGACCAAACTTGGATGTCGTAGCTCATCGCGCCGGAACAAGATTTTAGCAGTACGAAACAGGTTCAGATCACCGTCGCCCCGCCGCAGCACTTCTTGTATTTCTTGCCCGACCCGCACGGGCATGGCTCGTTCCGACCAATCTTTGGGAGTGGTACCCCTACTGTCGTGGTGAGGTCGCGCCGTACCAACGCGGGACCCAGAGTTGCGTACAACGCGAGCCGCGTTCATACTCCGCCCATGACAATCAAAAATGCGGCGTTGCTAGCTTTGGTCGGAACGATTCTGATGACGGCTCTCTTGTTGTGGACGTTCGTCTTCACCGTCCTCAATGTCCTGCGGGGCGTGGTTCCAGCGGTCATGCTGTTCCAGTCATTCATCTATGCGTTTGGCTGCTTCAGCGTGATGGTGTTCTTCTACGTGTTCCACCGGGCGCAGTAGCCGTGATTTCGGCGAGCACGGCTTTGGGTGCGTGACCCCCAAGAGGAGTCGATTCTGCGGGGGGGTTGGCTGTGGCACAATTGCTTCCCAGAACCACCCAAATTGCACCAAAACCGCTGCGAAGCGAACTATATTTCACAACAACATACGCAAGACTGAGTCTTTTCGTAATCGGCAGGTCAGCGGTTCAAGTCCGCTCGTCGGCTCCATTTTTTCAAATACTCACCGGTGCTTTTCACTGCACCCTCAAGTCACTGTGACGTGGATTGTGACGTGAATTGCGCAGGTCGATGGCTTCACGGATCGAATCCAGCACCGGATGCTGGTACCGCATTGAGGTACGCACATCGGTGTGACCCATGACTTTCATCACCATTGCCAGATTGCCGGCTTCGTACGCTGCCGTGCCAAAAGTATGGCGGGCACAGTACAACACCAGCGACCGAGGCAAGCCAGTCTCGCTGCGGGCTTCCCTGAATTGCTTAGCCACCATCGTCAGGTGACCTTCAGCGGCCCTGCGCGAGGGGACCAACCACCCCTCCCGCCTGTTGCGACACCGAAGCATCAACAAGTCCAACATGCGTTCACTGATTGGCACCCGGCGTCGCGATGCTCTGGTCTTGCCGTGAGGATTGAAGATGACGCGGCGAGACCAGTCAATGTTCCGTCCGCGCGAACTTGAGGAGCGCCGAGTTCGCCCTCAACGAATCCGTCGTAAATGACGGCCTTTGGCGTGACGTGCTTCAATTTCGACGATGGCTGCTTGAAATTCCTGGCGATTTCCTGAAATCTGTCGAATGGGCCGCGTCTCATCCGTCATACGTTCAGGCGCACAAAGGCGCTCACAATAGTTCCCAAAGGAGAGTCCAATGCAATTTGCCCTGCTAGTCTATGAATCACCGGAAGCTTTTGCGACGCGGAACAGCGACGGAACCGATCCCTACACCGGTGCTTGGCGGGCGTACCATGAGGCTCTCGTCGAATCCGGCACCTACCTCGCTGGCGATCCGCTTCAAGTGCCAGAGACTGGAACCACAGTGCGAATTAAGGAAGGAAAGCGGCGCGTCCAGGATGGCCCCTTCGCGGATACCAAGGAGCAACTGGGGGGATTCATAATCCTCGAACTCCCTTCGCTTGACGAAGCGCTCGAGTGGGCAGCGCGTTGCCCGGCCGCCTCAGCCGGTGTTGTGGAGGTCCGTCCCCTTGCACCTGAATCCAAACGCCGGATCACGGGATGAGCGGAAGCGGTCAGGAGAACACTCACCGAACGATCGAGCGGGTGGCCCGCGAATCGTATGGTCGTCTGGTGGCATTCCTGTCCTCACACACCCACGACGTGGGCAGCGCGGAGGACGCGCTCAGCGACGCGCTGATTGCCGCCCTCGCGACTTGGCCGCGAGACGGCGTGCCACAAAATCCCGAGGCCTGGCTGCTGACGGCAGCGCGCCGCTCCTTCATCGATCTTGTGCGTCATCGGCAAGTCGCTCTGGCGAGCGAGCCCACTCTACTGCTCCTCAGGGAGGAGCGCGAGGAGATGACCTTGTCGGTCGAGTTTCCAGATGAACGTTTGAAACTGCTCTTCGTGTGCGCTCATCCGGCGATCGATCCGGCCATGCACACGCCGCTTATGCTGCAAACCGTTCTAGGCCTGGATGCAGCACGCATCGGCGGCGCCTTCCTGATTTCGCCGAAAACAATGGGCCAGCGCCTAGTGCGCGCCAAGACGAAGATCCGCGATGGTGGCATTCAGTTCGAGATCCCGCAGGACCGTGAATTGCCGCAGCGGCTGGACGCGGTGCTGGAAGCCATTTACGCAGCGTTCGGCATCGGCTGGGACGATATGGCGGGCGTCGACCAGCCTGGCCGCGATCTGGCCGAGGAAGCGATCTGGCTCGCACGAGTGCTTCTGCGGCTACTGCCCGAGGAAGCCGAAGTTCGGGGTCTGTTAGCTCTTATGCTGCATTGTGAGGCGCGACGCGCTGCCCGCAGGGGGCCTGATGGCCGATACATTCCCCTTTCGACGCAGGACACCAAGCAGTGGTCGCTTCCTTTAATAGCGGAGGCAGAGCGGCATCTCGCCGAGGCGTTCAGGCCGGGACGCTCCGGCCGGTTTCAACTTGAAGCGGCGATTCAATCCGTACATGCGGAGCGGGCGCGCAGCGGCCGGATTGACTGGGCTGCCATCGCCATCTTCTATGAGCAACTGATCCGCATCTCGCCAACACTTGGCGCGCGAACGGGACACGCTGCGGCGATTGCCGAAACGAGTGGACCTGAAGGAGGGCTGGCAATACTGGACGCGATTGCGTCGGATGAGGTCTCTGGTTATCAACCCTACTGGGCAGTTCGCGCTCACCTCCTACAACAATTAGGAAAAACACCTGAAGCGTTGGCAGCCTTCGACCAGGCGATCGGACTCGCCGAGGACCCGGCTGTGAGGCAGTTCCTGCTCCAAAAACGCGGTTAATTTTTTTCTTCCTCTTGTAGAAATCACCCGACCTTACCCGTCACCAGTGTAGAGGCGGCTTAGCGGTCAAGCTTTGCCACCCGAGAGGTGAACGATGTGTCCATTCTGCTTTGCAGCCATGGGACTAGTCGTTGCCGGCACGGTTTCTACGGGCGGGCTGGCAGCGTTGGCCGTGAAAGTGTCTCGCAAGAACCGAGCAGGAGAAGTCCTGCCGAAGTCAAGTGAAAGGAAGAATCAAAATGTCGACGAGCATAATTGAGAACCCGAAAATAGTGTCACGAGATGAATGGCTTGCGGCCCGGAAGCAACTATTGGCCAAAGAGAGGCAGCTCACGCACGAGCACGACGCAATCGCCCTCGAACGGCGCCAGCTTCCCTGGGTCAAGGTCGAACAAAATTACGTTTTCGACGGGCCGAACGGGAAGGCGACGCTCGCGGACCTTTTCGACGGCAAGAGCCAGCTGATTATCTACCACTTCATGTTCGGCCCGGAGTGGAACGAAGGCTGCCCGAGCTGCTCGTTCAACATGGACCACACGGACGCCGCGCTCGTGCATCTGGCGCAACGCGACGTGTCCTTTGCGGCGATCTCACGAGCACCATACCCCAAGATTGCCCCGTTCAAAAAACGCATGGGCTGGGGGTTCAACTGGGTGTCTTCCAACGGCAACGATTTCAACCGAGACTATCGCGTGGCGTTCACCAAGGAAGAACTCGCCAAGGGCGAGGTGGATTACAACTTTGGCATGAACAAATTTCCGAGCGAGGAAGCTCCTGGAATCAGCGTCTTCTACAAGGACGAGAACGGAGATATCTTCCACACCTATTCCGCCTACGCCCGCGGGACCGAAAACGTTGTCAACACATACAACTATCTCGACCTGGTGCCGAAGGGGAGGGACGAAGATGGTTTGTATTTTCCCATGGCTTGGGTACGCCACCACGACCGTTACGAAGACGGCCGACTGGCGGATGCCGACAAGCCGTACTGGCCTGCAAGGGCCTTATCCACACGCTGAACGTTCGAGAAGGCCTTAAATCGACTTCAACGATGGCGTACGCGGAACAGTCGTTATTTACACAGGAGGGTATATGACAATCGCAGACCAAGCAGTACTGGTGACTGGGGCCAATCGCGGTATCGGACAGGCGCTGGTCGTGGAAGCCCTGAGGAGAGGCGCGAAGCGGGTGTATGCCGGTACGCGCCAGCCCCTTGGCCCACTTAGATGGGCGCGTCACGCCCCTGACCCTGGACGTGACCAACGCTGCGCAGATTCAGGAAGCAGTCGAGAGAGTCGAATCTCTCGATATCCTCATCAACAACGCTGGCTTGGCGTTTTTCGACGACTTGAGCGATCGCGCCGCGCTCGAACAGCACCTCGCCGTCAATCTCTTTGGCACCTATGGCGTAACCCGGGCTTTCATTCCGTTGCTGACGCGTTCTCGGGGAGCCATCGTCAACGTTCTGTCGGTGGCAGCCTTGGCCACCTTGCCGATCGTCCCGGCTTACTCGATCTCAAAGGCGGCCGCGTTCTCCCTGTCACAATCGCTGCGTGCTCTTTTGGCCGGACGGGGCGTGAGGGTCCACGCCGTCCTAGCCGGCCCCGTGGACACGGATATGTCCCGAGGCTTCGACGTGCCGAAGGCCTCTCCGGAGTCGGTTGCGCGAGCCATCTTCGACGGAGTGGAGAACGGGCAGGAGGATATCTTCCCAGATCCCATGTCAGAGTCCATGGCGGAGAGTTGGCGCAGCGGTGCGGTCAAGGCGCTTGAGCGCCAGTTTGCGGCGCTCGCAGAAGCAGTGCCCGTCCAGTGATCTATGAGGTAGCCGGTAGAGGGAGAATCCCTCGGGTGAAATACGAAGCAGTGATATCAAGGTATATGGCAAAGCGGCCCGAGGAGATGAAGCATCAGGGGCCAGGCGGTTTGTTTCACAAGAAAAACTTCCATGTCAGGAGAAATCTATGAAGCGGCAGGTTCCGAGGAAGTTTGCAATACGAAGCTTCGCGATGGTTGTCGTGCTTGGCGTGGCGTGCCAGGCGCAAGCACAGGGACGCCAAAGTGCCGTATGCTCTCTGTGTCCCAGGAATCTCTGACCTTCATCGCCAGTTGATGTAACAACGTTAGCGCTCAGAACCCGGATTGCTGGACAAAACAGTCCTCAGTTCCTGCGTGCCGCTGTCGGTTCTCCTTCGGGGTGACCCTGTCCGTGTCTTCCCTTTGTCCTACCGTAAATAATACGGCAGGAGAAAGGAGAAAATCCGTTTTTCAATCTCTTTTCGGCCAATTCTCAGCACGATCGTGCACGAATTGCACTTGTCGTGAGTCAGTCGATGATGGGAGAGAAGAGGGCTGTCTGTGCGAGTAGATGGCGGATCTCGGTTGGGGGCGAAGGCAAAGCGATACAACTTCTTACGATTAAGTGCTATCCATTTCTGGATATGCATTCGAAAAACAGCTGTCGCTTTTTCTCCTGTTTGAGTGCCAATTTGCTTACGATTAAGTGCCATTTCAGCGGCACTATAAAATGAGAAACTACTGAAAACACAGCGTTGTCGATTCTTATCAATTAGTACCGCGCGACAACAAGAATCAGCACCGACAACGATAAGCCGTAATCGTCGCCAGCCCCGTTTGTTAAGGGTTGATTCGGCAAAGCCCCCCTTTAGTGCGGCTTTTCCGCGGGAGGACGGCTCTCCGGCTTTGGTGTAGTTTGGCGCGGCGCTTGGCGCTGCTCCACCTGCTTCTGCTGAGCGGCATGCCTTTGCTCAAGCTGTTGCGTTTGTTGCGCGTGGCGCTGCTCCATCGGCTGTTTTTGCGCGTCGTTGTAGTTTTTCTTGGTGGCTTGCTGGTGTTCTTTTTCCTGCTGCTGCTGGAGTTTTTGGTGATCCTGCGCCTGCTTAGCAGCTAGCTTGTCTTGTTGCTGCTGATACTTCTTGTCGGTGGCGGCGTTGCCCGTGTTTGGCGACGTGAACTTGTGCTGCTGCAATTCGCTGGCGTGATTTGTGGTGTTGGGGCGAGCTTCCGTAGTATTTTCTGGGCGACTTTCCGTGCTGGGACGCGCTCCATTGCCGCGTGCCGCGTTCGCCGGAGGAGCCTTGTATTCGCCGCCTGCTTGTCTGGTGGACACAACGCCAGTTTTGAAATCCCCGGGTTTGGCCGTAGCCGCGATGGGCGGCTTGCCCTGGTTGGCGGAAGCACGCAGCTCGGGATTACTTCGCGCTGCCTGAACGTGCTGCGTCTGCGCGCCTACCGGACCGACATGGTGCTGGTTAGCGTAGGACTCTTGCTGCGACGTGGGACGGGCTTCCACGCCACCCGTACCACCATTGTAGCTGACGTGAGTTTCGGACACATTCGTCACCCTGGTGTTGTAGGTGTTGTGAATGATGGTGGTGTTCACGTGATTCACGTAAGTATTGTAGGAAAAGTGACCACCTTCCCAACGGCCGCCCTCATAACCAACACCGCCGTAGCCAAAGCCATAGTTGATGCCGCCGTAGAAGCCCACTTCTGGTCCCCAATATCCTTCATGGAAAAGGAATGCGCTGCCTCCCCAGCCCCAATAAGCTGGGGTCCAGAGAAATCCGACCTGGGGTGCCTCGACCCACGTTCCGGGCACCCAGTAGTAGCCATCGTCGTCGTCATAGGCCCAGTAGCCGGGTGTCCATAGGTAGCCGTCACCGGGACAGATCGGCTGCTCGTAAACGGGAAGTGCCGGAGGCCCGAAATTCACGGAAATGCCGACACCGATTTGAGCGAATGCTCCGTGGGACAAAGCTAGCAAAACAAACGAAAACAACAATAAGCGAATCGCGGTAGTACGCATGTCCTTCCTTCTGTCTGCTCAGGTTGCGGAATAGCCCCTGTACAGCGAGGAGCTTAGGGGCGCTGAGCGCCGGTCAGGTCCAACGCGGTCGACAACTTTCCTAGACTCAATTGATTTGAAAAAACGCGCGATCGGGTGTTGCCTGTAGGAAACCGGAAGACATGTAGTACGCATGGTCCCAGCCTGGGGCTATCGGGACGATGAGGTTTGCGTAGCGATCGCGCAATCGAAGCGAATAATATACTTGGAGCGTTGCCAAAGAACACTGCCTCGGCAAGGAACAATCCCGATTTTATTTTGAGCAGCAGGAGCCCAACGGTATGAACGTTCCGCTGATCTTCTCTTTCTGGTTCATGCTAGGGGCGTATGTCATCCATGTGATTGATGAATCCCTGCTCGGTGGCAGTTTTGTCGAAAAGGTTCAGCAGCATTGGTGGCCGCAATATTCTTGGAGAAAGTTCTTTTGGTTTAACACAGGCTACTTTGTCATCATGATCGCCAGCGTGGTTGCCTATGATTTGCGTGGCAGAAGCTGGCTCATTCTTCCACTCGCGTGGGCTATCGAACGCTTGTGCAACGCTTTTTGGCATGTGTGGTGGGCGATCCGCTTCCGCGAATACTCGCCGGGTCTGTTGAGCAGCATTCTTATCTGGATGGACTCCTACTTCATCGTCCGCTACCGACCAGTCGGGGAGACGATTGCACCACGAACTTTATGGGGCGCAGTGTTCATTGGATTGCTCGCCGCCACCTTTCTGGCTTTTTATATTCCGCTGGTAAAAGGCAGGACGATGCGAGCCAAGGCGTGAAACGCAAATAACCCTAACGCTGCGGTCGAGCGCCCGTTCAGCGGAGAAACTTCAGAAACGCGGGTACAAGGATGTGTGGGCACTTCAAGGAGGATTCCGTGCTTGGCAGAACGCCGGATTGCCAGTTGAACCACGACGGGAAGCAGCTAGTAGGATCAAGGTCATATGCGTAAGCGCTTGATCACTCCGAGTCCAGCCATTGTTCCGCCACCAGACGATGATTGCCTAGACCTCGACCGTGTCGCCTCGGTCGACGTTACATCGGAAGAGAAGGACTATGGGATTGAGGGTGCGCTGGTATCTGAGGAAAAGCGCGGCTGGCGTGCTGGCGATTCTGGAACTCAAACAATCCGGCTACTCTTCGATGAGCCGCAAAGACTTAGACGCATCTCGCTACTTTTCGAGGAAAACAAACTAAAGCGCACCCAAGAATTCGTCTTGCGATGTTCTTCGGATGGCGGACGTTCGTTTCGAGAAATCGTGCGCCAGCAATGGAATTTCAGCCCGCCCGAGACAAATAGCGAGAGCGAGGAATTTCAAGTTGATCTCTCGGATGTTGCCGTACTGGAGTTGATCATTGTGCCTGACATTAGTGGCGGAATGGCTCGCGCTTCGCTCAAGAGTTTACGCTTGTCTTGACTCAGCACAGGAGTTCTCAAGGAGGTCAGCATGGAAGCCACAATCACTACCGACGACTTGAAATCGAAGCTAGACCACAAGCAAATCATGGTTGTCGAAACACTTGCCCCTGAACGCTACCGTGAAGCCCACATTCCCAGTGCGATAAATATTCCGCCAGAAAAGATCAAAGAACTCGCGCCCAAGTTGTTGCGTGTCAAGGATTGTCAAGGATGCTGAAATCGTCACCTACTGCTCCAACACGCATTTGACACGCCAGCGAATACTCCACCCATGAATTGGCGGCCATGGGTTACACGAATGTAGCGCATTATCCAGCAGGAAAATAAGGATGGATGGAAGGACGGTTTCCTGTAGAGAAGGCTGCGCCGCGGGCGATCTGTCTGGCAGTCAGCAAAGGCGAACGCGGTCATTGTCTACATAACAAAACGTCCCGGGACTCGTTGAGTCACGGGACGCTCGTTGATCAGTCCTCCCCCGAAAACTGCTCAACATCAGACTACGACCCGATGTGCTCCGGGGCAATGGCCCCCATGGGCATTGTCTAGCACATGAGTAACACAAATTTAGGGTACGAAGGGTATCTTTCCGTGGTGAACATGACTATGTGACGCAGGCCCGGGACGACTCGCGCTTCG
>Ga0210398_10004647_pt1 | contig 12863 bp, 10 predicted proteins | sample IncBWC4OmetaG_FD_161047 | JGI IMG/M metagenome (GOLD analysis project Ga0210398, IMG submission 161047) | Forest soil microbial communities from Barre Woods Harvard Forest LTER site, Petersham, Massachusetts, United States - Inc-BW-C-4-O | ecosystem: Environmental > Terrestrial > Soil >... | reverse complement strand
GCGAGAACCTTCGGTTTTGTGAAAGACTTCGAAGGCCTGCGCCGGATGGGCTTGATTCGCGGCGGCTCGCTCGATAACGCCATCGTGCTCAACGAAGCCGGAATCATGAACGGTCCACTGCGCTTCCCTGACGAGTTCGGCAGGCACAAGGCCCTCGACCTAATCGGCGACCTGGCCCTCATAGGCCGCCCGCTGCTGGCCCGCGTCGAGGCTTACAAAGCCGGCCATGCCCTTCATACGCAACTGGTTACGCGCCTGCTGGCCGACCCGTCGCTGTGGACCGAAACCCACGAGGAAGCTCCCGCCGGACACTCGCAACTCCGCATCGAGGCGGCCACTTCAGCCGCCGATTGAACGCCGGGTCGCCTGAATCCCCCAACCTTTTCCATCGAAATTGCCCAGCCGCAAGCGCCCAAAGGAAACCGATCCTGACTGCGGTTGTGTTCCTTCAATGAAGTGTTTAATTGGCATCGAATACGCTACCCTCGGATTGTTATTCCCTTACGAAACGCTGAGAATGCAGGCATGGCGAATTCCGATTTGTCGATCGTAATTCTGGCGGCCGGGAAGGGCACGCGGCTGAAATCGGCGCTCGCGAAGGTGCTGCATCGCGCCGGCGGGCGGCCGCTTGTCGAGCACGTGGTGCGCGCCTGCCTGCCGCTCAAGCCGCGCGAGATCGTCGCGGTGGTGGGCCACCAGGCCGATGACGTGACCGCCGTGGTCGAGCCGCTCGACGTAAAAACAGTGTTGCAGGAGCCGCAGCGAGGCACAGGGCACGCCATGCTGGTGGCGCGGCGCGCCATTTCCTCGCGCGCGAAGATCGCTATTATTTTGCCGGGCGACGCACCCCTGGTCCGCCCCGAAACCGTTGCGGCGCTGGCGCGCGCGCACAACGAAAGCGGCGCCGCAGCCACCATTCTTTCTGCGGAGATCGAAAATCCGGCGGGCTATGGGCGCATCGTGCGCCAGGACGACGGCTCGGTGGCTGCGATCGTCGAAGATTCGGCACTCACCGCGGCGCAGCGCGGAATCCGCGAGATCAACTCCAGCATTTACTGTTTCACGCTGCAAAAACTCTGGCCATGCCTTGCGACGCTGAAACCGCAAAACGTTCACAAGGAATTGTATTTGACAGACGCCATCGCTGTGCTGCGGCAAAAGGGCGAGAAGGTACAGGCTGTAATGGCCGGCGATCCCGATGAAGTGCTGGGCTGCAACACGCGCGCCGACTTGGCCGCGGTGGATGAAGTCTTTCGCCGCCGCAAGCGCGCCGCGGTCATGGACGCCGGCGTGACGATGGAATTGCCCGAAACGATCCTGGTCGATCCGGACGTGGTCGTTGGCGCGGATTCGCGCCTCGAGCCGGGCGTGCAGCTTCTCGGGAAGACGCGCGTGGGCGCGGGCTGCACCATCCGCACCGGCAGCGTGCTCATTGACGCCGTCCTCGGCGACAACGTGCTGGTGAAACCCTACACGATCATTTCCTCAAGCCAGCTTGCCGGCGGCACGCAGGCCGGGCCCTTCGCGCACCTGCGCGACGGCGCGCGCCTCGAGGAAAACGCGCGCGTGGGCAACTACGTCGAGGTCAAGAAGAGCGTCCTCGGCGAAGGCGTGAAGTCCATGCACCTGACCTATCTGGGCGATGCGCGCGTGGGCAGCGGCACCAATATCGGCGCCGGCACCATCACCTGCAATTACGACGGCGTGAACAAAAATCCGACCACTATCGGCAAACGCGTCTTCATCGGCAGCGATACTGCCTTGGTCGCTCCGGTGCGCATCGGCGATGGCGCCTATGTCGGGGCCGGCTCGGTAATCACCAAGAATGTCCCCCCTGACGCCCTGGGCCTGGCGCGCGGCCAGCAAGTGAACAAACTGGGCTGGGCCGCGGCGCGACGCCGTCAACTAGCCGGCACCGGCAATCACAAAAAGTCGCGCTCGCACGCCAAGGCCAAGCGCCGCAGCAAGCCCCGTCCAACCAAGCGCAAGCGCTAGTCTGCAACGTCCCAGAACCGCGCCATATCCACTCACACTGTGATCCCGAGCGCAGCGAGGGATCTGGGTTCCCAGCGTCTAAACCAAAAGCAGACCCTTCGCTGTGCTCGGGATGACAACGCGCGCGGGTTCTGGAAACCAGAATCCCAGTAGCCCCTTGGCCGCAGTGGTTCAAACACCCTACCGCTTCGTCAAATCTAGCTGTTGCCGCGCCGCGAACACGGTGATAATCTAAGTCCAGTTCCCCTCTCTGGAGGACCAGCCTATGGGCGTCTGGGTGAATTGGGCTCTGGTTGTCGCTTCTATTGCCTTCATATTCGGTGACCTGGTTCTGGAAGTCTATCAAAACGTGGATCTTGCAGCTCTCGGCATGTTCCTGTTGGCGGGCGGAATTCTCGGCCTGGCCATCGATTCCGCAGCGGTCGGACTCGTGACCGCCGTGGTTCTGGCGGCTATTTACCTGGTTGTCCATCGCCGCCCGGGACACATGCAGCCGAAGCACGTTTCCGGACACTAGAGCTGTTCTTTAGTTAGCCGCCGCCCGTCGGGATAGCCGACCAGGAACGTAATCGGCGGGCCGCCCTTGGTCCCTGCCTGCTCGCCGATTTCCCAGTGGTATTTCGGCCCCGCCAGTCCTTTCACCATCTCGCGTAGCTCGCGCGGCCGGTACGAGCGCAGGCAGGACACGATCCCGTCAAACAGGAGAACCAGCGGGATGACCGGCAGCATGTATGTCCACAGCAGGCGCGACCACCGGAACGGGCGCAGGAACGGCGTGAAGACGAGTGGCGAGAGACTCCACGGAAACATCATGGCTATCGCGAAACCGCTGCGCCGCGTGACTTCGAAGATGCCGATCCCTTGCCCGGCATCGACGGCGTTCTGCAGGATGGCGCGCGCCTCGGCCGGCGGAAAATGATGGAACGACGTGAACATGGTGCGGAATCCGGTCAATTCGGCAGGAACCTGCTTGGCGTCGACCGGCTTTTCATAGAATTGGACGCCATTGGCGGATGACGTCTTGAGATTTCCCTGCCCCGCGGCCACCGGAAATTTGTCGGTGAGCAAAACGTGAATCCCCGCCGTATCCGCGTCCAGCCGTTGGGAAAGGTCGAGCCATGGCCCCCCGCTTCCCGAACACAGATCGACCACCGACCGGCTCCCCGAAGCTGCGAGCGCACGGCCGAGCACCGGGGCGATGGAAGAATAAGTCTTCGCCGCTTCCGATCCGAACTGCAGTACGTCGGTGACCTCGCTGCGAAGCGTCTTCGGAAACCACGGCTGTTCGTGCACCTCGATGAACTGGATGCGGGGCATGTTGGTGAGCGTCGCAGGCAGCGGAAATGAGCTGCCCGCTTCCTTCTTCTAATTTACGCGAAAAGTGTGCAGCCGCGGCAAGAAGGCTGCGGTGTGTTAAACCTTCCCAGAACGGGCTTCGCCTCGCGATGAGATTCGCAATGGTCGTGTTTCGATGACGAGCCGTTTTTGTTTCTGAAATCTCAGTGGCAGCGCGCAGGCCGCGCGCTGTCCTGGAAAAAAATGGACCCGCCCCGGGGCGCATGCGCTCCGAACGGGTCCGTCGTCTCAGATCAAAGAATCGCTTGTCTCACACGAAAAGGATCCTTCAGTGATCCTCATTCTGGCTGGGCAAGCACGGATTGGCCTGGGGTCCGCTGTTATTCTCACCAAAGAACCAGGGAAGATTGGGCGGACCATATTGCCGGTCGCGTCCGAAATCGTTGACCCCCCGCCCACTGAAGCCGCCGAAGAGCAACGTGCAAGCCTGGCCGCCGCCGTCGGGATCGCCGCTGACCAGCGAGTAGTAGGGATAAAACTCAGCGCCCACGGGAGGAATCACGCAGCCGACACCGTTCGGCATGCAGCTCGCTTCGGAATCCGACACCGTGGCTGTGAACTGGAGGATGGGATAGGGACGATCATAGTCGTCGAAATCGTCTCCTTTGCTCATCGGTCCGACTCCCTGTCCTGTGACCGAACCGATCTTGACCGGACTCGGCGCGCTGTAGGAAGTGCCCGGCCAGTCAAGCTGGTACGAAGTGCCGTCAAAGTCGACGTCCGCTCCGACGCAGCCGGCGATGTTCGGCCCTGGGAAACAGGGCGCGTCGTCGGAGTCGCCATCGGGAACTTCAAAATGCCCCAGCTCGTAGGCCACGGTGATGTTGGCCTGCAGGACGGCCCACGGAACATAGTTTCCGTCCTTTGCGGTGTCAAACTCGGGGTGGAAATCGAAGTTGGTGCCGGCGCAGGTGTTGGGATCGGTGTTCTGGAACCCATTGAATCCGCTGGCGATCATGAATCCAGAGGTTCCGGTTGTCAGGTCGTCGATCCTGGTCAACAACCCGTCGCGCGTGTCCTTGATCGTGATGCGCAGGTGGTCGCCGGGGTTCATCAGGAGCGTCTTGTCATTTTGCACATATGTTGCGGCCGTAGCCGTCGCCGGTCCGGGAGGCCCGGTAGGTACGCCGTCCGTCTGAATAAAGGCGAAGTTGAAGGGCTCGGTGCAGTTTGGATTGAGCTGCCCCGCGCTGGTGACCTCCAGGCTGTCGATCGTCAGGGCGGCGCACCAGTGGGTCATATCGCAGCTGACCTGGGTGACGAACGGCGGCCATCCCGGAGGGTAGAACTGCACTTCCAGAGCCGCCGAGCCCGCCAGCTTGGGCGTATTCTCGTCGCTGTCCGGGATGCAGGCGCCATTCGGATACGAATTCGGGTCGCAAAGAGCCATCGCGAACCAGATCGCCGGGAAAAGCTCGTAGCTCTGGGTTGCCGGAAGCGGTTTGTCGTGGTTCAGAGTGATGTCCCACTGGACGGCATTGCCGGAATGGTGCCGGGTGGAAATGAAGTTGACGCTCGGCTCGTCGTGCCCGATGTAGTGGCCGTTGTCATAGCCGCGCCCGCTCCAGGTGCTTGTGAAATCCGTGCAGCGCATCCCGGGCCGCTGCGGGGCTTGAATCTTGCTGTAGCCGTTGCAATCCAGATCGCCCACCGGCGCGAACGTCTGCGCCCGTGAGGCTGGGGAACACAGGAGAACGCTCGTGGCCGCAGCCGCGAGGAACATCCAGTGAAGGCGTCTCATGGACTAAACCTCTCTCAGTAGAGTTTGTAGTGCGATATGCGATAGATCTGCTCTTGTTACTCGAATTGCAAAGCGACCTGGCTTGCTTGCGGGGGCCACACATATACTCTCGGTCACGCCCGGGAGTCAATTTCTATTTCTTCTGAGGCCCGGATTGCATTCCCTCCTCGCCGTGAGCCCAGCAGGCGAAGATTCGCGGGCGATTTGAGATTCCCCATTCGGGCTATGCTAAAATGCTTCGCGAAGGGAGACTCCGTCGCGATGAAATTTGGGGTTGTCGTGTTTCCGGGCTCGAATTGCGATCACGATGCCTGGTACGCGCTGGGCGAAGTCCTCCGCCAACCGGTCGAATTCCTGTGGCACCAATCCGAAGACATAAAGGGCTTTGACGCGATCCTGCTGCCCGGGGGCTTTTCCTACGGCGATTATCTGCGGACCGGCGCCATTGCGCGCTTTTCTCCGGTGATGCGCGCCGTTGAGAAGTTCGCGCGCGGCGGCGGGCCGGTTCTGGGCATCTGCAACGGCTTCCAGATTTTGTGCGAAGCGGGCTTGCTGCCCGGCGTGCTGCAGCGCAACGCGGGAATGCGCTTCGTCTGCAAGCAGGTGCGCATCCGGGTCGAGGCGACGGACACTCCTTTTACCTGCGCGGCGCGCCGCGGCCAGGTGCTGCAAATGCCCATCGCCCACGGCGACGGAAATTATTTTTGCGATGAAGCGACGCTAGCCGAACTGGAGCGCAATCGGCAAATTGTATTTCGCTATGTGGCGCCCGACGGGCGCGAGGATGCGGCTGCCAATCCCAACGGCTCGCTTGCCAATATCGCGGGTGTATGCAATCGCGAGCGCAACGTGGTCGGCCTTATGCCGCATCCCGAGCGCGCCGCGGAGAAGGCGCTCGGCTCCTCCGACGGCTTGGTCATTCTTCGCTCGCTGATCGAATCGCTGGCGCAGCGCCCGGCGCTTTCGGCCTAAGCAGCATTAAGTAGCACAGGCTTCCAGCCTGTGGGGTTCCGCAAACAAACCCAGGCCGTTCGCGCGAGCCAAGATCAGATGGAGACCCACAGACTAAAAGTCTGTGCTACAAAAACCTCATGTCCGCTGCAAAGCAAATGCTCGACACTGAAATCAAGGTGACGCCGGAACTGGCGGCTGAACACGGCCTGACCGCGGAAGAGTACGCGCGCATTCAGAAGATCCTCGGGCGCGACCCGAATTTCACTGAGCTGGGCATCTTCAGCGTGATGTGGAGCGAGCACTGCTCCTACAAATCGAGCAAGGTGCATCTGCGCCGCCTGCCCACGCGGGCGCCCCAAGTGCTGCAAGGGCCCGGCGAAAACGCCGGCGTGGTGGACATCGGCGACGGCCTGGCGGCGGCGTTCAAGATGGAATCGCACAATCACCCGAGCTACGTCGAGCCGTTTCAGGGCGCGGCCACGGGCGTGGGCGGAATCCTGCGCGACATTTTCACCATGGGCGCGCGGCCCATCGCGGTGCTCGATTCGTTGCGCTTCGGGCCAATAGTTTCGAACGCTTCAGGGGCTAAAGCCCATCAGGAAGCGGCTTCCACGGACGGGCTGAAGCCCGTCCCTCCGAAACCTTCGTCACAAATTGGTGGTGGTGCTGCAAGTCCGGTAAGTCCGGCAAGTCCGGAAGATTTGTCGATAGGAGGGACGGGCTTCAGCCCGTCCGTTACGGCTGCGAACGAAAGGGCTTTAGCCCCTGAAGTGGACGAAGCCACCATCGCGCGCAACCGTCGCATTCTCGATGGAGTCATCCGAGGGATCGCGCATTACGGGAACTGTTTCGGGGTGCCGACCGTGGGCGGTGAGGTGCAATTCGAAGCGGGCTACTCCGCCAATCCCTTGGTCAACGTCCTGGCGCTGGGGATAGCCAAGAAGGAAGACTTATTCTTCGCCCGCGCGCGTGGCGTGGACAATCCAGTGATCTATGTAGGCGCCAAAACCGGCCGCGACGGCATCCACGGCGCGTCGCTCCTGGCCTCCGCGGAGTTCACCGAGGAATCACAGCAGAAGCGCCCCAACGTCCAGGTAGGCGACCCCTTCATGGAAAAGCTCCTGCTGGAGGCTTGCCTCGAAGCGATGCACACGGGCGCCATAGTTGCCATCCAAGACATGGGCGCGGCCGGGCTGACTAGCTCGTCGTGCGAGATGGCGTCGCGCGGCAGCCTGGGCATCGAGATTGAGTTGGCCCTCGTGCCGCAGCGCGAGCCGGGCATGACCGCGTACGAAATGATGCTCAGTGAATCGCAGGAGCGCATGCTGCTGGTGGCCGAGCGCGGCCGCGAAGCGGAAGTGCTGAAGGTGTTCTCCAAGTGGGGCCTGGACGCGGTGGAAATCGGTCGCGTCACGCCAGATGGCCTGGTGCGCGTGCTGCACGGCGGAAAAGTTGTCGCGGAAATCCCTGCCCACGCGCTGGCCGAAGAAGGGCCGGTGTATCAGCGCCCTACCGCGGTGCCTGCACCTGCCGCTGCGCAAGAGCGCCTCGTCGAATCCCTTCCCGAAGGAACGGATCTCACCGAAAATTTTCGCGCGCTGCTGTGTGCGCCTGCGATTGCCTCGAAGCGCTGGATCTGGGAGCAATACGACCACATGGTGCGCACCAACACGCTCGAAGCACCGGGAGCGGGCGACGCAGCGGTGGTGCGAATCAAGGGCACCAAGCGCGCCCTGGCCCTCTCCACCGACGGCAACGGGCGCTGGTGCCGTCTCGATCCGTTCGCGGGCGCGCAACTCGCCGTTGCCGAGGCCGCGCGCAACGTGGCCTGCTCCGGCGCCAAGCCCATGGCCGCGACCAATTGCCTTAATTTCGGCAGCCCGGAAAAATCGGAGGTGATGTGGCAATTCAGCCGCGCCATCGACGGCATCGCGGAAGCCTGCACCACACTCGAAATTCCCATCACCGGCGGCAACGTGAGTTTCTACAATGAAACGCTGGGCCGCTCCATCGATCCCACGCCGATCCTCGGCGTGCTCGGCATGATCGAAGACGCGTCGCGTGCGATGGGCATGGCGTTCCGCACCGAGGGAGACGCGATCCTGCTCCTTGATGCAGATTCAGGGTGGGCGGTGAGCACAAGCAGCGCGATTTCCTGGAAAACCTATTTTCCGATGGAGACTTCGCAAGAAACTCCCGGCATCGCGCGCGAGTTTTCCTCCTCCGAATACGCGCGCACGATTCGCGGAATCGAATCCGGCGCGCCCCCTGCGGTGAATCTCTCCGCAGAGAAACGGTTGATCGCCGCGCTCGTTGCGCTCGCCAGCGAAGGCGCGCTGCAATCCGCGCACGATGTCAGCGACGGCGGAATTGCCGTCACCATCGCGGAATCCTGTTTCGCCAGCGACGGTTTTTCGGCACAGATCGCACTCGTAAGCAAAAATCCCGCCGAGGCCGCGCTCTTCGGCGAGCGCGGCGCGCGCGCCGTCGTATCAGTTACTCCCGAAAAGGTTGCCGCCGTCCGCTGGATTGCGGCACAATACGAAGTGGCAGTCGAAGAACTAGGCCGAGTCACCCGCGGTGAATTCCGCATCGTACTAAATGGCCGCACGGTGGTCAGCGCGGAACTCCCCCTTCTCGCTGGCGACTGGAACGGAGCCCTTGGGCGGCTTCTGGGCTCCTGAGTAGGGGCGGGACGTGCAGCCTGCCTGAGCGGCGAATTCCGAAAGGCAGAATGAATCGCCTGATCCAGATTGAGAACGACCGGTTTCACGACCACTGCGGCGTGTGCGGCGTCTACGGCCATCCCGAAGCCGCCAAGCTCGCCTACCTCGGCCTCTATGCATTGCAGCATCGAGGCCAGGAATCGGCGGGCATCGTCTCGAGCGACGGGCGCGAACTGCATCTCGAAAAAGCCATGGGCCTGGTGGCGGATATTTTTCAGCCCGAAGTGCTGGCACGCCTTCCCGGCGATTCGGCGCTCGGCCACACGCGCTACTCGACCGCCGGCGACACCTCGCTGATGAACGCGCAGCCGATCGTTATCGACTGCAACAAGGGCAAGCTGGCCCTCGGCCACAACGGCAACCTGCCCTCTGCGGCGCGCTTGCGCCGCACGCTCGAGCATAAAGGCTCGATCTTTCAGACCACCAGCGACACGGAAGTGATCGTGCACCTGGTGGCGCGCAGCCAGGCGCGCAATCTTTCCGGGGCGCTGGCCGACGCTCTGAACCAGGTGGAGGGCGCGTATTCGCTGCTGGTGCTGACGCGCGACGAGATGTATGCCCTGCGCGACCCGCGCGGCTTCCGCCCGCTCGCGCTTGGCCGGCTGGACGGCGCCTGGGTGGTGGCCTCGGAAACGTGCGCCTTCGATTTGATCGGCGCGACCTACGTGCGCGACGTCGAGCCGGGAGAAATGCTACGCATCTCGCGCGCGGGAATGGAATCGCTGCACTTCGCGCCGGAAAAGCCGCTGCAACAATGCATCTTCGAGCATGTCTATTTTTCGCGCCCCGATAGCCTTGTCTTCGGCCGCGTGGTCGAGCAAAGCCGCGAAATGCTGGGCCGCATGCTCGCTCGCGAACACGGCGTGCCCGCGGACATCGTCGTGCCGGTGCCCGATTCGGGCGTGCCCGCCGCGATCGGGTATTCGCAGGAGTCCGGCGTGCCCTTCCGCATGGGCCTGATCCGCAACCACTACATTGGGCGCACCTTCATCGAGCCGCAGCAATCCATTCGCGACTTCGGCGTGAAGCTGAAGCTCAATCCGGTGCCGGAAGTCCTGCGCGGCCAGCGCGTGGTGCTGGTGGACGACTCCATCGTGCGCGGCACCACCAGCCGCAAGATCGTGCGCATGGTGCGCGAGGCCGGGGCCGCCGAAGTGCACATGCGCATCAGCTGCCCGCCCACCGTTTCGCCGTGCTACTACGGCGTGGATACGCCCACGCGCGAAGAGCTGATCGCCTCGGATGTGTCGCAGGTGCGCCCGCGGCTCACGGCGGAGGAGCTTGAAACATTTGAGGCGCAGCTCCGTGGTAGCGCTGGCGTCCCGCGGGCGCGTGGGCCTCAGCCGGACCGTACAGCATTTACTGCTGGCGAGACGCCAGCGCTACGAGAACCGACGTCCGACCGCAGTGCGCGCACAATTGAAGAGATTCGACAATATCTCGGCGCGGACTCGCTGGGCTACGTCTCGCTCGCAAGCCTGCGCCGCGCGGTGGGCGATACGCGCGGCTCGTTCTGTACGTCGTGCTACACCGGCGTCTATCCGGTGGACGGCGCGCAGGGCGAATTTGAATCCCACGCCGCGCAGCCCGAAGAAACCGCAGGGGTGGACTCGCAAGGGGAAATCCAGGGAGAAATTCAGGTGGTGCCGAATGAACGTTGAAGAAACGCTTCCGGTGGCGGTCAGGGAACAGGAAAAACCGGATGTAGGGAAACTGGTCCTCCGCGAGGCGTTGTCCTGGCTGTGGGTCATCCTGGCATTCTTATTCATCACTGGAACGATTGTGCAGGCCCGCGTCATTCCCTCCGGCTCAATGGAGAGAACGCTGCTGGTCGGCGACCACCTGCTGATGAGCCGCTTCGGTTACGAAGCCGAATTGCCCATGACGCCGCTGCACGTGCGTCTCTGGCGCGACCCGCACCGCCAGCAGATAATAGTGTTCCGCGCGCCGCTGCCGGGAACGCCGGACTACATCAAGCGCCTGATCGGACTTCCGGGCGACCAGCTGGAAATCCGCGAAGGCGTCGTCTCCATTAACGGAAAACCGCTGAACGAGCCCTATCGCGCCGACCCGCCCAACCCCACCGATAACTACGGACCGGTGACCGTCCCCGCCGGCGAGTATTTCATGATGGGCGATAATCGCGATGATTCCTATGACAGCCGCTACTGGGGCTTCGTTCCGCGCGACAACATCATCGGCACGCCGGTCATGGTGTACATGTCCATCGACGCGCCCGAGGATACTTGGAACCCCGGGCACATCCGTGACCGGCTCTTGACCTACGCCAGCATTTTCATTCACCCGGGGATCGTGCGCTGGCGCCGCATCTTCAAGCTGTTTTGATCGATTGATCTCGGATCGCACCGGAGAAAGCCGGCCGGCTCCTCTCGCCACGGCAGAAAGCGTTCATCATTTATGGACTATGCCGAAGCAGGTGTGGACATTTCGCTGGCCGACCAGGCCAAGCAGCGCATCCGGCGCCTGGCGTCACGCACCTTCACGCGCGGGGTGATCGGCGGGATCGGCTCGTTCGGCGGTCTGTTCGCGCTGGACAAAAAATGGCGCGAGCCGGTGCTGGTCTCCAGCGCCGACGGCGTGGGCACCAAGCTGAAAATCGCCATGGCCACGAACATCCACTCCACGGTCGGCGCGGACCTCGTCAATCACTGCGTCAATGACATCCTCGTGATGGGCGCCGAGCCGCTCTTCTTCCTCGACTACCTGGCCATGTGCAAGATGGATCCCAACGTGGTCGAGCAACTCGTCGAAGGCATGTCGCGTGCCTGCCACGCTGCCGGATGCGCGCTGATCGGCGGTGAAACTGCGGAAATGCCGGGCTTCTATGCACCGGGAGAATATGATGTCGCAGGCTTCATCGTCGGCGTGGTCGAGCGCGCCAACCTGAAGAAGACCAACGCGGTCAAGCCGGGCGATCTGCTGTTTGCGCTGCCATCGCTGGGCCTGCACACCAACGGCTATTCGCTGGCGCGCAAGCTGGTGTTCGAGCAGGCAGGCCTGCATCCCGAAACGTACGTCGCCGAGGTCAACAACAAAATCGGTGCCGAACTGCTGCGCCCGCACCGCTGCTACTGGCCCATGCTGAAGACCACTGTGGCGCGCGGCTGGCTCTCGGCCATGGCGCACATCACCGGCGGAGGCATCCCCGGAAATTTGCCGCGCGTTTTGCCGCGCGGCGCCCAGGCCGAAATCGAGCTGGGCTCCTGGCCCGTGCCGCCAATTTTTTCTTACCTCGCCGCTCTCGGCAAGCTCGAGCGAGACGAGCTACTGCGCACCTTCAACATGGGCGTGGGCATGATCCTGGTGGTCCCGCTGGAAAATCACGCCGCCCTCGAATCTGAGCTGAAGCGCCGCCGCGAAAAGTACTACCGCATCGGCCAGATCCGCCGCGCCGACCCGCGCAAGCCGCAAGTGGTGTTCACCGGAAATTTCCCCCAGTAGGACAGGCTTACAGCCTGTCGAGTTTCGATCGTATGGAGGGCAAAGCTCTGGTGCGTAGGCTCGTCCCTCTTGCCTCGCCGAACGTTACTGGCCCATCGCGGTGCGCGCTCACTCGGCCACCGAGTTATACTAGCAACGCGGGAAGCCATGCCGGACACAACCGTTGACGCATTAATCGTTGATCTACTCCTCTGGCTCTCGGACCGCGAGCGCACCTACCAGGACGTGATCGACGTGTGGCGCACCTCGTGCCCCAGACTGCCGGTCTGGGAAGACGCCAAGGATCGCGGCTTCGTCGCGCTGGAAAATTCGGGCGGGCGCGAGCTGGTTCGCATCACTCCCGCCGGTTCGGAATTTCTTCATCAGCTGCGACCCGGCGAGCAAACATCCCACAAATCTGACGGATCTTCCTCCGCCTGATTTCATCTGCAGACCCGATTGCCCGGTACACAGGGTCGTGCTAGCATCCGCAAAATGGGGAGCGTCTCCGGGCCACCCTGGAGCACGCGCCTTCATCCTTCCAGACAGTACGCCGCCAGGGGAGATACGGTGCGGCCGCCCGCCGTTCACGGCGAACGTTTCTTGGTGAACTGCGGCAGCGCTCCCTTCGCCCGCGGCGCTCAGGGGGA
>Ga0210398_10004646_pt1 | contig 12864 bp, 8 predicted proteins | sample IncBWC4OmetaG_FD_161047 | JGI IMG/M metagenome (GOLD analysis project Ga0210398, IMG submission 161047) | Forest soil microbial communities from Barre Woods Harvard Forest LTER site, Petersham, Massachusetts, United States - Inc-BW-C-4-O | ecosystem: Environmental > Terrestrial > Soil >... | reverse complement strand
GAGTCCCCGTGAGCAAGCCCGAGGCAGCCCCCGCGAGCCGGTTATTTCGTGTTCTCGCGTTCTTCCGCGTCGGCCCCTTCCCCGGGCCAGGTGCCGGTGAGCTCGCGGGCAGCGGTCGCGGTGCCGCGGTCGAGCGCGGCCTTCACCACCGCGAAGACGGCGCCCTGGAGCGCCGCGGCGACCAGGATCTCGGGCCAGCCGCGGCGGGCGTCGGTTGCCGACGGAGCTTCGTCCTCGCGCGCCGCCACCCGCCAGATCTGCTTGAAGATCGCGCCGGCGACCACACCGCCAAGCACGCTGACCAACATGCTGATCGCCTTATACAACAGCTTGCTCATGACCCCCGGCTACCCGGTGCGCCCGCTCTAACACGCCGTCGCGGGCCCCAGTCGGCGACTCCGCATCACTTCGCCCCCTCAGCGGCGACTTCCCGGCAGGGCCGGGCCCCGCGCGGGCGACCACCGCTGAACGGCCGAGTGGCCCGGAATGCGGTAATCACCGAGGCTTATTCGGGCAACACTAGAATACCCTCCCAGGGTATATTGTCCCGTAAATTCCATGATCACGAAGGATCCGGGCACGCATAAGAGACTTTTCTTACATCAGGAAAAAAGTCTTCGTGATCATGGTCGCCTAGCTGGCATTATTTATGCTCTTAAATCATGAAATTTCGGACAGCAAACCCTGCTTGCCCGGCGGTTCGCGGCCCTCCCGGCTATGGCTTTCGCTCCCAGGCGAGTGTCCAGGACGCGAGGCGACTGCGAAAGTCACCGCACCGCAGGCACGCCAGTGCACGATCATCACCGGTATATGGACTCTGGCGCATTTTATGGGGAGCTGTTCACGGACTGCGGACGTGCTGTGGCATGAGTGAACTGAAGCCGACCTGCTGTCGCCTGCCGGGGGGCGGCCGGCGGCACGTCGATCTGGAGGTATGCCGGTTCTGCTGGGGCAACCCGGCGTGCGCGCGGCGGTGGGGGAGTGTCCGCTGTGGGCGGACAAAGCGTCGGAAATATCGGGGGGCTCTTCTTTCTTGAGTGTGAGTGACTCAACTCTTAGGAGGGGCTGATGAGCGAAACGCTCACACTGCCGGTGCTGCCGCTAGACGACGAAGTGGTGCTGCCGGGCATGGTGGTCCCCATCGAGCTTTCTGACACCGAAGTCCGCGGTGCCGTCGAGGCCGCGCGGAACAGCAGTGGCCTTGGGCGGGGACCCGGGATCCGTTCGGAAGAGAGTGCACGAATACTCCTGGTTCCCAGGATCGGCGACCGCGGGCTAGCGGGTGTCGGGACCCTGGCGGTCATCGAGCAGGTGGGGCGGATGCCGGGCGGAGCGCCCGGCGCGGTGCTCCGCGGCGTTTCCCGGGTGCGGATCGGATCAGGGACGACCGGGCCCGGTGCCGCGCTGTGGGTCGAGGGCACCGTTATCCCGGAGACCGGGCAGGGCGCCCGGGCCGACGAGCTGGCCAAGGACTACAAGTCCCTGGTCATCGCCACGCTGCAGCAGCGCGGCGCGTGGCAGGTCGTGGACACGATCAAGCAGCTTGACGACCCGTCGGTCATCGCCGACCGGGCCGGGTACGCGTCCTATCTGACCGCCGAGCAGAAGCTGCGGCTGCTCGAGACCGCCGACCTGGTCCAGCGGCTTGAGCTGGCGATCGGCTGGACCCGCGAGCACCTGGCGGAACTCGATGTCGCCGAGACCATCCGCAAGGACGTCACCGAGGGCATGGAGAAGCAGCAGCGGGAGTTCCTGCTGCGTCAGCAGCTCGCCGCGGTGCGCAAGGAGCTCAATGATCTGAGCGGCGGCGGCAACGGGACCGAGGAAGACGACTACCGGTCCCGCGTGGAGGCGGCCGACCTGCCCGAGAACGTGCGCGAGGCCGTGCTCAAGGAGGTCGACAAGCTCGAGCGGACCCCGGACGCGTCGCCGGAGACGGGCTGGATCCGGACCTGGCTTGACACCATCCTGGACATCCCGTGGAACGAGCGGACCGAGGACGCCTACGACATCGCGGGCGCGCGGCAGATCCTCGACGAGGACCACACCGGGCTCGACGACGTGAAGGACCGGATCATCGAGTACCTGGCGGTGCGCAAGCGGCGTTCCGACCGTGGTCTCGGTGTCATCGGCGGACGGCGTTCCGGCGCGGTGCTTGCGCTCGTCGGCCCGCCTGGCGTCGGCAAGACGTCGCTTGGCGAGTCGGTGGCGCGCGCGATGGGGCGCAAGTTCGTCCGGGTCGCGCTCGGCGGCGTGCGGGACGAGGCGGAGATCCGCGGTCACCGGCGCACCTACGTCGGCGCGCTGCCCGGCCGCATCGTCCGTGCCATCAGGGAAGCCGGCACGATGAACCCGGTCGTCCTGCTCGACGAGGTGGACAAGATCGGCTCTGACTACCGGGGCGACCCGGCGGCGGCGCTGCTCGAGGTCCTCGACCCCGCGCAGAACCACACCTTCAGGGACCACTACCTGGAGGTCGACCTCGACCTGTCCGACGTGGTGTTCCTGGCCACGGCGAACGTGCTCGAAGGGATCCCCAGCCCACTGCTGGACCGGATGGAGCTGGTCCAGCTCGACGGGTACACCGAGGACGAGAAGGTCGCGATCGCCCGTGACCACCTGCTGCCACGGCAGCTGTCCAAGGCCGGGATGTCGGCTGAGGAGGTCACGGTCGAGGACGACGCGCTGCGGCTGATCGCCGGCGAGTACACCCGCGAGGCGGGGGTCCGGTCGCTGGAGCGGGCCATCGCCCGGGTGCTGCGGAAGGTCGCGGCCAAGGAGGCCCTAGAGCCCGGCGCGCTGCCGGTCACCGTGGGTGTCGCGAACCTGCGCGACTACCTGGGCCGGCCGCGGTTCACCCCGGAGACCAGCCTGACCGAGGACTCCCGGCGGACCGCGGTCCCCGGCGTCGCGACCGGGCTCGCGGTCACCGGCGCGGGCGGTGACGTGCTCTACATCGAGGCGTCGCTGGCCGACCCGGAGACCGGCGCGACCGGCGTCACGCTCACCGGCCAGCTCGGCGACGTGATGAAGGAGTCGGCGCAGATCGCGCTGTCGTACCTGCGGTCGCACGGCGCGGAGCTCGAGCTCCCGGTCGGCACCCTGAAGGACCGCGGCGTGCACGTGCACGTGCCGGCGGGCGCGGTGCCCAAGGACGGGCCGTCGGCCGGCGTCACGATGACGACGGCGCTCGCGTCGCTGCTGTCGGGACGCCCGGTCAGGTCCGACGTGGCGATGACCGGGGAGGTGTCGCTCACCGGGCGGGTGCTGCCGATCGGCGGGGTGAAGCAGAAGCTGCTCGCCGCCCACCGCGCCGGCATCACCACCGTGCTGATCCCGCAGCGCAACGAGCCGGACCTGGACGACGTGCCGGCCGAGGTGCTCGCCCGGCTGGACGTGCACCCGGTCAGCGATGTCCGCGAGGTCCTGGCGCTGGCGCTCGAGCCGGCGACCGTGGACGCGGCGGCCGTCGCGGCGTAACCGCGAGAATGACGAAGCCCCGGGCCGCAGCTGCGGCCCGGGGCTTCGCGGTTGTCAGGCCGGGAGATCCCAGCGGTGAAAGGGACGGCAGTGCCTAGCTGAAGGCGCCGGCCAGCTTGGCCAGGTCCGGCTGGCCAAGACCGACGCCCTCGTTGTACTCGTCGCCGGGGTTGCCGGTGTAGTAGATGTTGTCGTTGCTGGTGCCGGCCGCGTTGAGCGGGGTGAAGTCTTTGCCGCCGGCGGCCGCCGCGCTATAGATGACCGGGTTCCAGAACCCGACCCGGTGGCCCAGATACGAGTCGATGACCGCGGTAGAGCCGTTCATCTGCGGGGCGACGAAGCTGGTGCCGCCCAGGTCGATGAGGCCGCCGAGCGAGGCCCCGTACGCCAGGTAACCCGTCTGCGGGTCGGCGTCGGTGGCCAGGTCCGGAACGGCCCGGCCGGTACCGCTGCCGGACGTCACGCTGGGCGTCGGGTTGAAGGTCCAGGCCTCCGGCTCGTTCAGGCCCGGGGCCACCTGCGTGTAGTCAGTCGGGGTCAGGTACTCGACCCCGTGGAAGACGTTCGTGCCCGACACGTCCTTCTGGTAGGCCGGCTCCGGCTCGAGCACGCTGAAGCCGCCGCCGCTGCCGATGGGGTCGCTCTCCGCGGCAGTGGCCTCGGTCACGCCGGTCGTGCTGGCGATCCCCGGCCACAGGTAGTCCCAGCCCCAGATGCGCGTGGCCGTCGTCGTGGCCGTCGCCGTCCCGTCAGGGCCGGACAGGTACGAGGTACCGGGCAGCGTCGTGCCGCCGCACGCGGTGATGAACGGGCTGTCCGCCGGGACGTCGACCGCCAGGTTCGTGGTGCCGATGTCGGCGACGGCCGTATAGGCGCCGTAGTCGGCCGATGACGTGAACGCGGACTGGCCCTGCGCGGCCATCTCGAGGAAGACCTCGTTGAACGCCTGCGCGTAGCCCGCGGACTCCTGGCCGGACAGGATGCTCGCCACCAGAGCGGTTTCCGACAGGCCCCAGCTCGCCGAGACGTCGCTGGCGAGGTTCTGGCTGGCGGCGGTGAAGAACGCGTCGGCGAACCCGTAGTCGGTGTTCGGCGCCTGGTAGTCGATGACGTTCGCGCCGGGGGCGAGGGCCCCGGACTGCTCGATGTCCACGTCGGTCTCTCCAGAGCCCGAGTCGGCGCTCGCCGCGCCCGGGCCGCCGTCCACGTTGTCCACGGTGAGAGAGCCGGTGCGGGTCACGTGCGCGATGTTGGACCAGAAGTACTGGGGCGCGCCGGAGTCGACCGCGGCCAGGGTGACGATGCCGACGGTCTGGCCGGCGCCGTTCGCCCGTCCGTACAGCGGGTTCAGGTCGTACATCCGGGCGAAGTCCTGCGGCAGGTGGCAGCCGTTGGTCAGGCCGAACTCGGCCACGCAGCTGCTCGAGTTGCCCGTCTGCGGCTGGTCCTCGGTGGCCGGCTTGGCGATGTCGGAGTCGTACGGGCCGTAGTCCGACAGGCCGAGGATCGCCGTCACGACGCTGGCCAGCTTGTACGGCAGCAGCGGTTGCTTGTTGTTGGTGTACACCGTCTGCTGGCGGTTTGCCGGGCCGAACGCGGCGCGGCCTGCCTGTGCGGGAACGCTGACCTGTTCCTCGGTGATGGTCAGCGCGTTGTTGAAGTCACCCGCGGTGCCGGTCGCCACGACGTCAAGGCCGTCGGCGTAGACGCTGGTCGTGATGCCGAAGCCGGCCAGGTAACTGGTCAGCGCGCTGATGTTGGACGAGGGCTGGCCGTACTCGGTGGCGAACTGGCTGACGGACAGGTAATCCGCGCTCGGGATGCCCTGCTCGACCGCGGCACTGAGCGGCGATTCGTTTCGCATCTTGAGGATGAACGAGACAGTTTCCGGGGTGCTCGCCGGGGTGTCGCCGAACACCGACGCGCCTGGGATGTCGGCGGCGTCGATGCCTGACGGCACCTGCGTCGGTGTGTTCGGGTTCGGGCTGGAGGCCGCGGCCGCGCTTGACGCGGCTAGGGGGCCCATTACCAGGCCTGCTCCGAGCAGTATCCCGGCCGCTAGCCGGGCGCTTCTCATCCGAATCATGTGCTTTGCGCCGTCCTGTGCGAGCGTGATCCTCGCGGCTGATTGTGGTTAGCCGCGAGGGTGACGGATATGCCAGTTCGCCTGGCACGAATAGGGACCTGCCCCGAGCGCCCGGTAGCTACCGGGTAACCACTAGCTGTTAAGCCGTAGCATTCGCGGACCGCGCCGGTGAGCCAGCCGCCGCGTGGGCAGGCGCGTCGGCTCACCGTCAGTCTCACCCCAAATCTGACTTTTAGTCACACTAGCGGCAAACGTGGGATATATCTTTACATCACTCAACGGCTCGCGACAATAGCTGTATCGAAAGACATCCGGAATTGTGCGGAGCTGCGCCTTCCGCTTGGCGCCGTGGCGATGACCGGCGACGTGTCGCTCACCGGGCCGGGAACTGCCCGCGGCCGGGCCTCAGGCGGAATGCTCGGGGCAGAGGCCGAACAGTTCGACCGTGTGGTCGACCGAGGTGAAGCCGTTCTCCGCCGCGACCTTCTCGGCCCACTGCTCAAGGACCCGACCCTCGACCTCCACGCTGCGACCGCAGACGCGGCAGGTCAGGTGGTGGTGGTGCGCGGAGGAGTCGCACTGCCGGTACAGGATCTCGCCCGACGGATCGCGGATCGCGTCGACGGCGCCCTGCTCGCTGAGGACCTGCAGGTGCCGGTAGACCGTGGTGAGCCCGACGGTCTCGCCGCGGCGGCGGACCTCGGCGTGGATCTCCTGCGCGCTGCGGAAGCCAGGGAGGCTGGCCAGCGCGGCGGCGAGGGCTGATGCCTGCCGTGTCCCGCGTACCTTCGTGCCGCGCGGCTGGTACTGTGTCACACCTCGCAAGTTAGCCGGCCTTCCCTTCGATAGCCATCGGGCGCAAACCCGCCGTTACTGATAATAGGAACGATTTTCATTACGCGCGAATCCCGGGGGAAACGGGTCAGGGCGCCCGGCCGGCGACGCGGAGGCTCAATCGGCGGCCCCGGAGTCAGCCGCGTACGTTCTGGATAAAGAATGAACGTATGACCAACCGGCTGAAGAGCGCGACTAGCCCGTACCTGCTCCAGCACGCGGGCAACCCGGTGGACTGGTGGCCGTGGGACGACGGGGCGTTCGCCGAGGCGCGGCGGCGGGACGTCCCGGTGCTGCTGTCCGTCGGGTACGCGGCGTGCCACTGGTGCCATGTGATGGCGCACGAGTCGTTCGAGGACCCGGCGACGGCCACCGTCGTCAACGACAACGTCGTCGCCATCAAGGTGGACCGCGAGGAGCGGCCGGACATCGACGCCGTCTACATGGCCGCCACGCAGGCGATGAACCGCGGCCAGGGCGGCTGGCCGATGACCGTGTTCATGACACCGGACGGCGAGCCCTTCTTCTCCGGCACCTACTTCCCGAGGGCGCAGTTCACCCAGCTGGTGACCGCGGTGGGCAAGGCGTGGCGGGAGCAAAAGGAGCAGGTAAAGAGCGAGTCAGAACGTATCGCCGCGACTCTCGCGGAGAACGCCGCGGCCTGGACCGGGCTGGGCGCGGACACGGGTGATCTCTCCCTGCCCGACATCACCGCGACGGCCGTGGCCGGCCTTGAGGCGGACTTCGACGCGGCGAACGGCGGTTTCGGCGGGGCGCCGAAATTCCCGCCGTCGATGGCGCTCGAGTTCCTGCTGCGCCATTACGCGCGCACCGGGTCGCGTGAAGCCCTGTCGATGGCCGAGCGGACCTGCGGGGCCATGGCCCGTGGCGGCATGTATGACCAGCTCGGCGGGGGGTTCGCCCGGTACAGCGTGGACGCTACCTGGACCGTGCCGCACTTCGAGAAGATGCTGTACGACAACGCGCTGCTCGCGCGGGTGTACACGCACCTGTGGCGGCGCACCGGATCGGGACTGGCCCGGCGGGTCGCCGAGGAGACGTGCGACTTCGTGCTGCGGGAGCTGCGCACGCCGGAGGGCGGCTTCGCGGCGTCGCTCGACGCGGACAGCGACGGCGTCGAAGGCGCGTACTACGTCTGGACGCCGGACCAGCTACGGGAGGTGCTCGGCGAGGCGGACGGGGGGTTCGCGGCCGCGGTGTTCGGCGTGACGGAGGGAGGCACCTTCGAATACGGCGCGTCGGTCCTGCAGCGGCGCACCGACCCGCCCGACCACGAGCGGTTCGACCGGATTCGCGGCGTGCTGCTGACGGCGCGCGAAGGCCGCACCAGGCCGGGCACGGACGACAAGGTGGTCGCCGGGTGGAACGGCATGGCGATCGGTGCGCTGGCGGAGGCCGGGCTGCTCTTCGGCCGGCCTGACCTCATCGCCGCCGCGCAGGACGCGGCCGGGTTGCTCGTCTCGGTCCACCTTCTCGGCCCAGCGCGACTCCGGCGGACCTCGCGGAACGGGGTGGCCGGCCCGAGCGCCGGGCTGCTCGAGGACTACGCCTGCGTGGCCGCCGGGCTCCTCACGCTGTCCGGGGTGACCGGGGCGGGCCGCTGGGTGGGGGTGGCGGCGGCGCTGCTCGACACGGTGCTGGCGGCGTTCGGCGATGGCTCCGGCGGCTTCTACGACACGCCGGAGGACGGCGAGCGGCTGATCTTCCGGCCCGCCGACCCGGTCGACGGCGCCACGCCTTCCGGCACGTTCGCGGCGGCCGACGCGCTGCTCAGCTACGCCGCGCTGAGCGGGTCAGCGCCGCACCGCGAGGCCGCGGTCGCGGCGCTGCGGGTGCTGCCACCGATCGCGGCCCGTTACCCGCGGGCGGGCGGGACGGGCCTGGCGGTGGCGGAGGCGCTGCTCTCCGGCCCGGCGGAGATCGCGATCGTCGGCCCGGACGACGACCCGCGGACGGACGACCTGCTGCGCGCGGCGCTGCACGCCGCGCCGCCCGGCGCGGTCTTCGCGGTCGGCCCCGGGCCTGAGGCGGCGGCGGCCAGGGCCGCGGAGGACGCGGAGATCCCGCTGCTGGCGGGCCGCGGCCTGGTCAAGGGCGGCCCGGCGGCGTACGTGTGCCGCGGCTTCACCTGCCAGGCCCCGGTCACGACGCCCGCAGAACTGCGCGAAACCCTGCGCGTTCAGACATAGACGAATCGGCGGCCTTTACGGCATCGTTATCTATGTGCACCTGGCGGATGGGGGCCGGCGGATAGCGCGGGCAGTCAGGCGCGGCGGACGACGGCGTCTCGTGCCGGCCGCCGTTGCCGTGCTCGCGGTGCTCGGGGCGCTGGCCGGGGTGCTGGTGGCCGTGGCGAGCGGGGCGCCGCGCGATGACCTGTCGGCCGCCCCCGCCGGCTCCGCGCCGGCGTCGTCGCTGCTCGGTCTTCCCGCGGTCCGGCCGTCAACCGGCGACTCGCCGGTCATCCGCGGGATGACGCTGGAGTCGGGCGCCCGCCTCATGTCCGGCGCGGCGGTGCCTGCCGTACCGGCATCGCCGGGCGCGCGAGTCGCCGGACCGCGGCCGCCCGCGGTGGCCCCGCTGCGCACCACGCTCCAGGCGGACCTTCTGATCGTGGCGCCGTTCTCGCTGCCGCATTCCGTGTTCACCGCCGTATCCCGGCTGCCGGGGGTCAACGGCAGCGAGCAGATCGAGGCCGTCCGGATGCGGATCAACGGGGCGTACACCGCGGTCCTCGGGGTTGACCCGTCCGTGTTCCGTACGTTCGCCGCGCGGCCGACCGGGGCGTCGAACGCGCTGTGGGAGGGCGTGGCGGAGGGCGGGATCGCCGTCTCCTACACGATGGGCAAGCTGGACAAGCTCCCCCTCGGCGGCACGGTCGCCGCGGCGGGACGCACCTCGAAGCGGCTGCGCGTGGTGGCGTTCGGCACGATGGGCGTCGGCGGGGTGAACGCGGTCGTGTCCGACTCGGTCGCTCGCTCACTCGGCGCCCCGGCCGGTAACGCGATCGTGGTCAGCATGCTCACCAGCGACTTCACCGCGGACGTCGCCGCGGCTGGACGGCTGATCCCGCACGGCGCCGGCGTGGAGCAGCTTGTCACGCTGGTCACCGCCCCGGGCGGCGAGATCGCCGTGAACGGCGGGGGGACGGCCGGCGTCGGCCCGTCGACCGAGGGCGCAGTGCCCGCGACCCAGCTCGACACCATGCTCCGGGCGGCGATGAGCCGCGAGGGGATGCCCTACGTCTGGGGTGCGGCCGGACCGACGGCCTTCGACTGCTCGGGGCTCGTCCAGTGGTCATTCGCGCAGGCGGGGATCGTCATGCCGCGGGTGGCCGCCGACCAGGCGCTGTCCGGCCCGGCCGTGCCCGTGAGCCAGCTCCAGCCTGGCGATCTGCTCTTCTACCACACCGACCCGACCGATCCCACGTACGTTTCGCACGTCGCGATCTACCTGGGCAAGGGCTGGATGATCCAGGCGCCAGAGCCGGGGGAGGACGTCCAGATCGTGCCCGCGGACTTCGGCAACGAGTTCGCCGGCGCCATTCGCGTCAACCCGGCCCAGGCCGCCGCCGTCGCCGCCCGCGTCGCCTGACTTCCGCACGCAGACCCGGCATTCAGGAGAACGGTTGACCCGCGGTCGTTACGGTGTAATCATGATTACATGAGTACAGAGCAAGATGATGACACACCCAACAGCGAAGCGCCCGACGGCGGAACCGCCGAGGGCAACGGTATAGCGGATCAGATCAGGGGCTGGTTCGCGGGGCGGCTGCCCGGCGAATGGTTCACCGGGCCGGCCGAGATCGTCGTCGACCGCGAGGAGATCACGATCGTGGGGACTCTGCCCGAGCCGGAAACCGGCGCCCCCGCGAGCGCCGAGAAAGCCGCCGCGGCCGAGGGCAGGATCAAGCGGTTCCGCGAGGAGACCAGGTCAAAGCGGATCGAGATCGCGCGCGAGGCCGAGCACCGGTTCCGGCGCAAGGTCGCCTGGGGCGTCCGCTGCGCGGAGCTCGGTGAGATGTTCACCACACTGTCGGTCCCGGTCATGACCCGGCTCCGCCAGTCCGAACGGCGCGTGCTCGACACCCTGGTCGAAGCCGGCGTCGCCCGCAGCCGTAGCGACGCGCTCGCGTGGTGCGTCCGGCTGACGGGTGAGCACGCCGACGCGTGGCTGACCGAGTTGCGCGAGGCGCTGCGCCGGGTGGAGCACGTACGCGCCCAAGGGCCGGACTTGTAGTGGCCTTGTGGTGACCTCGTAGCGGCCTGACTCGCCGTCCGCACGTCGCTAGTCGGATAACGTGACTAGAGACTCAGGCGGGCTCTGGCGAGGAAGGTCGGTTCATGGAATTTCGCGACCTGGCGTACCGGCTCTACGAGCGCCGGCTCGAAGCCTCGCTGGCTGGTAAGCCGATACCGCGGCACGTCGGCGTGATGTGCGACGGTAACCGGCGGTGGGCCAGGTCCGCCGGGCACACCGACGTCAATAAGGGCCACCGCAAGGGCGCCGACAAGATCTTCGAGCTGCTGCAGTGGTGCAAGCAGGCCGGTGTCGAGGTGGTCACGCTGTGGCTGCTGTCCACCGACAACCTCAGCCGGCCGAGGAAAGAGCTCGACCCGCTGGTCAAGATCATCGAGAACACGGTCAACGACCTGGTGGACGAGGGCTGGCACCTGAACCCGATGGGCGCGCTGGACCTGCTGCCCGACCACACCGCCCTCGTCCTCAAGCACGCGGCCGAGGTCACCAGCCACAACCCGGGCCTGCTCGTCAACGTCGCGGTCGGCTACGGCGGCCGGCGCGAGATCGCCGACGCGGTGCGGTCACTGCTGATCGATCACGCGAGCAAGGGCACCACGATCGAGCAGCTCGCCGAGGCCGTCGACGTGGAGCACATCGCCGAGCACCTGTACACGGCGGGCCAGCCGGACCCGGACCTGGTGATCAGGACGAGCGGCGAGCAGCGGCTCGGCGGCTTCCTACTGTGGCAGTCCACGCACTCGGAGTTCTATTTCTGCGACGCATACTGGCCCGCATTTCGCAGAGTTGACTTTTTGCGGGCACTACGGTCCTATTCCGAACGTAACCGTAGGTTTGGGTCGTAGCCTGCGAAAATAGGCGCGCTGGGGTACTTTAACCAGACCCCAAAGCCAGGTACCTTAGGTGGTGGCGGGCGGCTCTCCAGGCCGTCCCCCGCGGGAGGCCCCCTGACGTCAGCACGCGCGACGCGAGGGCCGGTGCGGCCCTCATTGGAGGGCAGCCCCGGTCCGTCCGATACGTCTCTCCCCGGAAACACCCGGGGGTTCGGCGTGTCCTGTCCGCGGCGCCGGTATCAAACGCCGGACGCCCAGGGGAGTTTGCGTGGCCAACTCTGTGCACCGTCGTACGTACGTCCTCGACACGAGCGTCTTGCTCGCCGACCCGGCCGCTTTCACGCGCTTCGACGAACATCTCGTCGTCCTGCCGGTCGTGGTCATCACCGAGCTTGAAGCGAAGCGTCACCATCCTGAGCTGGGATATTTCGCCCGCCAGGCGCTCCGGTACCTTGACGACCTCCGGGTCTTGCACGGGCGCCTCGATGCCGAGATTCCGGTCGGGACGCTCGGCGGCACCGCGCGCGTGGAGCTCAACCACATCGATTCGCAGGTCCTGCCCGCCGGCTTCCGGCTCGGGGACAGCGACACGCGGATCCTGTCGGTCGCGCGCAGCCTCGCCAACGAGGGTCACCAGGTGGTCCTCGTCAGCAAGGACCTGCCGATGCGGGTCAAGGCCGCGTCTATCGGTCTTGAAGCTCAGGAGTACCGGGCCGAACTTCCGGTCGATTCCGGCTGGACGGGCATGGCGGAGCTCTCCGTCACCCCGGCCGAGGTGGAGAAACTGTACGAACACGGCGTGCTCGACTGCGAGGCGGCCCGCGACTATCCCTGTCACACCGGCATGGTGCTGCACACCGGCAGCGCGAGCGCCCTGGCCCGGGTCCGCCCGGACAAGCAGATCCAGCTCGTCCGCGGCGACCGCGAGGCGTTCGGCCTGCACGGCCGGTCCGCCGAACAGCGCATCGCGCTTGACCTGCTCCTCGACCCCGAGGTAGGGATCGTCAGCCTCGGCGGCCGGGCCGGTACCGGCAAGTCGGCGCTCGCCCTGTGCGCGGGCCTCGAGGCGGTCATGGAGCGCCGCCAGCACCGCAAGGTCCTCGTATTCCGGCCGCTGTACGCGGTCGGCGGCCAGGACCTCGGCTACCTGCCGGGCTCCGAGGCGGACAAGATGGGCCCGTGGGCGCAGGCCGTGTACGACACGCTGTCCGCGGTCACCACCCAGGACGTGATCGACGAGATCATCGCCCGCGACATGTTCGAGGTGCTGCCGCTGACGCACATCCGCGGCCGGTCGCTGCACGACGCGTTCGTGATCGTGGACGAGGCGCAGTCCCTGGAGCGCGGCGT
>Ga0210398_10004645_pt1 | contig 12864 bp, 9 predicted proteins | sample IncBWC4OmetaG_FD_161047 | JGI IMG/M metagenome (GOLD analysis project Ga0210398, IMG submission 161047) | Forest soil microbial communities from Barre Woods Harvard Forest LTER site, Petersham, Massachusetts, United States - Inc-BW-C-4-O | ecosystem: Environmental > Terrestrial > Soil >... | reverse complement strand
ACCTTCTTGCCAAAGCCCGGAACGCTTCAACTCCGCCTCCACATACGGCAAAAGCTCTTCGACGGGTGGCTTCTGCAAATACTGTGTGTTGTACCACTCCAGTTTTGCGCGATCGAAAATGGCATTGGTGCGGCTTACGCCCGAAAGCGCGAATCGTTCGATAAGCTCCTTTGTCCGTAGATATTCTGAATCATCGCCAGGCGACCATCCTAGCAGCGCCAGAAAATTCCGGAACGCTTCAGGAAGAAATCCTTCTTCCGCATACGATCCAACGCTGGTCGCGCCGTGGCGTTTCGAAAGCCGCGTACGATCGGGGCCGAGAATGAGAGGAACGTGCGCAAATATCGGTGTCTCCGCGCCGAGCGCTTTGTAAATCAATACTTGCTTCGGCGTGTTAGACAAGTGATCGGCGCCGCGAATAATGTGCGTGATGCGCATATCGATGTCATCCACTACCACGCTGAGTTGATAGGTCGGCAAACCCGAAGATCGCAGGAGAACGAAATCCTCAATTTCGGCATTTTGTACATCGCGCGTGCCGAACACTGCATCTTCAAAATGTGTCGTGCCGGTTCGCGGAGTGCGAAACCGGATCGCCGGTCGAATGCCTTCCTTCTCTTTCGCAGCGCGCTGCTCCGCAGTCAAGTCTCGGCAAGAACAAGCCACCACCTTCGCTGCTTTTCCTTCGTTGTCACCTTCACCTTCGTTTTCTTCGGCGGAGTCGCCTCCCGTATATGCAGCTGCTCTGCAATAACAAGCGTATCCCGCGCCGCTTGCAAGAATACGCTCGGCCGCTGCGCGGTACATTTCGATGCGTTGCGATTGAAAAAATGGCCCTTCATCCCATTCAATCCCCAGCCATCGAAGCGCCACCAGGATCCCGTCAACCAACTCCGGTTTGTTGCGTTCGACATCGGTGTCTTCAATGCGCAGCAAAAGCGTGCCACCCTCATGCTTTGCAAAAAACCAATTAAATAGGGCTGTGCGCGCTCCCCCCACGTGAAGAAATCCGGTAGGCGATGGCGCAAAACGCACGCGCGGCTTCTGAGCGGATGTCATTGTCCCTGCGACTTCCTTTCCTGAAATGGAAACGATCATCTTAGCGGAACGAGTCTGCAAAATCGAGCGCCCGCGCAACCACACCGTGGGGATCGCGAGTAAATGGCCCGTAGGTACTCTTGACGCGTCTGGCAGTAAACCTCATATTTGTGGGAGCCTCAGATCTTTTACCGCAGGTCCGGGCAAACTCCTACCGCAGGTTTGGCTGGTTTCGGGCCTTTTTGCGCAGGCGTGGCAGCCGTTGACCTCCACGAAACTAGGCCGGATACGCACACGGATACCTTGCAAATCTCTGCTATTCTCGACGGAAGTAGCCTCAGGAGTTGGAGCGGTAACTTGCTGATTCACATCAATATGACGGCGTTCGTCCTGCTGGCAGGAGCCGTCCTGCTGGCGCTGTTCTTTTCCTACGTTTACGAGCAGAAGCGCCAACAATACATGGTGGTGTGGGCGGGAGGGTGGCTGTTCGTTGCCCTGCACTTTTTGCTTCGATCTGTGACAATGAGGTTGACCATTCCATGGTGGGCGGATCCGGTAACTGAGTGGTTGCTTGCGCTTGCCGCGTTGGCGTTTTATTGCGCCGCCAAGATGTATGCGCGTCTGCAAGTACCGTGGAAAGGAATGGCAGCTCTGGGCTTTGCCGCCGGCATTTGGGCGCTGGGCTACTCACGGGGCTGGATAAACGTCCCTCTGGGCCTGGCAGTTGGCCTGATGTTTTTCTTCGTCGCGCGCACTTTCTGGGAAGAGGGTCTGAAACAGGAATCCCGCGCCGACCAATTGCTTGCCATCACTTTCGTCGCGTGGGGACTGCTGCGCTTAACGATCGTTTTTCAAGAAAGACTTGGACCGCTCGCGGGGAAAGATCTGCTGCCACTCGCTCTGCTGCCTGAACTTTTCGGCGGGGTGCTGATGGTGATGGCGGTTTACGAAGAAGAGCGCCGTAGAGTAGAGCGCAACATGCTTGCGCTCTCTAATTTGAACCTGGCCACGTCGAGCTTCGCGGGCGGCGAGATACAGAAGATGCTGGCGCAAGCGCTCGATCGTGTCCTGAACGTTGTGCGCATTCCCGCTGGCGCGCTTTGCCTGCATTACGGAGAAGAGAACGGACCGACATCCGTGGTGGTCACAGGGCTGGGTGATGCGTTTTGCGCAGCCATTCAAAGCAACAATCTAGACGATTACGTAGTTAGTCTGGTCGCGCGTCTCGGTGGACTTGTCGTCCTGCGCGATTTGGAAACGGACTCGAAATGGGAAGCGCTGGAGAAAGAAGAATCCTTCCGCCACGTACGGAAACTTCTGCTGGGCCAGAAATTGCGCACAGTGGTGGGAATCAGCCTGCAAGCCAAAGAGCGTGTGTTTGGAGTTTTACTGCTGGGTACGCCTGACAATCGCAATTTCACACCCGCGGAATTGCGGCTGCTTCTGGCCCTGGGCCACCAAATAGGAATGGCGGTAGAAAACAGTTACCTGGTACAGCAAACATCCAGACGCAGCGAAGAACTGCACATCCTGAATGAAATCGGGCGGGCGCTCAGCTCCACGCTGGAACCGGACGCACTTTTCGAGCGCATATATTCCGAGATGAAACGGCTGCTCGACGTAAACAGTCTTTTCATCGCGTTCTTCGATCACAAGACTCAACAAGTTCGATTTGAAATCGACGTGCTAGACGGCGAGCGAATGCCGAAGCGGACTCGCACTGCCGGGAATCACCTGACTGAACACGTGGTGAAAACGTGCCAGCCTCTGCTAATCCGGGATCACTATGCTGAAGAAACCGAACGGCTCGGCATCAAACCAACCCGCATGGTGGGCTCTATTTGCGCGGTACCATTGATTCTTTACGATCGTGCGATCGGCGTGATGGCCGTGCACAGCAAACAAGAACGAGCTTTTGACGAAGGGCATGTGGAGTTGATGCGCGTGCTTGCCAGCGAAGCGGCCGTAGCACTGGAAAACGCGCGCCTTTTCACCGAAGAACAGAAGAAGTCGCGTCACCTGATGCTCATCAACAACGTATCCAGCCGCGCGATCACCACGCTCGATCCGGCAGAAATGCTGGCGAAGATCGCTTCAGAAATTGAAAATGGCCTGAAATACGATCATATCGGAATAGCCATTGTGGATTATCCGGCAAAAGAGCTGGTAGTTCAGGCAGAAGCGGGAGCCAGGCGCGACGCGGTAGGGCGCAGAATTCCACTGGGCGAAGGCATCATTGGCCAAGTGGCTCGCACCGGGCAGATGGCCATCGTGCGCGAAGTGAGCATTTCTACGCCAATTCCCGTGCTACCCACTTCCGTCTCGGCAATTGCACTGCCGGTCACTTACGCCGAACATTTGCTGGGCGTGTTGTATGTGGAATCCTCGGAACCTTGCGAATTCGAAGAGGAAGAAGTGCTCCTGCTGCGCACTCTAGCGGATCTTTTCGCGGGCGGCTTGAACAACGCCCTGACGTTCCAGAGAGCGCAGGAGCAAGCAATTACGGATGGTTTGACGGGCGTGAAGACGCACCGTTACTTGATGGAGGCATTGTCGTCAGAATGGAAGCGCTCCACACGCGCGAATCGTCCATTTGCCTTGGTTTTGATGGATCTCGATCGCTTCAAATTCGTAAACGACTTTTACGGACATCTGGAAGGCGACGTGGTATTGCAGCGCGTGGGTCACATACTGGAGCAAAATTGCCGGCGGTCCGATGTGGTAGCGCGCTACGGCGGGGACGAATTCGTCATACTGATGCCAGAAACTACTGTAGAACAGGCTCGCCAACTTGCCAGCAAATTGCGTGGATGGGTCGCGTCCGATCCGCTTCTTCGTGACAAAAATATTACCGCCAGCTTCGGTATCGCGGGTTTCCCCGTGCATGGTTCCACTCCGCAAGAGCTTATACAGGTGGCGGACTCCTCGATGTATTTATCCAAACATCAAGGAGGGAACTCGGTGTCCAGCGCGGAGGAGGGCGGTCCGGGCGACACCAAGCGCTGGAAGAAAGACGTACTCGAAGCGTACCTGGGCGTGACGTTGAAGAGACTTTTTTCCACCGGCCCAGAAGCGTTTGACGAAGTTTACCGTCGTCTGGAGCAATTTACGCGTTCGTTGGCGGAGCAGAGCGGAGGCGTGGCGCCGGATACGCTGCCGGAAGCCGTAGTTGAGACAGTAACATCGCTGGCTCTTGCCATTGATGCCAAGGATCACTACACCCAGGGGCATTCACAGAAGGTCTCTGCCTATGCTGTTGTAATCGCCAAGGCGCTGGGGATGAGCGAGCCCGAAGTGGAAGAAATTCGGCTGGCCGCGCTGCTGCATGACATCGGCAAGGTAGGCATCCCGGAGACGATTCTGAACAAGTCAGGCCCGCTGGATGCAGCCGAATGGGAAACGATGAAGACCCACACCGAGCTTGGCGCGAAGATCCTGGAGCCGCTGCAGACCATGGACAAGATTCGCCTGATGGTTCGCCACCATCACGAATTTTACGATGGCACGGGCTATCCCGACCGGCTGGAAGGCGAAAAGATTCCCTACGGCGCCCGCCTGATTGCCATCGCCGACGCCTACGACACGATTACCTCGGAGCGGACGTACAAGAAGGCGCGAACCTCCGAAGACGCTTTCAGGGAACTGGAACGTTGCGCTGCGAATCAGTTCGATCCCGAACTGGTTCAGCTCTTCGTACAAACAATGCGGCGGTCGCCGCGAGTTCGCATCGAACCAGGCGTTAGCGTTCCCGATTTGTCCGATAGTTCTTCGCTGTAAGCCGCTCGGTCGCCACGTTCACCGTGCTAATTTGCATTCAGGAAATTTCCTGCCGCTCTTGATTTACTGGACGTCTCGCTTCAAGCTCATATACAGTTTTCCGTGCGATACGAACTGAGTTTTTAGCGGAGGAATCTTGCAAACTGCAACGGTCAAGTGGGTTGGGGGCGAAGAATTCGTGGCCCAAATGCCTTCGGGGCATGCGGTGCCATTCGATGCGGACAGAAAACACAACGCGGCCCCGGGCCCCATGGAAATGCTGCTGGGCGCGCTGGGAGCGTGCTCGTCCGTCGATGTGGTTAGTATTCTGGCGAAGAAACGCCAGAAACTGGCGTCTCTTGAAATTGTTATTTCCGGCGAGCGCGCCGCCAACCCTCCTGCAGTCTGGACGAAGATCGACATGGTTTATCGGCTCTCCGGTGCGGTGGAAGAGAAAGCGGCGCGCGATGCCATCGAATTGAGCCAGACGAAATATTGTTCGGTGGCGGCGATGTTGCGAAAGACCGCGGAGATCACCTACCGATTGGAAATATCGCGTTAGTCCAATATCGTACGGAACGAACCGTGTTTTGCTTGTCACGCATGCAAGCGATTGCATACAATCGCCTGCTATTGTTTGCATCCTGGAGAAGAGGAATGGGCAGGCGCATTGCCGCAAAGATTACCGGAGTGGCAGGGTACGTCCCACCGCGGGTGGTCACGAATTTTGATCTTGAAAAAATGGTGGACACCAATGACGAATGGATCCGCACGCGCACGGGAATCCGCGAACGCCACTACGCAGACCCGGGCGTGGGGTCTTCCCACCTCGGCGCTGAAGCCGCCAAGAAATTGCTCGCGGCAAAGGGAGTTCCGCCCGAACAAATTGATTTAATTGTGGTGGCGACCGTAACTCCGGACATGCTGTTTCCCGCCACCGCTTGCCTGATTCAAGACCGCATCGGCGCGAAAAATGCGTGGGGTTTTGATCTTTCGGCGGCTTGCTCCGGATTTTCCTACGCGTTAACTGTTGGCGCGCAGTTCGTCGGGGCTGGAACGCACAAAAAAGCGCTAGTGATCGGCAGCGATGTGATGACCTCCATACTGGATTACCGAGACCGCGCCACCTGCGTTCTTTTTGGCGATGGCGCCGGCGCCGTGTTGGTGGAACCGGCCACCTCCGACAACGAAGGCATCCTGGATTTCGCTCATGATGTGGACGGATCCGGAGGATGCAATCTATACATGCCGGCGGGCGGATCTCTGAAACCAGCGTCGCTGGAAACGGTGGAAAAGCGGATGCATTACGTGCATCAGGAGGGCGCGCAGGTCTTCAAATACGCAGTCCGGCGCATGAGCGAGCTGGCCGTGCAAATATTGGAACGCAATGAATTCACCAGCCGCGATCTGGCGCTGGTAGTGCCGCATCAAGCGAATCTGCGAATTATTCATGCCATGCAGGAACGGCTGGGTGTGGATGACTCGAAAATAATTATCAATATCGATCGTTTTGGAAATACCACGGCCGCGACAATACCGCTGGCTTTGATGGACGCGTTGGAGCAGGGCCGGTTGCACAAAGGCGACCTGGTGCTGGTGATTACGGTAGGCGCGGGTTACACCACCGGCGCAGTTTTGATGCGCTGGGCCTACTAAACTTCCGGTGACGGTGTCGCGCTAGTGTCCGATGATAATCAGGAGAGGATTCTCATCTCCCGGCGTGGTTGTAATCATCACAATTTTGCTGGGCGTAACGATGAAGAAGTCGCCGGTGAATACCGGGGCAGTGAACGTCATTGTGCCGCTGCCATCGGTAGCGCCGGTGTTAGTGAGCGCATAAGTTCCGGTGACGGTTTGTCCCGGTATGTTCGTCGCCGTTGTGCTTACGTCCTGCGTTCCGATCACTCCAAATGTGTCGCTGAGCGTCAGGAACCCAGAGAGATCGTCGTCAGCACTGGCAGCAGGAGCCGAAGTACCTTCTACAAAGGTGTTTGCCATTAGTTGTGCAGTGTAGGGCGAACCGGTTTGAGCTTCAAAATGTCCGACGATTGGACCGCCGTTCAAAGTTCCCACCAGGAATGCTTCGCTGGAACTAACTAAGTAAAGGACGGGTGCGAACGGATTCTGAAGATTCAGGAAAACGCGACCTAAGTTGTCAGCTGTGTAAGAAGCCGTAAATGGGCTTGCCCAGTTCAATACATTCCCCGCTTGGTTGTCCTCGATTAAAAACTGAACGCTGCTACTGCTTGACGGAGAGATTTGAACCACGGAGACGTCCGGCAAGTAAATGCCTCCGCTCAAAATTTGGCCGCTCAATCCACCTGCAATGTTTTGCGAGAGTACATTCGCCAACGGGAATGTTCCTCCAGGGACTGTCTGCTGAATCATTTCACCTGCGGCCAAGTATGGTGTAGTAGGACTTACTGTGTCCGTTTCCACCAGGAACGCTTCAGACGCGGACACTGGATAGACGCTATAGGTCTGGCTCGCCAAGTTCGCCGACGTCAGTGACATGGTGCAGTGGGTCGTGTCTGGTCCGGATTGATAAAGCCCTGACAAGGATGGATCGTAAGCAGCCGTTTGATTCGGTACATTCGTATCAAACTCGGCCTGACTCAAGCTCCCCTGGGTTAGAGGGGGACTGGGCGGAATGGCAGTGAACGCGCCAGCAAATGCGATAGGACCTGATCCAGAGAGAGCCGGCCCGGCGAATCCCGATCCTCCGAACGCAAAAGATCCAATGTACGTGGTTGTTGTGCCTACCACACACGTGCTCACAGTCTGTGGAGCAATGCGACCGGAACCGCGCGTGCCGGTGCTGTCGAATTCAATAAATCTACCGTTTCCCGTCGCATCGATTGAAAATGCATAGGTGTACTGTTGCGCTGGTTGAGCAGGGGTGCTGCCGGTAAACGTAAACGTTCCGCGGCCGTCGGTTCCCAAAGTGTAGGTGCCCACAAGACTGGTGTAGTTCACCGGCGTGGAGCCGATTGAGTTGTAATCTTCCTCGCCGGCGGTAATTCCTCCAATACCATTCGCCGTAAATGTTCCAGCAAAGGCCACGAATCCCGTGCTGTTGTAACCGCGGAATTCGAAGGCGTATGAGCCATTCAATCCCATGAGATTTTGGGGGCCGCTAACAACCAGGGTGAAATTGACAGTGACGGGGACAGGAGGGCTCGACATATCGGTTGCGGTGATTCCAAAATTGTAAGTTCCTGCTGCTGTCGGTGTTCCGGAGAGAAGCCCTGTGGTGGGATCTAGTGTAAGACCCGCAGGAAGTGACGAGCCGCTCGCGACAGACCAAGTGTAGGGTGGATTACCGCCTGTAGCGGAGAATTGCAGCCCGGGAGAATCGTAAACTGTGCCCACGGTGCCGGGGGGCAGAGGCGATGTAGTGGTTATGGAGAGCGAGCTCACGGCGAGTGTGAATTGCTCAGAGCTGCTGAACCCTGCGGCGTCAGTGACCGTGATGGTGAATGTGTAAGTCCCGGCAACAGTCGGCTTGCCGGTGAGCTGCACTGTGTCGGTGGTGCTTGGCGCCAAGGAAAGCCCGGTCGGCAAAGCGCCGGCACTGATGGACCAGGAAAGAGGCAGCAATCCTCCGGTCGCAGTCACCGTGGCGCTGTACGCCGCGTTCAGCGGTGCGGTGGCCAGCGTGGTAGTTGTGATCGTGGGCGGTGGCACCACGTTGATGGTGACCGTGGCGAATTTCTGCGGAAAATCCACGGAAGTGACTATGATTTTCGCGGTGGTCGCGGTAGTGACGGCATTCGGTGCGGTATAAGTAGCGGTCGTCGTGCTGGTCTGGTTTATCGTGCCGAACCCGGGCAAAGCACTAAAACTAAATGTTACGCCGCCCGCGGCGGGATCGTTCAGCACGTTTGCCTGGATCATCACGGATTGGCTTTGAGCAATAGTCTGCGCACCCTTGGGAGCCAGTATCTGCACATCGTTGAAGGTGGGCGGCTTCTGAGCGCAGCCAGCGAACTGGATCAGCGCAAGCAAGACACCTGTAAGCAAAATAGAAATTTCGGCGCGCTTCATGGTGGCGCCTCCTTCAATTGGGACATGCATGCCCCTGAGGTTTATAAGATTTAATTGGGCCACAAAAACGGGTTAAGTATTGAGAAATGACTTGTAAGAATGGCGTATCAGGCAACCGCTGGGGAACAGGCGAATAAGAAGGGAACTAGTAAGAGCGGGCTTCGTTCACGACGCTGATGTTGCGTTCCAGGCGCTGCGACAGACGTACTGTTGCGTATTGGGTGCACAGGGCCATTTCCCGCTGCGTCCAGTCCAAGCCTTCTGCCGGCAGAATGAAACTGCCTACGCGGCTCACGAAGCTCATGACGGCGTAATAGACGCTTACTGCGCGCAAATTCGTGGTTGGACTGGTTTCGAGTTCGGGGCAGAGATCTCGATAGACTGCTTTGACCTCCGCAAAACTGGTGGAGCTTAAAAGCTTGGGATAGGGTTGCAGCGAAGCATCGGTTTCGTTCACATACTGCTGGGAAACCGTTCGGACCAGCGATGCGCGCCACGCGAACATGGCGAACTGCATCAGCGCTGCGATTGAGATGACGAGAATGAAGGCTGCGATTAGCATTTTCGACCAACGACAGTTTCTCGTTTTACCCCGACGGTAACAATAGAACGACCGTACCATTCTGGTGAGAAGAGGTAATTTGGGCAGGACGTAATTGGTTTGGAGAAGCTTAATTAGAAGGAACGGGCTTCGTTTACCGCGTTTATGTTGCGCTCCAGGCGCTGCGACAAACGGACCGTCGCATACTGAGTGCAGAGAGCCATTTCGCGCTGTGCCCAGCTGAAGCCTTCTGCCGGCATAAAGGAGGCACCGAGGCGGCTCAGAAAGCTCATGGCGGCGTAATAGATGTTTACGGGGCCAAGGTTGGGGGCCCTACCGGTCTGAAGCTCCGGGCAAAGGTCACGGTAAACAGCCATGACCTCTTGGAAGCTACTGAAACTTAACAGGTTAGGGTAGGATTGGAGCGAAGCGTCGGCTTCGTTCACGTATTGCTCAGAAACCGCTCGGAGCAAGGATGCCCGCCAAGCGAAGGCAGCGAACTGCATCAGCGCTGCGGTTGAGATCACGAGGATGAAGGATGCGATTAACATGTTCGACCAAGTACAGTGTCTCGTTTTCGGACGCCGGCGGCAATGGGACGTCAGTACTGTTTTTTGGCGATGAGACACGGCCTTAAGCTAGGGAATCGAGCCAAGGCGAGGGGGCAGGATCAATCGAAGCCTGGATTATTACTGCACAAACTTAGGAGGAGTTGATGACACGTAGAGTGATATTTGCTTGGATTATGTGCATCGGTTTTGTTTTTGCGATTTCGTTCGCTACGACTATCAATCCGCGTGTGCAGGCAGACGATGAGTCTGCTGAAACGCAAATTCGGGCGGTCCTGGACATGCAATCCACGGCATGGAATCGTGGCGATATAGACGCGTTCATGGAGGGATATTGGAAATCACCGGAGGTTGAATTTGTGGGAGCAAACGGGATCACCAGGGGCTGGCAGGCTGTTCTCGATCGTTATCGCCGGAATTATCCGGATGGAAAAGCCATGGGTAAATTGTCCTTCTCGAATCTCGAAGTTCACGTCGGTTGTCCGGATGGCGCATTTGCAATCGGAAACTTCCAACTCGAGCGCGAAATGGACCGGCCGAGCGGTGTGTTCACGCTAAATTTTCGAAAGTTTAAAGAAGGTTGGCGAATCGTCGCGGACCATACGACGGGCTTTCCTTCGCCTGCTTCCGCAGCTTCGCACTAAACTTCAAAACGAACCCAGGCGCGGCGGCCTGACTCGCATGGCGGATGGTGAGAAGAGTATGTGCGGAATAGTTCCAGCCTGAACATTTTTTCAGGGATAATGGCAACTTGTTGAAGACTTCTGAATAGGAGAAACGATTTTGCGCGCAGTTATCACAGGCGGAGCAGGTTTTCTGGGTTCTCATCTCTGTGAATTGATGTTGGAGAAAGGTTGGGACGTTCTCTGTCTGGATAACCTGGTAACCGGAAACCAAACGAATGTCGCGCATCTGCTACCGCATCCCCGTTTCCGATTTGCCCATCAGGACGTAACTCGCTACATAGAAGTGCAAGGACCGGTGGAAGCTGTGCTTCACTTTGCTTCTCCTGCAAGCCCTCCTGATTATTTGAAATTTCCGATACAGACGCTGAAGGTCGGCGCTCTCGGGACGCACAACACTCTCGGCCTCGCGATGGCCAAGAAGGCGCGATTCTTTCTTGCGTCCACCTCGGAATGTTACGGTGATCCGCAAGTCAGTCCACAGCCCGAGACATATTGGGGCAATGTGAATCCGGTGGGGCCTCGCGGCGTATATGACGAAGCCAAACGCTATGCCGAAGCCATGACCATGGCCTATCACCGCTATCACGGCTTGGACACACGCATCGTAAGGATTTTTAACACCTACGGCCCGCGCATGAGGCTGAACGATGGCCGCGCTCTTCCGAATTTCCTGTATCAAGCGCTCAGCGGAGAACCCATCACTGTATATGGCGACGGCAAGCAGACGCGGAGTTTTTGCTACGTCTCGGACTTGCTGGATGGGATTTACAAACTTCTTGAATCAGACGAGCACGAGCCTACTAACATCGGAAATCCTCAGGAAATCACCATTCTGGAATTTGCGGAACGCGTTCGCGCATTAGCGGGCGCCGACGTTCCCATCATTTTTCGTCCATTGCCGCAGGACGATCCAAAGCAACGCTGTCCCGATATCAACAAAGCGCGCTGCATCTTGAGCTGGGAGCCTAAAGTGACACTGGAAGACGGATTGCGGCTTACTTATGAATATTTCCGGCAGCGATTCGCACAGCTCAGCCAACCAGCCAAATAATCACGAACCCGCGCAACTGAAAGCTTCGTAGCAAGGCCAATTCATCCATAGTAGAATCCTGCCAATCAGGGCCGCTTCGCAGGCAATCGGTAGAGTATCGCGGAACCATAGCCATGGAAATCCTCTGGCCGACCTTAGGCATCTGCATCCTGGTCGGGTTTGTGTTTTTCGTACTGGCTCAGCATTGGCAACGACTTCTGCGGAATCAAAACCTTACTATCCGCCGCTTAACCGAAAAAGTACGGACCCTGGAAGCAATTGATGATCCGGAATTTCGCCGCCGCCTTGAAGAATCTAGTCCTTCTCCGCTCGAGCAAGTATTCACTTTTTCCCTGCGCCTGAGCGACCGCTTCTGGCGCGAAACCCTGAAGACAACTGCGGAAGATTTATCGTTCATTCGATCGTTCGGAAATTTGTTCGGTTCGGTGAAGATCGAGCGCTGGCGCGGCCATACGGTGGCGACGATTTCCGAGGTTTTACCCGCGCGCCAGTCCGCAGCGTGGCAGACTCGTTCGCTGGACTGTTATTTCGACAAGTCCTCGGGCCGCGACAGTCTTACTCTCTGGGAAGTTCCGCTCGCTCGCTCGCAAAATTCGAAGCGTCCGCCTTCACTTGAACTGGCGCTCAAAGAACGCTCTATAGATCTGTGCGCTCATCTTCTTCCGCCTGCCACGGATAACGGCTCCGCAGAAATGCCGGGCCTCGACGAAATCGTGATCTTTCGAGTCCCGCTAGATTCCGCGGAACTCGGGGAATTTCGCAGCCACGATCCGCTGCAAAGTTCTGACGGTGGCGAAAATCCCGATCCTTATCGCGATCGCAATTTCTGGCGCGCCTTCTATTCTGGCAGCGATGAAGACGCCGGATTCGAGTGGCAGCTTTGGGTTCGCGATTTAACAAAAAAGGCGGGATGGGAGCGTTGGAAAATACTGGAATCGGCTGGCGATTCATACTAAGGCAACGCGCATTTAATTACTGTGAGGGTGTACCGGTAAACCCGCCCAAACATTCATCAGACCTAAAATCTCGCGTACCACTGAAAGCGCATCTCGCGTGTTTCGCCACCAGTGTTCTGCATCGAAAGTGTCGTCCGGCGCTGCCGTCACAGTCGCGGTAAGATCCTTGTCAGCGAGCTTCTTCCACAGCGCCTTCACTCTGCGCGTGTGCTGCGGCGAA
>Ga0210398_10004644_pt1 | contig 12865 bp, 8 predicted proteins | sample IncBWC4OmetaG_FD_161047 | JGI IMG/M metagenome (GOLD analysis project Ga0210398, IMG submission 161047) | Forest soil microbial communities from Barre Woods Harvard Forest LTER site, Petersham, Massachusetts, United States - Inc-BW-C-4-O | ecosystem: Environmental > Terrestrial > Soil >... | reverse complement strand
GCTATGCATCTCCCGCTGATGGAGCCGAGCGGCTGGCCGCCGAGTGTCAGGTTCGCCAGCTGCACGGTCGCCCGCAGACCTGGCTCGCTCAGCGTGCCATCTGCGTCCGCCTGGAACGAAAGCTCGCCATCCATGGCGATCTTTGCCTTGTCCACGGTCTCGAACTGCCCGAGCTTCAGGCCGGCGGCCTGCACATGCGCCCGCAGATGCTCGCTGTGCAGGTCATAGTCTCCGCTGCCGTTGATCTGCACTCCATGCAGATTAAGTTGCGCCCGCGTGGCGCGGATGTCCTGCCCGTTGACGTTGAGATCCACCTCGGCGCGCTGGTAGGGTTCGCCGTAGAAGGCGCCGTTCGCCGCCACCACTGAGCCGCTGCCGTTCAGGTCGCCGAAGCTGCCGGTCACATGCGCGCTGAGCTTCATGCTGCCGGTCAACTGCGTCTTCACACCGGCGATATCCATCACATCCGGGGCCTGCCCCTCCGGCATATCCACCTTCGCATCAATGAGCGTGGATTCGTCCCAGTCATAATCCACATCGCCGCGATGCACCAGGACTGGGTGCGGCTCTACTCTGCCCGAGGCCGTGAGCGTGACCGACCCGCGCTTCACCGTCGCCGTGGCTATGATCAGCGACGAGGGTACGAACTCCCCGTCGGCCACCACCGAATCGATCAGGACTCTGCGTGTTGTCGCAGGCTCTGGGGCGGGCGCAGGCATACCCCCTGCGCGGAAGTAGCCTGCCAGCCTCTCCGTGATCGGCCGTGACGGCGGCGGAGGCGGTGTGCCTATCACCGGCAGGATCAGATCGAGATTCTGCGCATCCACATGACCCTTTACATCCAGCATCTCCACCCTGCCGGACGCAGTACCGTGGAAGTGTGCATCGCCGTGCAGCTCCAGCGGCACGGTCTCCATGCCCTTCTTGCCGTGGTACTCCAGGCCCAGCGTGCGGAAGAGCTGGTCGAACTCGCCGAGATCGTGCGTGGTCGCGTCGGCGTTCAGCTGCGTCAGCGGATCGCCATCGTCCACGCCCAGCGTGCCGCTGGCGTCGAGATGCGACGCGGGCGTATCCGCATGGACCTTCAAGATCGCCACCGTCTCATTGCTGCCGCGATACTGCGCCACGGTGTAGCCGGTGACCGGAACATCCGAACGCGCGCCCGGGCGGTGCACGCCCGTCGGCGCAAACGTCAGGTTGCCGTTCACGATCACGCTCTCGCCGGTGTTGCCCCACTCCACGTGCACCGGCCCGCTCTCGGCGGTATCAAAGCCGAGATCGCCGTAGCCCCTTGGCGCGGTCACGTCCATCACGGTGCGCAGCGGAATTGCTCTCGTCTCCACGTCGAGATACGCATGGCTCGCTCCGGCCGCGATCGGCGCAGAGAGGACATGGAATGTGCCACCGAAGACCGTATTCGTGCTTCTGGGTTGCGCATACGTGATTCTCTGCACCTGCCGCGCCATCTTCGCCGGGGCCTGCGGCGCGGCATCCACCTCGCCCAGCCAGTTGTCAATGTGCATGCCGCCGATCGCGCTCCCGCCGCCGGGCAGATACCCCTCCATCTCCGCAAGCTGCAGTACGGCGGGCGTCACGCGGATCTTCGCGTCGCCATCCACATCATGCAGATTCACATACTCGTCCACATAGCCCGCCTTGCGCAGACGAACGCCGCCGAGGATCAGATACTCTGCATCGCAGCTCTGCCAAAGCGCTGGATTCGCGGTCCTCTGCGATGTCGCCGTCGTCTCCGTCGGCACCGCCTGGATGTCCCTGTAGCCCATGCCCCGGCTGCTCCGCGCCGAGGCGATCTCCTGCGCCGCGCAGCTGCGTCCGTCCAGCTTCAGGTCGATCATGCCGCCGGTCAGCCCGTCAAAGCCGCTGAGGGACGATATCTGCTTCAGCTCCACCGTGCCGTTCGCCGAGGCTACCCACGCGGGATGCACGAAGTCCTGCAGCCTTCCCGTGACAAAGAGCCGCGAGTTTTTTCCCGTGTCGAACTCCAGCCGCTTGATCTCCGCCGCGTGACGCGCAAAGGTCATCTCCGCGTTGAGCCGCGACTGCACCACCGGCTCCTTCAACATCTTCGTGCGCAGGTCGCTCAGTCCAAGATTAATGTCATAGAGATCGCCTTCAGCCTGGTAGCGCACATTGGCATCCAGATCGCGCGCCTCCAGGTTGAACGGAATGGCGCGGTCGTTCAGCAGCAGAACGCCGTCGTTCACATCCGCCTCTTCCGCCTGCAGATTGAGCAGCGTGTCCGGCAGCGGCTCCGTGCCTGTATTCTTCGTCTTCGGCACCGGCTGGTTCGTCGAGCCGTCCGGATAGACGATCAGGTGCATCTGCGGCTGGTCTACCTTCAGCAGATTGAGCGCGATGTGCGATGCCACATCGCCGTCGTTCACCATGTGCACGCCGACGGCCTGCGAGAAGAGCGTTCTGATCTGCAGACGGATCTCGATCCGGTCCACCTGCAGATACGGTGCCTCGTTCGGGCCTTCGAGTCCGTGGATGACAAGATGATCGCCCACCGCATCCAGATGCCAGAGGCTGAAGTGAAGGTCCTGCAGCTCCACCCGTCCGCCGGTTGCATCTTCAAGCACTGCGATGATGCGGGCGCGCACCTTGTTCTGAAACTCCGCCGTGGAGATGTACCACGAGGCCAGCCCGAGGACCGCGAGCAGCAGCGCAAGCATAAGCGCAGTGCCTGCCAGAGTCCGGCGTAGCCAGAACGCGCGAGGCGTCACGGCTGCTTCGTCTTCCGTCTCTTCACTCACGGCGCCTCCTCTCCCGGCTGCAGCGTGCGCACGCTTCCCTGCTCGCGCAGCGTCTTCAGCCAATCGTCCAGCAGCGACGTGACCTGTCGCTCCAGAAGCACCTCTTCAATGCGCGCGCTGATCGAACTGAGCGGCGGCGGCGTGGCCTTTTGTTTCGCATACTCGGGCAGCATCGTCTGCTGGTAGTAGTCCGCGATCTGCTGATGCGAGATGCTGATGCCGGAGCGGAAGCGCACCTCGATAAAGCGCAGCACCTCCATGCGCTCACGCCAGCGCGCCTCCAGCTCCTGCTCGGTGAAGTCGTTGTCGGCGAGATAGCGCGCCCATCCCTCTTCCGTCTCGCACTTGTACTCCTCGCAGGCGGGAATGGAACTCCGCAGCTCCTGTATCTGAGCCTGCAACTCCGCATCGGTCACAGGCGCCTGCGGCTCCAGCTTCTCCTGCTGGATGATGAGCATGCGGTTGATGAGCCGGTCCAGCGACAGGTCGCGCGCCGCTCCCACGGAGGGCGTGCGGTAAGGCTCAAAAGCGGAGAAGCGCATCTCCTCCTGCACATCGCTCTCCAGGATCACATCCTGATTGACGATCGCGACGATGTGGTCCAGCGATTCACTCGTATCGCTCGCGGTGTCCGCGGCAGCAGGCGTCTGCGCGCGCGCCGTCAGAGTGCAGAGCACGGTCAGCGTCAGCAGCATCACCAGCCATCGCGTCGAATTGTTCGCTCGTATCGTCATCTAGAAACTCTGCCCGATGCTGAAGAAGAAGTTGAACCGCGCCGGCTTGCCCACATGGTTCCCCAGGTTGTCATTGAAGTCCTCGATGACGGGGTAGGTCGGCGGGTTCAGGTTGTAGCTGAAGTCCACGCGGATGGGGCCAACCGGCGTCTTGTAACGCAGACCAAGACCGACCGCGTGGGAAAAGTAAGTGAAGTCGCAGACACCTGCATTGGGGTTGCCCGTCACCCCGTTGATGGTGATCGCTACGTTCTCGCAGGTGGATTCATTCGGCTGCTTCACTCTTCCAAAAGCCGGGCCTATATCGCTGATGTTGGTGAAGACGTTGCCCATGTCATGGAAGAGCACAAGACCGAGCGAGTCGCCGATATAGGGCAGCGTCGGCGCCGGAAAGCGCAGCTCCACCGTGTTCACGAACACCGCCGTGCCGCCGACCGGATAGCCGGTGAGCAGATCGCGCGGGCCCGCCGTGTTGATGGGAAAGCCGCGATGCGATGCCGCGCCGCCGGCATACAGACGCTCCGCCAGCGGAACGCGCACGCAGGACGGATAGTTGATGGGCCCATACACGCCGCCTTCGCAGGCTGTGTTCCCGGCAGTCAGATCGTATTGGCCGAAGGAGTTCTCAAAGCCGAACCGCGTGTTGCGCGCCAGGATGAAGTTCCTCTTCTTGTCCAGCGCATAGTAGGTGGAGTTGCTTGCGTCCACGCGGTTGAAGTCCGTCTCCGAACCGAAGTCCGAGTGCGACAGGAACTCCTGCACCGAGGTGTAGGAGCCGCGCGTCGCATCCAGCGGAGAGGGCTGCCGCGTGTCATGGATCCAGGTGATGCCGGGGCCGCCGGTGCGATCCGGCTGCGCCAGCAGGGGGATCAGGTTGGCCGCGACCTGCAGGCTGCTCTGGTCGATGGTCACACGGCGATAGGTAAAGTCATAGATCAGCGTGTCGCGTTTGCTCACGTGCTGCGTCAACTTGACAGAGCCCTGCAGCGTGGACGCCGCAAACGTGGTGATGTCCTGCACGTCGGAGTATCCGCCAGAAATGCTGAGGTCGAGCTTCGGCCTGCCGAAGATGTGCGGGTTGCTGAAGGTCAGCGTCGCCACCTTCTCCAGCAGGCCATAGGTGGTGTGCAGCGTGAACGTCTGGTCACGGCCGCGGAAGTTAATGCGTGTCACATCCAGCGAGACGCGCGGGCTCACGCCCGTCTTGCCCTCCGGCGTGCAGCCCGTATTCCCTCCCAGTGAGGCCTGCGCCTGGCAGTTCGTCACCGGCTGGCCCGTCGATGCCTCAAAGCCGCCGCCGTAGGTCACATCCCAGCGCTTCGCCTCCGTCAACTGCACCAGTACGTTCTTGCGCGTGGCGTCGCCGGTCGGGTTCTGCACCGCCGTATTCACTTCGTTGAAGAGCGCTAGGTTGTAGAGGTTCCGCTGCGTGTCCAGCAGCGCCGTCTGGTCCAGCGGATCGCCCGCGTGCACGCGCAGCTGGCTCTGGATATTCTGCGGGCGCGTGTAATGAATGCCGGAGAGCAGTACGCGGTCGACAAAGACCTGCTGCCCTTCGACCACGTTCAGCGTGACGTCAGTCTTCGTGGGATCGGCGGTGTTCTTGTTCTGTTGCACGGTAATGTTCACCTGGTCGAAGCCGTGGCTCAGGTAATAGGTCAGTATGGTGTCGCGATCGCCGGCGAGCGTGGCCAGCGAATACGGCTGCCCTGTCGACGTGTTCATCAGCGACTTCACATCCTGCATGCGCGCCGGATCCACGCCGCTCAGCGCAACCGTGCCGAACCTCTGCTGCGCTCCCTCCGTGATAGTGATGCTCACGCGGATGCTGCCGATCTTCGACGCATGCCCGTTGGCGTCGGCCTGTACGCCGCTCACATCGGTGGCCACGTTCACATCGCTGAACCCGTTGGCGCGGTAAAGGTTTTCGATTGCGTTCACGTCCGCGGTCAGCAGCGCCGGACTGTAACGGCCGCTGCGCAGATAGTGGTCCGCCTTGACCACCTGCATGCGCTCGCGAAGTACATCCTCGGGAAAGTACTTCGCGCCCGAGATGCTCACGGAGATGACCTTGTACTTCTGCCCCTTGTCGACGTGGTAGACGATGCTCTCGTGCTGCGGATCGTGCTCGGTCGTCTTGACGCTCACCTGAGCGTCGAAGTAGCCCTCGCGCACCAGGTACTCACGGATGTTGTGCGAACCCTCGTTGAGCAGATCGTTGTCGACGGTGCTCTCCTGGTAGATGGGGATGAGCAGCTTCTTGCGGCCCTTGCTTACCTTCAGCCCCTCGGTCTCGATCGTCACAAGCGGCCCCTGGTTCGCGGTGAAGCTATAGTCCAGCAGATGGGGCGGCGGCTCGTAGCTCTTCTTATCCAGCGTGACCTTCGCCTCCAGCCGGTCCTTCTTCTGGTACTGCTTGCGCAGTCGCGTCAGCGCATTGGTAGAGGTCTCGCGATTCACCTTGCTGTGGAACTTCAGTTTGGCCTTCTTACGAAAATCTTGGGCCGGCATGCCGGCATCGCCCGCCGTGTCCACCGCGCCCACGCGCGCCTTCACACCCAGCTGCACGGCGATGGTGATGTTCATCTGCTGCGAGTCATCGTCCGCCTTGGTCACGGCCGTCACCTTGGACTCGTAGTAGCCGTTCTGCCCCAGCGTGTCCTTCACGCTCTTGAGCGCGGCATCCAGATCGGTCTGCGCGAAGCGTACACCCGGCTGCAGATTGGTGGAGGCTTCCAGTAGCGACGTCAGCCGGTCATCATTCACGCCGGTCACCAGCACCCGCCCCACGTAGTACCGCGCCACGCCGCTGAAGATCAGTACGAGGCCCGTCTCCGTGCGAACACCGCGCGCCTCCAGGTTGCGGTAGCGTCCCGTGGCGTAGAGTCTGCGCATGCTCTGGCGCACCGCATCCGGATCCAGCGGCTTGCCCGGCTGCTGCGCCAGCTGCGTCAGCAACGCGTCCTGAGCGCTGAAGGTCACGCCCTCGAACTGGAGGCGATCGACCGTCAGTCCCTTCCACTTCCACATATTGCTCGCGTCGTCATCGGAGACGATCGCCTTGGACGGCTTCACGGAGTCGCCGATCGTCTTCGGCTTGCTCTCCGCGGGATTCACCTTCGTTGAATCATCGATCGGTGAAGTCGTGGGCACCGGGGCCGGCTGCTTCGTGCCGGTCTTGTCACCGGTAGCGGGTGCGCTCACCACAGTCGTCGTCGAGGCTGCGCCGCTCTGCCCGGGCAAGGAGACACTCTGCGACGGATTCGGGCTACTCGTGGTAGCCGCAGGCTCCTGCCCCGGCGCATTCGGCTGCGTTTGGGCGGCAGCGCTCAGTCCGGTAGCCGACATAGCTCCAGCCAGCAGAGCGGCCGCCAGCACATGGCCGCTGTACCTTCCGCTCCGCTGGCCGCGTGAAAGACCTGAATGCAAGCTGCAACTCTCCCGTTTCTTCTCTACTTGCGCGTTCTCAATGGGATACGGCTATCCCATAGGATGCAGATATCCGCCAAAAGCCTGCCCCTTATACTACGTGTGTAGTGGCCGTTATGGTCACCGGCCAACCGTGATGGAATCCCTCTCTACACCTTCAACCCGCGACCTTCGCCTGGCGGCCCGCTATTCGCGCCAGGTGCTCTTCCCCGGCATCGGTGCCGAAGGCCAGCAGAGGCTCGCCGCTGGCCATGTGGCCGTCGTCGGCTGCGGAGCCACCGGGGCGGCTGCAACCGCTCTGCTCGCCCGTGCCGGCGTCGGGACCCTCACCATCATCGACCGCGACTTCGTGGAGGAGAGCAACCTGCAACGGCAGGTGCTCTTTGACGAGGCCGACGCCGGGGAGGCTCTGCCCAAAGCCGAGGCCGCCCGCCGCAAGATCGCAGCCTTCAACTCCGAGACCCGCATCCACGCCCATGTCAACGACCTCGTCCCCGCGAACATCCATGAGTTGCTCGCTTCCTCTTCCATCGTTTTAGACGCGACCGACAACTTTGAGACGCGCTACCTGCTCAACGACTACGCCGTGCAGCAGCAAAAACCGTGGATATACACCGCCGCCGTCGGCGCCTACGCCGCCACGATGAACATTCTTCCCGGCCCATCGGAATATCAGACAGCCTGCCTGGCCTGCATCTTTCCCTCAGCGCCCAGCGGAGCCGTCGACACATGCGACACCGCAGGCATCCTGAACACCGCCGTCAATCTCTCCGCCTCCATCGCCGTCACCGAAGTGCTGAAGTTTCTCACCGGCCAGCAGCACCTCATGCGCCGCACCCTGCTCTCGCACGATCTCTGGCGCAACGAACACACGGAGATCGCCGCCGGTATGCCGCGCAAGGACTGCAACGTCTGCGGTCAGCGCAAGTTCATCCATCTCGCCGGTGAGGACCGCCCGCAGATCACCCTCTGCGGACGCAACTCGGTCCAGATCCACGAGCACAACCGGCCCGTCGATCTCAACGAGATGAAGCTCCGCCTCGCTCCGCACGGCCACGTCCGCGCCAACAGCCTTCTGCTGCGCCTGGAACTTCCCGTGCGCAACGGCACCCCCGGCCACACCATCACGCTCTTTCCCGATGGCCGCGCGCTCATTCAGGGCACAACCGACGTTGCCCTGGCCCGAAGCCTTTACGCTCGCTACATTGGAAGCTGAGCTGTCCCCTACGCTCGGCCTGAGCAATATAGAACAGAAATCGCTGTAAAGTCCGTGATAGAAACAACTGGAGACAACCTTTTCAATGACTTTCCGGTCATATGAGCAACAAAGCTTTATTTCGCCGGAAAAAATCATGCTCCAGGGCCAACTCATGAACGAAACGACCACGAAGCAGCAACCCGGCGCCTTCCGCCGTAACCCGCCTATCGCTGGTGAAGCCGAGGCCATTCAGTCCGCGCAGTCCGGCAACCAGGACGCCTTCTCCAAGCTGTACGCCCTGCACAAGCGGCGTGTGTACACGCTCTGCCTGCGCATGCTCGGCAACGTCTCCGAGGCCGAGGACATGACGCAGGAGGCCTTTCTGCATCTCTTCCGCAAGATCGGCAGCTTCCGCGGCGAATCCGCCTTCTCCACCTGGCTGCACCGGCTCACGGTCAACCTGGTGCTGATGCACCTGCGCAAGAAGGGCCTGCAGCTGGTCTCGCTCGAAGAGACCATCAACCCCTCTGACGACGACACCCCCAAGCGCGACTTCGGCAGCCTGGACCAGCGGCTCACCGGCTCAGTGGACCGCGTCACCCTGGAGCGCGCCGTGGCCGAGTTACCACCCGGCTACCGCCTCGTCTTTGTGCTTCACGACGTGGAGGGCTACGAGCATAATGAGATTGCCACTATGCTCGAATGCTCGACCGGCAACAGCAAATCGCAACTCCACAAGGCGCGCCTGAAGCTGCGCGACATGCTCCGCCATCCCGAAACCATGGGCGAGGGAGTGGCGAAATGACAGACCCTAAAAAGGACGAGATCGTGCTCGATTGCGCTGAGTTTCAGGAGCAGCTGCCGCAGATGTTCGCCATCCAGGGTGAGATCGAGGAGCGCCCCGAGCTGCGCGCCCACCTTGCCACCTGCTCCAACTGCTCCGCGCTGGTGCGCGACCTTGAGTACATCGCCGAGCAGGCCCGCCTGCTGATGGAGCCCACCCACGACCCCAGCCCGGAGGTCTGGAGCAACATCCAGAGCAAGCTGACCGGGCACGGGAAGCCTAACTGAGACCTTCTGGAACCAATAAAACTCTTGCAACCTTTCACCCCCCGCAGTAGTCTAAGTATTGTGATGATCGCTATATTCACTTGCGCCTGCTTCGCCTTTATCGCCCGCTTCTGGTACCCCGAAGCGGCGCGGGCGTATGTTCGTCATCGGTCCAACTTCTAAAGCAAAACCGATCTTCGAAACGTCCTGAGCCGCGACCCTAAACGTCGCGGCTTTTGCTTTGTCCGAAACTTATATGTCCGAAACAATCTCAAGGAGCCGGTCCCATGAGTACAGCACTGATTGACGCACCATCGACGACACCCACCGATTCCGCGCTCCCCGGCCTGGAAAGCGCTCCCGGCAGCATAGAATCGCTTACGATGCCAGCAGTACTTCCAGAAAACGTCAGCCGCATCGTGCTCACCGGCTTCATGGGCGCCGGCAAGACCACCGTCGGCCGCCAGCTCGCAGCCGAACTCTGCTGGGAGTTCCTCGATCTCGACACCCTCATCGAGCAGCGCACCGGCCTCACCGTCCCGCAGATCTTCAGCGACAAGGGCGAGGCCGCCTTCCGCCGTCTCGAATCGGTCGCCTTGGCCGTCGCGCTCGGCCGCAAGAAGATCGTGCTCGCGCTCGGCGGAGGCACGCCGGAGCGCCTCACCAACCGTCTACTGCTGGAGCAGACGCCCGGCACGCTCACCGTCTACCTGCACGCGCCGCTGGAGGTGCTCACCGCGCGCTGCCTCGCGCAAAAAGGCGGCGCCGAACGCCCTGTACTCGCCAATAAGACAGAACTCGCGCAGCGCTTCGCCGACCGCATGCCGCACTACAAGCGTCTCGCGGCCATCACTATCGATACCACCTCCACCAGCATGAAAGATACAGCCGTGCTGCTGCACCAGAGCGTAAAGTCGCTGCAATAGACCGCGGCCGCTCCGAAGCGCATCATAAAGAGTGCAGGCTGAAGAGTGAGTACAAGGAGCAAGACCCTGGCCATCGAAGACACCGAGCTCGAACGCAGCCTCGAACGCAGCATAGACCACTCCGTCCAGAGCAGCATTCTCTTTGGCGTGGCCGTGCTGCTTGCCCTCTATCTCGGCTGGCGGCTGCGCACCGTACTGGAACTGGTCTACGTCAGCGCACTCTTCGCCGTCGTCCTGATGCCCATCGTCCAGCGCATCCAGCAGCTGAAGATTCGCACCTGGAGCCCCTCGCGCGGCTTCGCCATCGTGATCCTGGTGGCGGCGTCGATCTCCCTGTTCGCCGGCTTTCTGGTCTTCGCGCTGCCGCCGGTCATCCACGACCTCCGCGACTTCGTCGGCGAACTGCCCGTGCGAGGCCCGCAGATTCTGGCCCGGCTGCAGGGCTCACACATTGCCAAACATCTGGACCTGCCCAACCTCACCTCTAAACTACAGTCCGGCGCGGGCAACTCCGCCGGCTACCTGCTCGCCTCGCTGCCGGACTGGGCCTCGCGCTTCCTCGACATCCTCACCTGCATCGTGCTCACCGTCTACTTCATGCTGGAAGGTGAGTTCGCCTACCACTGGTTCCTTTCGCTCTTCGCCGCGCCCACGCGCCGCCGCCTGAACAAGACTCTGCTGGCTGCCAAAAAGCGCATGGGCCGCTGGCTGCTCGGCCAGGGTCTGCTGATGCTCATCCTCGGCACATGCAGCATCGTGGTCTTCAGCATCCTGCATGTGCGCTATGCCATCCTGCTCGGCGTCATCATGGGACTCCTGAACATCGTTCCCATCGCCGGAGCCGTCATCGGCGTGCTGCTGGCCGGCATGGTGGCCGCGCTGGACTCCTGGACCAAGATGGGCGGGGTGTTTCTTTTTTATTTTCTATACTTCCAGGTCGAGAACGCCTACCTGACGCCGCGCATCATGCGCCACAGCGTCAATCTCGCCGGCCTCTCCGTCATCGTCGCTCTGCTTTGTGGCACCACATTAGCCGGAGTCGTCGGCGCCATGGTCGCCGTCCCTACCGCCGCACTCGTCGCCGTCCTCATGGACGAGTACATGGTCGTCCATCCCTGGGACTGATTTTCAAATAGCCACAAAATCGGGTGCCCCATCTTCGGCGCAGTTTTATCGCGCCTAAGGTGGGTTATCGTGCGCAGCACGACCGAAAATGTGCGCGCTATGCCTGCAGATAATGGCTTGTGATAATTGTTCATCGGAGGCCGGAAACCGACATGGACGACATTGAACGCCTTGGTTGGTACCAATTTGGCCCTCGCGGCTACTTAGTCGGTGAAGCTGCCAAAAGACTGTCTGGCACTAATGGTCGACCAATTTGGATATACGACAGATGTGCGTGCATCGTCCTTTATGGGCCAGTTCAACTTAGGACCACGAGTTCGGACATGAGGGCTACCGAACGATCATTTGCGTTTCGCTTATCAGATGGCCAGGATTTTCCGAGCTTCCTAAAACCTGTATTTGCTAAACACTTCTTCGGCAAAGCCAAGTGCGCAAAATGCAAATTGACAATCACGGGATTGCAGACGCGCGCGCTAACTGCATTCGATACCGTTAAGAGTACTTATTTAACCTGTAGTTGCGGGTATCCGGGATGGTTCTTAGAATCTGATTTGCATACTGCTGCTGAATGCGCAATGAATAGAGCGCAAATTTCTTGGCTTCGCACAACAAGAATGAAGGCCGCTGGAGGCAAGCATAGCCCACAGGAAATAAAAGATATTCTTTCAATTCAAGACAATCGCTGCTTTTACTGCAATTGCTTGTTCACTGATGTTCAACGTCCATCAAAAGATCATTTACTCCCGCTGACGCAGGGTGGGCCTGCATGGGCACTCAACATAGTAATGGCTTGCAGAAGTTGTAATTCAAGCCGCGGAAATCTGCCGTTTCGCACTTACTGTAAGCTGCTGAGTCCAACAGCTAATAAGAGAATTCTTGCGCAACTCAGAAAGCGTCTTTTAAGATTGGATATCGACAACCTGCCAGAGGAAGTTCGGAGTTCATTCGAGCGTGGAATTGCTCTGCATAATACTCAACATTATCGGTATCGAGAGGGAGCGCGTAAGAGTGAGCGCAAAAACGCTGCGAAAAATCGATTGCTTCCGCGCACAATAAAGCTCCTCTTGGGAAAACAGCGTCCCTGACTTTGTTATCCTTGAAGTTCGCGTACTCTCGCCAAAATGCCCGCTCTCCGCACCCAAATCGACACATCTCTTCCTGCTGAAAAAGCCGAACCGCGCCACAATCTCCTTAGTGACTACATCGAGCTCTTCAAACTCCGCGTCACCACCATGATCGTTATCACCGGCGGCGCCGGCTTCTACCTGGCATCTCTCAAATCGGGGATCAGCGCCTTCAACTCCGGCCTGCTCCACGCACTCTCCGGCATCGCCATCGTCTCCTGCGGAGCCAGCGCGCTGAACCAGGTCATGGAGCGACGCACGGACGCGCTGATGGTGCGCACACAGAACCGTCCGCTCGCAGCCGGACGCATGGGCTTTGCCCACGGCCTTCTGCTCGGCTTTGCCGCCATCGTGCTCGGTTCGCTCTGGCTGGCGCAGCTCAACTTCCTCACCGGGCTTCTGACTTTGCTCACAGCCATCGGCTACGTCGCCATCTACACCCCGCTCAAGCGCATCACCACCCTCGCCACCTTCCTCGGAGCCTTCCCCGGAGCCATGCCGC
>Ga0210398_10004638_pt1 | contig 12871 bp, 12 predicted proteins | sample IncBWC4OmetaG_FD_161047 | JGI IMG/M metagenome (GOLD analysis project Ga0210398, IMG submission 161047) | Forest soil microbial communities from Barre Woods Harvard Forest LTER site, Petersham, Massachusetts, United States - Inc-BW-C-4-O | ecosystem: Environmental > Terrestrial > Soil >... | reverse complement strand
GGCTTTGATCTTCGCGCTGGCGAAGAAGATTCCTCGGGCGGCGAGGTTACTGCAGAAGCACAGCTCCGGGGCAGGAAGTCATTTGGAACGAGGGACCACGTCGGCGCGAAATTGCGGGATCAACCCTGGGGCTGACTGGGGTTGGAAGCATTGGACGACGGGTGGCACAGATGGCTTCGGCCGTGGGCATGTGCGTGATCGCGGTGCGCGAGCAGGTGGAGAGGGGCAGGCCCAAGGGCGTGCAAGCCGTTTTCGCTCCCTCGGCGCTCGACAAAATGCTTAAGCAATCCGACTTCGTCGTTCTGGCCGCATCCCTGATGGCAGCGACTCGCGGCTTGATCAATGCGGACAGGCTGGCCGTGATGAAACCGGGAGCCTGCTTGATTCATGTCGGACGGGGGCGCAGGTTGACGAGGCCGCTTTGATCGAAGCATTAGGTAGGCGGCGCATTGCGGTGCGGCACTTCATGTGTTTGAACGCGAGCCACTGCCGCCGGAATCCCCGCATACGGCAGGCCTTAGCGATAAGCTCTAGCACCGTCACTGGGAGCTGTTGTCCGACAATCTGCGGCGCTACCTGGAGCATAAGCGGCTATCCTTTGTAGTGACAAGGGAAAAGGATATTTAATTGCTCGCCGTGCTACAGTTTTCTGGACACCTGTAGAACGCTGTCGACTGACTCGGCTCTTCACGCCAAATGCATCTCATGGGACCGTACCTCATGGAACCGCGCCTCATTCTGATTCATCTGCTGATCAAGTTGGGCGTGGCCGCAGCTGTTTCCAGCAGCCTGGTCCGTTCGCTGGAATTCAAGTCCCTGCTGTTTCGCGAAGAGCGCACTCTGCGTCAAAAGATCTACCTGGTGTTGTGGTTCGGGCTCCCGATCATGGTTGGTGTCTGGATCAGAACCGTTCAGGAAAATTTTTTGGGTGGCGATCTGAACTTTGAGACCACGATTTTGCTTGGAATGGTTGGCGGACGTCTGACCGGTTCGCTGGGTGGCGTTCTCATGGGATTCCCCGCGCTCTTGCATCACGAGTGGGCCACGCTTCCTTTCCTTTTGCTCTGCGGCTTTATCTCGGGCCAGTTCCGCACGATGGCGCTCGATAAAGACGACATCTGGTCGTTTACTCCCTTCATCGACCAGAGTATTTTTCGCCTCATCCGCCGCAATCTGCCAAGACCGCGACTGTTCGACTGGCAGATTATTTTCTTCACGACGGTGATCGGGCTTCGTTTTGTGCAGACCGAACTGTTTGGTTATCTCCACCCGGGAGCGATCTTTGCCCTGGAGAGTCCCGACAATTGGTGGGTGGAGAGCGCTATCTATGCGGCCTCGATGATGGCAATCGGCATCGAGCTGAAGATTTTTAACAGTGTACGCATCCAGATCAAGCTGGAGGAACAGGAGCGGCTTTTATTGCACGCGCGCATGGAGGCGCTCCAGAACCAGATCAATCCGCACTTCCTGTTCAATACTCTGAATTCCATCTCATCTCTCGTGCGGTTCGACCCGGACATGGCGCGAGAAATGATCTTCAAGCTAGCGACGATTTTGCGTCGTTTGCTGAGCAGCGGTGAAGCGTTTGCACCGCTGCGGGAAGAATTCGAGTTCATCGACAACTATCTCGATATCGAAGTGGTGCGATTCGGTCGAGACAAATTGCGAGTCGTCAAGGAATTTGATCCTGCGTCACTGGACGTGGTTGTGCCCAGCATGTTGCTGCAGCCGCTGGTGGAAAATTCCATCAAGCACGGGCTGGGCCCCAAGGTGGAAGGCGGCAGCATATTTCTTCGCAGTCGCGTCAACGATTCGCGCCTGATCATTGAAGTCGAGGACGACGGTGTAGGAATGGGCGGAGCGCAACTGGAAGAGAGCAGCAGCTGGGCGGGAATGGGCATCGGCATGGCGAACATCTCGGAACGATTGCAGGTGCTATACGGCGACACGGCTCGGATGACGATCGACAGTCACGAAGGGAAGGGAACGCTGATTCGAATTCGGCTCCCCTTGGTCGAGGCCGCAAGCTCCGTTCCTGAGGGCTTCTATGCCGAGCGCTCGAGCACGCGCCGGTAAAAATCTTCGTACTGCTTCACAATCTTGCTCGAACCGAAACGCTCGATCGCGACGGCGCGAGCTTGCTTCGCCATTTCCCGCAGCAGTTGCTCGTTGCTGAGCAATTCGATGGCGTAACGCGCCATCGTTTCCACATCGCCAACGTCGGCAAGGTAGCCAGATCTGCCGTGGTCGATGACCTCGGGCATGCCACCGGCGCGCGTAGAGATGGGAACCACCTCGCAAGCCATGGCCTCCAGCGCCGCGAGGCCAAACGATTCCAATTCGCTCGGCAGCAGCATGATGTCCGCGATGGACAGCTTCTCCTGAATCTGATCCTGCTTGCCGAGAAACAAGACATCGTCGTGAATGCCCTTCTGCACCGCCAGCCACTCGGCCACGGAGCGGTCCGGCCCATCCCCGATGAGCAGCAGCTTTGAGGGAATCGTCTTGTGGACCCGGTCGAAAATTTCAATTACATCGGTAAGGCGCTTTACCGGCCGGAAGTTCGAGAGATGCACCAGGACGCGCTCGCCGTTGGGTGCGTACTCTGCGCGCATGGCTGCATTGGATTCCTGGTTGCGGGTGTAGACCTCGCAATTAACCGAGTTATAGATCACCTCAATGCTGTTCTTGACGTCGAAGACTCGCTGCGTGCGGTCGCGCAGGTAGTTCGAAATTGCGGTGACACCGTCGCTCTGTTCGATCGAATAACGCGTGATCGGCAGATAAGATCGGTCAAGCCCAACCAGGGTAATGTCGGTGCCATGCAGGGTTGTAACAAATGGAAGCCGTCGCCCTCGAGGTCCCTCGGCGAGCATCTGTCGAGCCAGCAACGCGCTCACCGAGTGAGGAATGGCGTAGTGCACGTGCAGCAGGTCGAGGTCGTACAGTTGAGCGACCTCTGCCATGCGGGTCGCTAAAGCAAGATCGTACGGTGGATAGTCGAACAGCGGATAACGGGAAACCTCCACTTCGTGATAATGGATGTTTGGTTCCTCGCCCCGCAACCGGATGGGCTGCGCGTAGGAAATGAAATGAATTTCGTGCCCGCGCTGCGCCAGCTCGAGGCCCAGTTCGGTGGCGACCACACCGCTACCGCCGTACGTCGGATAACAGGTGATTCCGATCTTCATGTGCGCGGGCCGCCTTCTCGTCGTTCCTGTGATTCGATGGCTGGAATGCACAGTGGTTGCAGATTTTACACGAGTGGAGGGAATCGCCACGCGGCGACAGCGAGTTATTCGCCGTCTTTGTGGCCGAACGAAAGGCCGGGATCGATCTTTTCGAGGTGAGCCTGGAAGCGTTGTTTGGAGTCGTCGGGCAAGCCCGTAAATTCGATGCCCATTCCAACACCAGGGTCGCGGGTCCGAACCACAGCCATTGCCGAGAGTCGCTCTTGCTCGATCCATAAGTCCAACCGCAGCGCAGTCCCCACGGGCAGTGGCATAACGGTTTCTACATAACCTCCATTCCCGCTAATGTCTGTAGCACTCACGCGCATGGGTGTATTCACACGCTCGTCGCGCAATTCCAGGGGATAGGAAATCCTGTGCCTTATGAATTTCCTGCGATTGTCGTGGCGCCTTTGGGAGCGCTCGTCAGGCTTCAAGTTGGCAGGAAGCACCGCCGCCCACGGACAATCCTGGTCGACAACTAACTGTACTCCGACCTGCGTTTTCTTGAGAGCTCCGGCATTGACCACCCAGATTACCTTGCAGCGCGCTTTCTTGCCTTCGTACTGCACGGCGATGACATCGCCCACCTTCAACTCGGCTTCGATGCCGTAGACGCAGGCACCCGTCGCGCTGATATTTTGGGCTGTAGCATTCTGGAAGAAAGGCTGGTCGTTGGCGCCCATGCCCCACACCCGGACTTTTAAGTCCAGAGTCGCGCGCGGAGCTGACCCTTGGGCCGACATGAGCGGAAGCCTCCCACCTGTGAAAAGGCGGTCTCGACAGCATGATACTACTTGCCGCGGAGGCGGAAGGTTACGAGAGTAATACCAGGACCGACTGCGGGGCGGAGGGAGAGTCGTCGGCTCGGAAAGAGACTAGGTTCGGGCTTTAGGCACCCCCAGGTTTCGGCACAAGTTCACGATACGAAATGAGCTTAATGTCTTCCTGCGCAAGCACTTCTCGAGCAGCGGGCAGAGTGAGGACACGAAGTTCCGTCTCCCGTGATTCCCGTAGACGAGTCTCGGCTGCCTGCAGATCCGGGTCGTTGTAGCCGGGATGACAGACGAATTCCCAAGTGCCTTGCGGAATACTGCGGGCAATGGCATGAAATAGCGTTTCGTCGAGAACTCCAGTAACGATTATGCCCAGTGTCCCGTCGGGCGTCGCGAACCCTTCGCGGTCGACGGCCTCGTGAAACTTTCCAGCAAAGCGGCTCAAGACGTGAAGCTCGGCATAGCGCGTCCACAGTCCCGGTCGGGCCAACAGTTGGCTGGATCGCAGCGCGAGGCGAGGTCCAAACGGATTTCGTAGAGCGCGAACTCCGCAGTCCCCCGCCGCGCGCAATAGAGGCCGCAGAATCTTCGGGAACAAGTGGGTATGTTTGTGGGTATCGATGTGAGAAACGGCGATTCCCGCTGATTGAATTTTCCTAATCTGCGCGGCGGTTTCGGCTGTAATTTGAGCGGCATCGATGCGACCGGCGATGGCGCGCACAGCGAAGGTGAACATTCCATCGCGAAAGCGAGACGCAGTGGTGAGAGATGGCAATTGTTGCGCAGCCAAAACAGGCTCGCCGTCGGTCAACACCGCATGACAGCCGATGCTCAGCTTGGGGACGGTTTTTGCCAGATCCGCCGCTTCTGCGAAGGCAGGACCATTGGCCATCAGCGTCGCGGAAGTCACGACGCCGCGCGAGTGAGCCTCCACGATGGCCCGGTTCACTCCCGCAGTGAAGCCAAAATCATCTGCATTGATGATCAAACGCCGCACGCAGCCAGTCTAGCAGGGACGAAATATCTTGAAACCAGCAGGGCTTTCAGGCAGCAATTTCCGTCCTTTTTCCATCCAATCGCATATCATTCCAGGCAGGGAGATTCCCATGTCAATTCGCACCTTTCGCTTGCCGATCCCTTTGGCGGCCGCGCTGCTCGCTGTTTCTACCCTGCCGACGTTGGGGCAAGATGCGCCACCGGTGCCAGCCAACGTCGTGCCACAGGGCGCTATCTTTCTGATCCAGTTGTCGGATCAGCTGGACACCCGGACGGTGAAGGCCGGCGATCATTTTCATGCCCGGTTAGCTGAACCATTGGTCACCGCAGAGGGACAGACGATCGAGTCGGGAAAGAAGATTAAAGGGCATGTCAGTGCGGTCGAACCCGGATTTCATACGCGCATGATCCTCAGTTTCGACGAAATCGAAACTTCACGAGGATCGGTTCCGCTCATCGCCACGGTTACGGGAGTTCCGGGTGAGCATGGGCTGAGACAGATCGGCGAAGCAGGAGAAATCGGTCGCCAGGGAATGACGAAGGAACAGATTGCCGAGGCGATTGTTGTGGGAGCTGGTCGTGGTGCGGCGGAAGGGAAGCGGACTGGCGGAAACCGCGCGGCCGCGGCCGGCGCGGGTTCCGGAGCTGCTGAAGGAGCTGTCTCTGCTTTTGAATCGGGACACGATCTGATTCTCGAGAGGGGAACTGCACTGGAGATTCGCCTGGATCGCAACCTCGCTGTTAGGTCGCGCTAGAAGACCAGAGGGTGCAAAAAGACTAACGAGGGGAGCGTTCCCGCTGCTGCTGTCGCAAGATGCGCAATCGCCGCCGTTCTTCCTGATGAGAGGGCCATGTCGAGTATCCTTGCACAGGATCTTGATTCGGAGGTGGCATGAAATCCGCACGTTTGTTCCTCGCGTGTGTTCCTTTTGTTCTTCTTATCGCAAACCGAGTCTCTGCCCAGGATCGCTCAACGGTAAATGCACAGGCGAACACGGTCTATGTGAGCGCTGACGGAAAATTTGAGTCCGCCCCAGACACCGCCCAGATTCAGTTCAACGTCTCGGTGCAGGATGAAACGTCGCAGGCGGCGTTCCAGCGCGCTTCGAAAAATGTGGAGCAGGTGCGGCAGGTGCTGCGCGCCAACGGAATCGATCCGAAGGCTGCGAACATTGGCTTCCTCTCCGTGCAGCCCGCCTATGAGTATCGGCCGAAGCAGCATGTCGTTGGATATCGGGTTACGACAGACGTCACGCTGAAGCTCAAGGATTTCGCAAAAGTAGGCCCCATCACGCAGCAACTCGCCGACGCGAACGTCAGCGAGACTCAGACGCTCAGCTATACGCTCGAAAATATCGACGATGCAAAGAATAAGGCGATCGAGGATGCATATCGCCGGGCCCACAACTCCGCCGAAACGCTCGCTCGCGCCAGTGGCCGAGCTCTTGGAGAACTCTCTTACGCGTCGGTTGACACGTTTGAAAATCCGAGGATAGTCGTGCCGCACATGGCGCGTGCGATGTCGGCCATCGCCAATGCGACGCCCGCCCCAACCGAGGAATTCACACCGCAGGCGGTGACGGTGACCGCGCACGTGAATGCGCTGTTTAATTTGAAGTAGAGAAAAGTCTTGGCTACTAATATCCAGCTAACCGTCGGCCAAGCAAGTCTGGCGAGCGGATAAACCTTCCGGTTAGAAGTCACCTTTGCTTAAAGAATCGCTGGTGCGGGAGTGGCTGGTGCGGAAGTCGCTCCGAGCGGATCAACCTGTAGCGTCAGGCCGTCGATCCTGCGCACGACTATGAGTTGTCCTGGAGGCAAAGCGCAGGAAGCAACTGCATCCCACAATTCCCCGTGCACGAATACCTTTCCTTGCGGAGAGAGCGCAGTTTGCGCGACCCCGGTATCGCCCACCAATCCTTGGACGCCCGTCACTACTTTGTTGCGCCGCGCTTGCAGAGCGATCGCCATCAGGAAGGCGGTGATTACGCCGAGCGGGACGCTGACAGACAATGCGGTCAACAGATGGACACGCATCTCTGGAATGGGCGAATCGACCAGAAGCAAACCGCCGAGGGTGAGAAGCGCAATGCCTCCGATGGTGAGCACGCCGTGGGTGGCGAACTTAGCCTCGGCGGCGAAAAGCGCGAAGGCTGCGAGGATAAGAACTAACGCGGCAAATCGCGTCGGCAAAAGATTCAAGGCAAAGGCCGCGACCAGGATGAAGACGATGCCCACCGTTCCGGGTATGACCGCGCCGGGATGGTTAAATTCAAGGTAGAGCGACAGCGCTCCGATGGCAAGAATCAGGAACGCGATGTTGGGATCCATGAGATAGGCGAGGATCTTTTCCTTCAGCGTCATACCAAAAGCCGAGATCGGCTGGCCGGAAAGCTTGAGCGTGATGTTCTGACCATTGAACCGCTTGAAAGTTTTGCCGTCGATCTGGCGCAGGAGATCGTCCTCGCTGGAGGCGACATATTCGATGAGGTGCTGAGAAAGAGCTTCCTGATCAGTAAAAGACTTCGACTGACGGACCGTGCTCTCGGCTACGTCGACGTTGCGACCGCGACGTGCCGCAACCGACCGCATCAAAGCCGCGGCGTCATTCTCCATCTTCTCTTTCATGACGTCGTCCATCTTGCCGCCGCCGAGGATGACAGGATGGGCCGCACCCGTATTGGTGCCGGGGGCCATGGCTGCGATGTCTGCGGACTCGAGGATGAAAAATCCGGCGGAGGCCGCGCGGCTCCCGCTGGGAGTAACATAAATGATCACGGGTACAGAAGACGCCGTGATGTGTTGAATGATCTCACGCGTCGAGTCGACCAGGCCGCCGGGAGTGTTGATCTCGATCAATACGGCTTGCGCATTTCGATGTTGTGCTTCATCGATGCCGCGAGCAATGTACTCCGCGCTGATGGGCTGAATCGTGTCGTTGACGACAACCTTCAGGATTTCAGCCGAGGCCTCGACAGTAGAGAGAACGACGGCTGCAATGCTGAGGATCAGATGTAACTGCAAGTAGCGTCTCTTGATCGATTTAGAGGAGAAGTGCATAGATCCTTCGCTTCGCGGATGAGAGCGGCGTTGTCTTGGTTTTCCCGCTTTTGCGCGGGGGTCGTAAAATCCAAGCCGCATCTATTGTCCCTCTATTTCGGTGGGCTGGTGCGGATTTCTTGTGCTGCACGCTCGGCGGTATTCGCGGCTGCGCTTTGAGAATTCCATCCCGGCAGGTAGGTGCTGCCTGTGATCAAGCGCGCACCCCGTTCATAGGTAACGTAGGACCACGCCCACTGAATGAAAACCAAAAGCCGATTGCGAAAACCGATGAGAAAAAGAATATGAATGAACAGCCATGACAACCAGGCTATGAAACCGGAGATGTGAAGCTTGCCGAACTGGGCGACCGCCGCGGCGCGGCCGATGGTGGCAAGGCTGCCCTTATCCCAGTACTGGAAGACGGGCCGGGAGTCAGAATTCCCGCCCTCTTGCGAAGATCGCGTCAAGATTGGGACGCCGGGGGCTGAAATGCTGCGGGATTTTAGTTCTTCCCGAATTATTTTGGCGACGAAGCGGCCTTGCTGCATTGCTACCGGCGCCACGCCGGGAAGCAACTTGCCTTGCGCATCTTTCAACGCGGCCAGATCGCCGATCACGAATACGTCACGATGTCCAGGAACGGTCAGGTCGGGCTGCACCAGAACACGTCCCGCGCGATCGACCGATGTACCGAGACACTTGCCGAGCGGGGAGGCTGCAACTCCAGCGGCCCACAGTATGACGGTGGCTGGAAGCCGTGTATCTCCTGCCATGACTGCGCCGGGTTCGATCTCGGTCACGGTGGTAGAAGTGCGAACCTCGACTCCAAGCTGATGTAGTTGTTCCTGTGCCTTGCCAGAAAGATCTTCCGCGTAAGCCGGAAGGATTCGCGGGCCACCTTCGATGAGCAGGATGTGCGTGCGCGCGGGATCGATGGATCGGAATTCGTGAGCCAGTGCGTGGCGGGCAATCTCGGCGAGGGTGCCGGCCAGTTCGACTCCGGTCGGGCCTCCGCCAACGACTACAAAGTTAAGCGGAGTTGCGGTTGCGCCGATGGCGGCTCGCCGCTCTGCCAGCTCGAAGGCAAGGAGTACGCGGCGGCGGATTTCGAGCGCGTCCTCAATGGTCTTAAGGCCAGGAGCGTAAGGCTCCCACTCATCGTGTCCGAAGTAGGAGTGCGTCGCGCCGGCGGCGACGATCAGGTAGTCATAGGGCATGTCGCCATCCGAGGTTTTCACCCACCGGCGGTCAAGGTCGAATTCGGTGACCTCGGCCATCAGCACTTCGATGTTTTGGTGAGAGCGAAGAATGGAGCGAATCGGTGCAGCGATCTCTCCCGGAGAAAGTCCGGCGGTGGCGACTTGGTAGAGAAGGGGCTGGAAGGTATGGTAATTCTTGCGGTCGATCACCGTGATTTGGACAGGCGCTTTAGCCAGTTCCTGCGCAGCATTCAGGCCGCCGAAACCGGCGCCCACAATCACGACTCGCGGTTGCAACTTGTTCGGCATGTTTATTTTGTTCATCTCGCAGCCATTGGGTTGCTGTTACGGCCCCACCTCTATAAGATTCAGCGCGATGGCAGATAGTTCCAGAACTTCGACGAGAGTTGAAACTCCGGCATGGGTTCGCTTGGTTATGCCTTCGGGTGCAGACCTGATTTTCATAGCACTGCTCGGTGTTCTTGTGTTTACGCCGCTATCGATGCGTCTGCTGGGCGATGCGGGGATCGGGTGGCACATTCGAACGGGGCAGGAAATTTTGGCCTCGCACGCGGTGCCGCGGGTGGATTCGTTCTCTTCGACTATGCGCGGGCAGCCATGGTTTGCGTGGGAATGGCTCTACGACGTGGTGGTGGGGAAGTTAGAAGCGTCGCTGGGACTGAATGGGGTCGTATGGCTTACGGCTCTCGTGATCGCGGCGGTGTTCGCCGGGCTATTTCGCCTACTCATCGTGCGCGGAACGAACGTTCTCCTCACCCTGGTGTTGGTGCTGCTCGCAATCACGGCGTCGATGATTCATTTTCTGGCGCGCCCGCACGTGGTGAGCTGGCTGTTCACTCTTGCGTGGTTTTGGATTCTCGATACTTCAGAGCGGGATGGCTTCGACGGGGTGGGACGTGAACGAGGTGGGCGAAAGCTGTGGGCGCTTCCGGTTCTGATCCTGGTTTGGGTGAACGTGCACGCCGGTTTCTTGCTTGGATTTGTGTTGATAGGAATCTTCCTGCTGGGTGCGGCTTGGACTTGGTTTCGCACGAAAGAGGGACGGATCGAGGAAGTTCTGGTGAGAATCGAGTCTGCTCGACGAATGCGGATTCTAGCCCTCGTGGCAGTTCTTTCAGCGGTCGCAAGTCTGATGAATCCGTACGGATCGACGCTGCACTTGCACGTGTATCACTATTTGTCCAATCGCTTTCTGATGGATCACATCGACGAGTTTCAATCGCCCAATTTTCACGGAGTGTCGCAGAAATGTTTCTTGCTGCTGTTGCTGGTCACGCTCGCGACTCTGGCGGCGCGCGGCCGCGAGTTGCGGATCAGCGAGGGGTTGACGGTGTTGTTCGCCGTATACGCGGGACTCTACGCTTCACGGAATCTTCCGCTTTCTTCCATTTTGCTCGTGTTCGTGACCGGGCCGTTGATTCCTGCTGCCCGACTCGCTCGTGGATTCGCTCAGAGAATGACGGCCGTGGAGGTCGCACTAAGAGGCCACTTGTGGCCGATTATCGCGGTGTTGGTCACGCTTTCGATAGCTGCCAACGGCGGGCGTGCTGGAAACCGCGTATTGATGGCTGCAGATTTCGGCCCGAAACGCATGCCGGTGGAAGCAGTGAATTACCTGGAGAAGAATCAAGTGCAAGGGCCGGTGCTCAGCACTGATTATTGGGGCGGGTATCTGATCTATCGCCTTTATCCGAAGTCGCTCGTGGTGGTGGACGACCGGCATGATTTATATGGCGAGGAGTTCTTCAAGTCTTACTTGAAGATGGTGCACGTGGAGCGCGGATGGGACGAGTTCCTCGAGACGCATAAGGCTTCCTGCGTTCTGCTGCCCAGAGATGCTGCGCTTGCCAACATCCTATTGGCGACCAAAGGATGGAAACAGATTTACGCAGATGAAGTCGCTATCGCGTTTGTGCGAGATCCCGCGATCCCTTAAGGATCCCAGGCATCGCTCGCGCCCTTGCCGAGACAGGAACCACCAATTGACGTTTGAAGAAACGCCACCGATGATGAGATCGGCGGCTTTTGAGGTCAGCTTGCTCGCAGAAGGTGCTCAGGTCTTTCAACAATGGGAATCAGAGTCAACGTGTTCTGCAGAAGAACAGTGGTTGGGTCCTTCATCGCGCTGTGGACGCTCACTCTAATCGGATGTTCCGGGTCTTCCTCCTCCTCCTCTTCTACAACGCAGACGGGATTTGGCAGTCCGGTAGGCGCAAACCTGACACAGGTGAGTTCGGATCCTTACAGCATTGCGCCCGGGCAGCATGCCACAGAGGTCGAGCCACACATGGTGGCCAATGGGACCACGTTGGTGGCGGCGTTTCAGACCGGGCGCATCAGTGCCGGAGGTGCAACCGACATCGGATGGGCGACCTCGACAGACGGAGGCACGACGTGGAGTCACGGATTTCTACCGGGTCTGACCAAGGGTGAAGGGTCCGGCCCCTATGACGCGGCGAGTGATCCGGTCGTGGCCTATGACGCGAAGCATGGAATTTGGATGATCGCTTCGCTTCCCATTTCGAACACTTCCTCGACCCCAGCTGTGGTGATGAGCCGATCGACCGATGGGCTCTCATGGCAGAACCCCGAGAGCGCGGATTCAAACTCGAAGAGCTCTGATAAGAACTGGATCGTGTGCGACAACTGGGCGACCAGTCCTCACTATGGCAATTGCTATCTGGAGTGGGACGATCCGTTCAGCGCCGATGAGATTTTGATGAGCACTTCGACGGACGGAGGGCTCACGTGGGGAGTGGCGACGCCGACGGCGAACGCCGCGGTCGGAATCGGTGGACAGCCTCTGGTGCAGCCGGACGGCAATGTGGTTGTGCCCATCGAGACCAAGGCAATGTCGGCATTCAGTTCGACGAATGGCGGGCTGAGTTGGACGGCTACAGTGACGATATCGAACATTCAATTTCACGCGGATGCGGGTGGGATTCGCAGCGGGCCGCTGCCATCGGCGGCAGTGGACGGTGCGGGAACGGTTTGGGTCGTGTGGGAGGATTGCCGGTTCCGCACCTCGTGCACAACGAACGACCTGGTATACAGCACTTCAGCGGACGGCGTGAATTGGAGTGCGGTTACGCGCATCCCTATCGATGAAATCTCAAGTACCGTAGATCATTTTATTCCGGGGATCGGGATTGATCCAGTCAGTTCAGGCGCGCTGGCGCATGTGGCGCTTCATTACTATTACTACTCGCAGAGTAGCTGCACGGTTTCGAACTGCGCGCTCCTGGTCGGTTACATCTCGTCGGCAAACGGTGGTTCAACGTGGAATGCGCCGGTCGCAGTGACCGGTCCGATGGAACTCGGCTGGCTGCCAAATTCGCAAAATGGGTTGATGGTGGGAGACTACGTGGCTACAGCATTCACGAACGGCGCGCCGCACGGAGTGTTCGCGGTGGCGTCGGCGAAATCAGGGACGAGTTTCAGCGAGGCGATCTACACGGGGCAGGGATTGACCGTGGCAGCCACCGGGCGGCAGTTCTCGTCCGCCAACGACAAGCCGCTTCATCATCAGTCGGATCGGATCGAGAAAGAGAGTCCGGAGAAAGGCCTGATTCCGCCTTTGAGGCGCAAGGCCAGGCGGAGCGCTAAG
>Ga0210398_10004635_pt1 | contig 12877 bp, 9 predicted proteins | sample IncBWC4OmetaG_FD_161047 | JGI IMG/M metagenome (GOLD analysis project Ga0210398, IMG submission 161047) | Forest soil microbial communities from Barre Woods Harvard Forest LTER site, Petersham, Massachusetts, United States - Inc-BW-C-4-O | ecosystem: Environmental > Terrestrial > Soil >... | reverse complement strand
CCGGTTCGCGAATGCGCTCCGCGATCAGCCGGGGAGCGCGCAAATCGAACGGCGTATCCGCCACGCGCCTGATCTCGCCGGTAGGGATCTGCCTCTCGTCGGTCGGCAAATAGGCATCGGCGAAAATCTCGACCTCGTGATCGAGGCAATCGCGCGCGAGCGGCCCATCGAGGTTGAAATAAGGATGGGCGCTCAAAGACAGCGGCGTGGGCCTCGTCGTCCGCGCGACAAAGGAGAGGGACAGCTCGGGGCCGTCGACTCTCCAGGTCGCCTCGGCGCTGACCTCGCCCGGAAAACCCTGATCGCCATCGGGGCTGACCAGGGTCAGGGTCAGATGCCGCGAATCGAATTCGGCAATCGACCAGAACCGCTTGCCGAAGCCCTCGACGCCGCCGTGCAGGGTCGACCCATTGTCGTTTTTGGAAAGCTCGTAGGCCTGGCCGTCGATCACCATCCGCCCGTTGGCGATGCGGTTCGCGTTGCGCCCGAGCAGCGCGCCGAAGGAGCCGCGATTGTCCACATAGCCCGCGACATTGTCGAAGCCCAGCACGACATGCTCGCGTACGGCGTCGCGGCCGGGCGCCTCGAGCGACACCAGGATGCCGGCATAATCGGTAATCCGGGCTTTCAGCACCCCGCTCTCCAAGGTGAACACCTGCGCCGCCCGAGCATGCGCCTGCCCGAACGGAACGCCCCCTGAAACCGCTTGCAAAGCATAGCCCTCCTGCACCCGAGAACCCAGTGCGCGCGGCCCGGTTCCAGCGCCAGTCGCCTCTCTTCTCGAGTTCAGCTTGAGTTCAGCCGCCGGCGCGCCATTCGATCCGGACCACACCCTGTTCTCGCGCCAGCTCGCTGACTATTTCCGGGGTCGCCGTATCGCCGCGCTGACGCGTTTCGTGGACGCTAAGAATAAGCCGGCGGCGCCCGGTGACGCCGTTGGCGACGAAAGCGCTGTGCCAAATCGACAGGTCGCTGTCCTGAAGCCGCCGGCGGATCTCGGTTTCTGCCGGACCGCCGGCCTCGACTTCGATCGCCAGACGCGCCGGCTCTTCGCGCGGCAATCTATCCTCGATCCATTTCATGACCCACAAGGCAAACAGGCCCAGCGCCGTCGTCGCCGCGCCGAGCACCAGCTGGCCGCCGCCGAGGCACAGGCCGATTACCGTAACCAGCCACAATGTCGCCGCGGTGGTGACCCCGACGACCATGTCGCCGCGTCTGAGGATCGCGCCGCCGCCGATAAAGCCGACCCCGGTCAGAATGCCGAGCGGCAGTCGCATCAGATCGTTCATGACGAACGAATCGAACGGCCGCCCCGCCATCGGCAGCAGCAGATTCACCTGAAGCATGGCCGCCGACGCCGCCAGGCAGACCAAGACGTTGGTGCGCATGCCGGCGGCTTTGCCGTGTTCGCTGCGATTAAAGCCGATGACGAGGCCGGCGATGACGGTCAACGCCAGCCGCAGAACCATATCGGTCCAATGCAGCGGCGCGGTCATAGCCGTCATAGGTCCAGACCCCTCGGCAGCAGGCTACCCGTCGCGGGAATGCCTACGGTCTCTTTGAAAGAAACGCCGGGAAAGAAACGCCGGGGCAAGAGCCGCGAACCGTGCGCATTCTGCCTACGTATTCTGCCTTGTATTCTGATTGGGCGGCCGCCTACGGCGCCAGGGCGCGCTCCAACTCCCAGACCAGCAAATCGTTGTCGATCGGCTTGCGCAACACGGGGCCCAGCGCCTCGTCCTCGATCCCGGGTATGTCGTGGCCGGTGATGTAGACGATTTTCAGCTCGCGGCGGCGCAGGCGCGCCATCCGCCCGAGAGCGAGGCCATTCACCCGCTCAGGCATGACGATGTCACAAACCATCAGATCGAGCGGCGTGTCGCTCTCCAGCAGCTGCAGCGCCAACCGATAATCCGGAGCGAGCTGCACCTGATAGCCCGCCCCGCGCAGGATTTGCGCCGAAGCCTCGGCAAACACCGGATCGTCGTCGACAAACAGGATATGGCCCCGCGCCCGGATCGGCGCAGCGGATCCAACCGAGTTCATCACAGCCACCTTGCTCATCTTCCAGCATCCCCTCGCGTGCCGGGTTGCGGAACGATTCTTCGAGCGTCAATTTAGCATCCTGAACCCTTCGCCCGCAACCTATGACATCATGGCGGACCACGTTCCGGGCGGATCTTACTACGCTGCTCGGCCTCACAAGTTGCGGCAACCATCGCAAAGGACGAAGCCGATGAGCGAGACGGCAGAGACGATAGTTCCCGCTCTGATCGAGCGGCATCACCAGAAATTGCTAGAGGACTGGCTGACCTGCCAGGTCCGCGAGGGCGTCCTTCGCGGCGGTCAGATCAAGGAAGCCGAGCTTGCCGATCAGTCGCGCCGCTTTCTCGGCGAGCTGCGTAGAAGCGCGGCGAGCGGCCGGACCCTAGACATCGCCGCTCGGCAATGGGCGCCGGCCCGCGAGGTGCTGGAGGAGCTGGTTCGCCACTGCGCGGCCCAGGGCATCAGCCCGTCGCAGACGGCGGGCTTTGTTTTTTCGTTGAAGGAACCGGTTTTTGCCTTGCTGCAGCGCGAGCTGATCGGCAACGCACCGGCGCTGGCCGAGGCGACCTGGACGATCTCGGCGCTGCTCGACAAGCTCGGCCTCTTCACGACCGAGCTCTACCAGAAGAGCCGCGAGGAGGTGATCCGCCGCCAGCAGGACGAGCTGCTCGAACTGTCGACCCCGGTGATCCGGCTGTGGGACGGCGTTCTGGCGTTGCCGCTGATCGGGACGCTCGACAGCGCTCGCACCCAGACCGTCATGGAGAGCCTGTTGGAGCAGATCGTCGCCTCGGGCGCCGAGATCGCGATCATCGACATCACCGGGGTGCCGACGGTCGATACCCTGGTGGCGCAGCATCTGATCAAAACCGTGTCGGCGGCGCGCCTGATGGGCGCCGACTGCATCATCAGCGGCATCCGCCCGCAGATCGCCCAGACTATCGTGCATCTCGGGCTCGATCTCGACGTCGTCTCCAAGGCGACGATGGCCGACGCCTTCGCGCTGGCGCTTCGCCGTCTCGGCAAGACCGTCACCGATATCGGCAGCACTGGCGGCGATGCGCTGCGCCCGAGACGGCAGCGGAATTAGCCGGCCATGGGCGAGATTCCGATCCTGCAAATCGGCGATTGCCTGCTGGTCTCGATCCAGGTCGACATGCACGATCGGCTGGCTCTGGAGCTGCAGGACGACCTGACCAACCGGATCGTCGCAAGCCGGGCGCGCGGCGTCATGATCGACATCTCGGCATTGGAGATCGTCGATTCCTTCATCGGCCGCATGCTGAACAACATCGCCGGCATGTCGCGGGTGCTCGACGCGGTCACCGTCGTCGTCGGCATGCGCCCGGCGGTGGCGATCACCTTGGTCGAGCTGGGGCTCGCCTTGACCGGGGTGCGCACCGCGCTCAACGTCGACAAGGGCCTCGCCATGATCCGCCGCATCATCGATGCCGAGGAGGGCGGGGGTGCCGGTCGAGGCGCGTGACACCATGCCGGTGCAGAGCGCCGACGATGTGGTCAAGGTCCGCCAGGCGGTGCGGGCGCGGGCGATTGCCGCCGGGTTCAGCCTGGTCGATCAGACCAAGATCGTGACCGCAGCGAGCGAGATCGCCCGCAACACGGTCGATTACGGCGGCGGCGGCACACTCTGCCTCGAGCTTGTGCGCGAAGGCGCGCGCCGCGGGGTTCGCCTGACCTTTGCCGATCAGGGGCCGGGCATCGCCGATCTGGAGCAGGCCATGACCGACGGCTATACCAGCGGCAGCGGATTGGGGCTGGGGCTCAGCGGCGCCAAACGGTTGTGCAATGAATTCCTGGTGAAAACCGCGCCCGGTCGCGGCACCATCGTTACCTTGGCGCGTTGGCGATGACATGGACACGCCGATTCTCGATCCCAGCCAGGTGAGCGAAGGACGCCGGCTCGCGGTCGAATTTGTGCGCCGGGCCGGGGCTGACGACGGCAAGCTCGCCCGCGTCGCCCTCATCGCCACCGAGATGGCGACGAACCTGATCAAGCACGGCGGCGGCGGCATTCTCGTGGTCGACCGCTTTGACGACGCCGACGGCAGCGGCATCGAGCTGATGGCGCTCGATCAGGGCGCCGGCATGGCGGACGTCGGCCGGAGCCTCGTCGACGGCTATTCGACGGCCGGCAGCCCCGGCACCGGGTTTGGCGCGATCGCCCGGCAATCCGATCGGCTGGCGGTGTTTTCGCGACCCGGTCTCGGTACTGTGGTGATGGCCCGGCTGATCTTCGAGCCGGCCGCGAAGCTGCCATCCGGGACCGAGCTCGGCGTCGTCAGCGCGCCCCATCCGGCGGAAACCGTAAGCGGCGACCATTGGGCCTTCGGCGCCGGCAAGGCCGGGCGGACGGTGCTCGTCGTCGACGGTTCGGGTCATGGGCCCGAGGCCGCCCGCGCCGCGCGGCTGGCGGCGCAGATTTTTGGCGAGCATCTCGACGAGGATTGCGAGCGGCTGGTCGAACGCCTGCACCGCGCGCTGGCGCCGACCCGCGGCGCCGCACTCGCGGTCGCGCGCGTCGACGCGAGCCGGAAGCTGGTGCGGTTCGTCGGCGTCGGCAACATTGCCGGCGCCGTGGTCAGCGATGGTGATGTGCGCCGCATGGTCTCGCATAACGGGACGGCGGGACACATTGCCCCCAGGATCCGCGAGTTCACCTATCCGTTCGCCGGCACCCCGCTCTTAATCCTGCATTCGGACGGGCTGTCGGCGAAATGGGAGCTCGCCGGCTATCCGGGGCTGGCGGCGAGCCACCCCTCACTGATCGCCGGGGTGCTGTTTCGCGACCACCGCCGCGGCCGCGACGACGCTACGGTTCTCGCGATGCGTGCCTCATGAACGCGCGTCTCTTGGTCCTGGCGCTCGAGGCGGAAACCGACATCGTGCTGGTGCGCAAGCGCGCCCGGCGGCTGGCCGAGCTGGTCGGCTTCGAGGCTCAGGACCAGACCCGCATTACCACGGCTATATCCGAGATCGCACGCAACGCGCTCGAATACGGCAGCGGCGGCCGGGTCGAATTCCGGATTTCGGGCGAGCCCGCGGTGCAGCGCTTCGAGATCATCGTCGCCGATCGCGGCCCCGGCATCGCCGATCTCGAGGCGATCCTCGACGGCTCGCGGCGATCGGCCACCGGCATGGGGATCGGGCTGAACGGCGCAAGGCGCCTGATGGACGATTTTGCGGTCGAGGGGGCGCCCGGCGGCGGAACCGCCGTGCGGCTCGCCAAGATGCTGCCGCGGCGCGCCCCTGTCGTCGGCCCGGCCGAGCTGGAGCGGATCGCCGTGGCGCTCGCCGCCGAGGACCCGCCCGATGCGATCGAGGAGATTCGGCAGCAGAACCAGGACATGGTGATCCAGCTCGACGAACTGCACGATCGCCAGCAAGAGCTGACCCGGCTCAACCAGGAGCTCCAGGACACCAATCGGGGCGTCGTCGCGCTCTATGCCGAGCTCGACGAGCGAGCCGATCATCTGCGCCGCGCCGACGAGTTGAAATCGCGGTTTCTCTCCAACATGAGCCACGAGTTCCGCACCCCGCTCAACTCGATCCTGGCCTTGTCGCGCCTGTTGCTCGGACGTGCCGACGGCGAATTGACGCCTGAGCAGGACCGCCAGATCCAGTTCATCCGCAAGGCCGCGGAGAGCCTGACCGAGCTCGTCAACGACCTCCTCGACCTCGCCAAGGTCGAGGCCGGCAAGATCGTCGTGACCCCGATCGAGTGCAGCGCCGAGGGGCTGTTCGCGACCTTGCGCGGCATGCTGCGCCCATTGCTGGTCGGCGACGGCGTGGCGCTGGTCTTCGACGACCCGGCCGATGTCCCACCGATGATCCAGGACGAGGGCAAGCTGTCGCAGATCCTGCGCAACCTGATCTCGAACGCGATCAAATTCACCGAACGGGGCGAGGTGCGGATCTGGGCTTCCTATGAGGAAGATACCGATGCCGTCACGTTCGCCGTGCGCGACACCGGCATCGGCATCGCCGAGGAAGATCTCGAAATCATCTTCCAGGAATTCGGGCAGGTCGCCAACCCGATGCAGCGGCGGGTCAAGGGCACCGGCCTAGGGCTGCCGCTGTCCAGGAAGCTCGCCGAGCTGCTGGGCGGCAGCCTCACGGTAGAGAGCGCGCCCGGCGAGGGCTCGGCGTTCTCGGTCACGGTGCCGCGACGGTGCCGCGGCTCTGCCGAGCTTGCCGAGCGGACCGAGGATTGGCCGGTGCAAGCCGGGCAGGTGCCGATCCTGGTGGTCGAGGACGATCCGGCCGACGCCTTCGCCGTCGAGCGCATCCTGGCGCCCTCGCGCTATCAGGCGGTCGTTGCGCGCACGGTCGCCGAGGCCCGGCGCGCGCTGGAGCAGGTGCGCCCCGCCGCGATCATTCTCGACGTGGTGCTGCTCGGCGACGAAAGCTGGCGGCTGTTGATCGAGCTGCGCCAGCGCGACGCCACCGCCGGCATCCCGGTGCTGGTCGTGTCCGCCGCCGGCGAGGAGCGCAAGGCGATCAGCCTCGGCGCCGACGAATACCTCAAAAAGCCGATCGATCCGGCCCAGCTGATCCGGCTGCTCGACCAGGTGAGCGGGCAGCACTCGGTGACCCGCGTGCTGCTCGTCGACGACGAAGAGGTTTCGCGCTACCTGGTGCGCCAGCTGCTGCCGCGCGGCATCTACGATATCAAGGAGGCGGCGACCGGGGTCGACGGGCTGGCGCGGCTCCAGCACGAACGGCCCGATATCATACTGCTCGATCTCAACATGCCGGGGATGGACGGTTACCAGTTCCTCGAGCGATCGGCGGATCTCGCGGACACGCCGGCGATCATCCTGACCTCGAGGATCCTCGGCGGCGACGAAGAGCTGCGGCTCGGCCGGGCGGCAAGGATCGTCTCCAAATCGGATCTGTCGGCGGCGGTGCTGATGGATGCGATCGCCGCCACCCTGTCCGGCGCCGGGAAGCCTGCACCATGACCGCCGAGACAGGGTGCAGCCGGGGGGCGGCTCGCATCCTCGTCGTCGACGACGATGCCGGCGGCCGCTATTTCAAATCCCACATCCTCGCCCGCCGCGGCTATGCGGTGGCCGAAGCCGAAACCGGGCATGCCGCCATCGAGCAAATCTCCGCGGGCCCACCGGACCTCGTTCTGCTCGACGTCAAGCTGCCCGATATCGACGGCAACGAGGTCTGTCGCCGGATCAAGGCGGCATTTCCGCAGGTCGCGGTGCTGCAGACATCCTCGGCCATGGTCAGCGCGCAGGATCGCGCCGCGGCCCTCGATTGCGGGGCCGATTCGTACCTGATCGAGCCGATCGATCCCGACGAGCTGGTCGCCGTCGTCAAGGCCCTGCTACGCATGCGCGAGGCCGAGCAGGAGCTGCGGCTGCTGAACGAGACCCTCGAAACGCGGGTGGCCGAGCGGGCGGCCGAGCTCGGCGAAGCCAATCGCCGCCTGGAGGTCGAGCGCGCCAACCGCGATCGCGCCGAGGAAGTGCTCTGGCACGCCCAAAAGCTCGAGGCGGTCGGTCAGCTGACCGGCGGGGTCGCCCACGACTTCAACAATCTTTTGACCGTGATTACCGCCAGTCTCGACATGCTGCAGGAAGTCGTCGCCGGGTCGCGCAAGCTGCCGGCGGAGCGGCAGTTGAAACTGGTCGAGGCGGCCCAGAAGGCCGCCGATCACGGCGCGCAGCTGACCCACCAGCTGCTCGCCTTTGCCCGGCGCAGCGTGCTCGATGCGAAACCGGTCGATTTGAACGCGGTCATTGCCGGCTTCGGCGACTTCCTGCGTCGGGCACTGGGCGAAACGATCAGCCTCGATGTCGCCTATGCGCCCGATCTGTGGCCCTGCCACGTCGACCGGGTGCAGTTCGAGGCGGCGCTGATCAACCTCGTCGTCAACGCGCGTGACGCGATGCCGCGCGGCGGGGAGCTGCGCATCCGCACCGGGAACGCCGAGACCGGCCATCCCGGCACCGGCGATACCGCAGCTGCCGGGGATCGCGTCGAGCAGGGGCGCAAGCCGGGCGCCTATGTCTACGTCTCGGTGTCGGACAACGGCGTCGGCATGGGGGCGGACGTCGCCGAGCGCGCCTTCGAGCCGTTCTTCACCACCAAGGAGGTCGGCCAGGGCAGCGGATTGGGGCTGAGCCAAGTTTATGGCTTCGTCACCCAGTCCGGCGGGCAGGTGACGGTGCAAACCGCGCCCGCGGCAGGATCTACCTTCACCCTCTATCTGCCCCGCTCGACCGGGCAGGTACAGGCTCACAGCTCTGCGGTCGAACCGGCCCCCGATCCAGGCGTCGGCCACGAGACCATCCTCGTGGTCGAGGACAATCTCGAGCTGCTGGAGATCGCCGTCGCGATGATTCGCGGCCTCGGCTACAACGTCCTGGTGGCGGCCGATGGAGTCGAAGCGCTCGGGCTGCTCAGGGGCGACACCCCGATCGACCTCTTGTTCAGCGATGTCGTCATGCCGCACGGGATCAGCGGGGTAGCACTGGCGGCCGAGGCGCGCGCCATCAACCAGGATCTCGAAATTCTCCTCACCTCCGGCTATCCGGCCTTGCGCGACGTCGACCTCGGGTCGGGCGACTATCCGATCCTCTCAAAGCCCTATCGCCGCGACGATCTGGCCCGGATGCTGAGCGCCGCGCTCGGGGCGCGGCGGGACCGGCGCGCTGGCCGGCCTCGCCCGGCCTCGAAGGGCGCCGAGATGGCGCGCTGAAGTTCGACGACCGGCATGCCGCTGCGAGCGCGGCGCCGTCGATCGAGCCGACAGCAAAACAGGGTTCCGGTTCGATCGGATGAACCGCTGCGGCCAAACGTTATCCCTGGCCAAAACCGATCTGCAAGGGGCCGGACAAGATGGACAAGCCGAACGTCACCGAGGGGCTGCCGCACCCTCTCGGGGCGACCTGGGATGGCGCAGGCGTCAATTTCGCCCTGTTCTCGGCGCATGCGACGCGGGTCGAGATCTGCCTGTTCGACGAACAGGGCGAGACCGCGCGCATCGAGCTTCCCGAATATACCGACGAGATCTGGCATGGCTATGTGCCAGGGGCCGCGCCGGGAACGATCTACGGCTATCGGGTGCACGGGCCCTACGAGCCTGAACAAGGCCACCGCTTCAACCCCAACAAGCTGCTGCTCGACCCTTATGCGAGAGGGCATTTCGGCGAGCTGAAATGGGATCCGGCGGTCTTTGGCTATCAGATGGAATCGGGCGACGATACCAGCTTCGACGAGCGCGACAGCGCGCCGTTCATGCCCAAATGCGTCGTCGTCGACCCCAATTTCGACTGGACCGGCGAACCCGGAGGCCGCGCCGTCCCTTGGGACCGCACCATTCTTTATGAGGCGCATTTGCGCGGGTTTACCAAGCTCCATCCCCAGGTGCCGGAAGCCCACCGCGGGACCTACAAGGGGCTCGGCAGCAAGGCCGCCATCGATTACCTCAAATCTTTGGGGATAACCTCGCTCGAGCTGCTGCCGGTCCATACATTTATAAACGACAGCCACCTGCTCGAACGCGGCCTGACCAACTATTGGGGCTACAACACGATCGGCTTTTTCGCCCCGGACCCGCGCTACGCGCATGAGCGCGAGCAGACTTTGCGCGAGTTCAAGGAGATGGTGGCCCGTTGCCACGATGCCGGTATCGAGGTGATCCTCGACGTCGTCTACAACCATACCGCGGAAGGCAACGAGCGCGGCCCGACCCTGTCGTTCAAGGGCATCGACAACGCCTCCTACTACCGTCTGATGCCGGATCAGCCGCGCTACTACATCAACGACACCGGCACCGGAAACACCCTCAATCTCAGTCACATGCGGGTGATCCAAATGGTCACCGACAGCCTGCGCTACTGGGCCGGCGAAACCCATGTCGACGGGTTTCGCTTTGATCTCGGCACCATTCTCGCCCGCGAGCTCAACGGCTTCGACAATCAGAGCGGGTTTTTGAAGGCTTGCTGCCAGGACCCGGTGCTCGCCGCGGTCAAGCTGATCGCCGAGCCGTGGGATTGCGGCCCCGGCGGCTACCAGGTCGGCGGCTTCCCGCCTGGGTGGGCCGAGTGGAACGACAAGTTCCGCGACACGGTGCGCGATTTCTGGCGCGGCGAAGCCTCGGCGAGCGCGCTAGCGCCTCGCCTGGCCGCTTCCGGAGACTGCTTCAACCATCGCGGGCGCAAGCCCTGGGCCTCGATCAATTTCGTCGCCGCCCATGACGGGTTCACGGTCAACGATCTCGTCACCTATAACGACAAGCACAATGAGGCGAACGGCGAGGACAACAAGGACGGGACCTCCGACAGCCGCTCGTGGAATTGCGGCGCTGAGGGCCCGACCGAAGAGAAAGCGATCAATGCGTTGCGCGAACGCCAGATCAAGAATGTGCTGGCGACCCTGCTGCTGTCGCAGGGCACGCCGATGCTGCTCGCCGGCGACGAATTCGGCCGCACCCAACAGGGCAACAACAACGCCTATTGCCAGGACAACGAGATCAGCTGGCTCGATTGGAACCTTGCGCAAAAGGGCGGCTCGCTGACCCGTTTCGTCCGGCTGCTGACCGGGCTGCGCTCGCGTTATCCGATCCTGCGCCGCAGCCGGTTTCTGACCGGCGAATACAACGAAGAGCTCGCCGTCAAGGATCTGGCCTGGATCAACGCCGCCGGCACCGAGATGCGTCCCGAAGAGTGGGAGGACGGCAATATGCACTGCTTCGGCATGCTGATGGACGGCCGGGCTCAGCCGACCGGCATCCGCCGCCGCGGCGAGGACGCGACCTTGCTGATGGTGTTCAACGGCCATTACGACGTGGTCGAGTTCATCTTCCCGCAGACCGCGGGCGGCAGCGAATGGTCTTTGCTGGTCGACACCAACCTTGACCAGGTCAAAGATCCGGAAATCTTCGCCACCGGTGACAAATACGCCGCGACCGGGCGCTCCGTGCTGCTGTTTGCCCTTTGCCCCGACCCCGCCGGGTAAAGCTCGCGCGCTCGGCCCGGAACCCAATGTCGTCTCCCTGGTTAGCTGCTCAGGCAATTCGATAGAGGCCGCCATGCCGCGCCGAGGCGGCGACGAGGCGTCGCCAGCGAAGCTCGCGAAATACCGCGCCAAGCGCGACTTCGAAAAAACCGCCGAGCCCAGCGGCGAGAGCGCGGTGATAGCGTCGCCGCAGCGCCGCTTTGTGATCCAGAAGCACGCCGCCCGGCGGTTGCATTACGATCTGCGCCTCGAATTGAACGGCGTCTTCAAATCGTGGGCGGTGACGCGCGGTCCCTCGCTCGACCCGCATGACCGGCGGCTCGCCGTCGAGGTCGAGGATCACCCGCTCGACTATGGCGATTTCGAAGGCACGATCCCCGAAGGCGAATACGGCGGCGGCACGGTGCAGCTATGGGATCGCGGGTATTGGCAGCCCGAAGGCGGCGAGACGCCCGAGCAGGCGCTCGCCGGCGGCGAGCTGAAATTCGCGCTCGCCGGGCAGCGGCTGCGCGGCGGCTGGGTCCTGGTTCGGCTGAAGCACGACCGCGACCGCGGCAAGCGCACCAACTGGCTGTTGATCAAGCATCGCGACGAATACGCCCATGACGGCGATGGCGATGATCTTTTGGCCAAGGACCGCTCGGTCGCCTCCGGGCGAACCATGGCGGCCATCGCCGCCGGCAAAGAACGCGGACCGGCGCCGTTCATGCTGGCAGCACCAGCCGCGGCCGAGCCCGACGCGGTATGGCACAGCAACAGAGGCGATGGCGCCGACGAGCGCACCGCGAGCCCGGCTCAACCCCTGCCGCGCCGTCGCCCGGCAACTGGGGGGAAGCCGAAATCGGCCGCGGCCTTTCCTGATTTTATCCCCCCGCAGCTGTGCCGGCTGGTCGGCCGGCCGCCCTCGGGTGCCCCTTGGGTGCATGAGATCAAGTTCGACGGCTACCGCATGCAGTTGCGGGTCGAGGCTGGCGAGGTTGCGCTCAAAACCCGCAAAGGGCTCGACTGGACCGCGAAATTTGCGGCGATCGCGAAAGCGGCGGCGTCTCTCGGCGATTGCATCGTCGATGGCGAGATCGTCGCCCACGACCATGACGGCACGCCCAATTTCGCCGCGCTGCAGGCCGCCCTGTCCGAACAGAAAACCGACGATCTCGTGTTCTACGCCTTTGATTTATTGTTCGACCGCGCCGCCGATCTGCGACCGCTGCCATTGTCCGAGCGCAAGATCCGGCTGCAGCGGCTTTTGACCGGCCCCAGCGGCGGCGACAACGCCTTGATCCGCTACGTCGAGCATTTCGAGAGCGGCGGCGACGCGGTGCTGAAATCGGCCTGCCGCCTGTCGCTCGAAGGGATCGTCTCGAAGCGGCTCGAGGCACCCTACCAGTCCGGGCGGACCGACAGCTGGACCAAGGCCAAATGCCGGGCCGGTCACGAGGTCGTGATCGGCGGCTGGACCACCACCGATGGCAAGTTCCGCTCGCTGCTGGTCGGCGTCCATCGCGGCCCGCATTTCGTCTATCTCGGCCGGGTCGGCAGCGGCTATAGCGAGCCCAAGCTGCGCCAGCTGATGCCGCGGCTCGCATCGTTAGAAACCGACAACTCGCCGTTCACCGGCGTCGGCGCGCCGCGTCGCGAGCCCAATCTCCATTGGACCCGGCCGGAGCTGGTCGCCGAGATCGAATTCGCCGGCTGGACCGGCGCCGGTATGGTGCGCCAGGCCGCGTTCAAGGGCCTGCGCGACGACAAGCCCGCCGCCGAGGTCGAGACCGAGCGGCCGGCGCCCGCCGAAGACAGCGCCATCCCGGCGCCCGCGCCGCGGGCCAAGACG
>Ga0210398_10004633_pt1 | contig 12880 bp, 12 predicted proteins | sample IncBWC4OmetaG_FD_161047 | JGI IMG/M metagenome (GOLD analysis project Ga0210398, IMG submission 161047) | Forest soil microbial communities from Barre Woods Harvard Forest LTER site, Petersham, Massachusetts, United States - Inc-BW-C-4-O | ecosystem: Environmental > Terrestrial > Soil >... | reverse complement strand
CCGGACCGCGCACCTCGACAGAGGCGTCGCGCAACACCTCGAGCCTGGGTTTGGGTTCAGCCAGCCGGCTGTTTTCCCGCAGGCGCCGCAGGATGTTTTCAATGCCGATGATGGCATCATCCACCAGCACGCCCAAGGCCACCGCAAACCCGCCGAGCGTCATGGTATTGAGCGTCAGGCCCATGCGATTGAGCACGGCGATGGCGGCGAGCAGGGACAGCGGGATGGCCGTAAAGGCGATCAGCGCCGCGCGCAGGTCGCGCAGAAACATATAGAGAACCACGAGGATGAGAATCGCGGCAATGGCCAGCGAGTCTTTGAGATCGCCCAAGGCCCGTTCGATAAAATTCGCAGGCCGATGCAGGCGCGAATACAGGGTGATGCCCTGCGACTTCAAGGCCGGCTCCAGATCATTGAGGACCTTCTCGACGGCCAAGGTCGCGGTCAGCGTATTGGCACCGTACTGACTCGCCAGAGACATCATCACGCCGGGCTTGCCCATGACCAGCGCGTCGCCGAACTTGAGCGCCGGGGCCATTTTCACTTCCGCGAGATCGCGCAGCAAAATGGGAGTGCCATTGCGCTCGGTCACCACCGCCTGATTGAGCGCATCGATATCCGGCTGCGGTGTCGGGGACTTCAGGAGCACTCGCTGCGCGGGCAGATCGATGAAGCCCGCGCCCCGCATGGGCAACGCCGCGTGCGCCGCATCCGATATTTGCGACAACGTGATCCCGAAACTCGCCAGTTTAGGAGTGTCCGGCTGTATCTGAATTTGCCGGACATCGCCGCCGAAAACGAGGACGTGAGCGACGCCCGGCACGGCCAGCAAGCGCGGCCGGATGATCCAATTGGCGGTATCGCGCAGCGTGTAGGCGTCAACTTGGTCGGACAGAAGGCCGATTTTCAGCAAGTCCATGGTGCTCGAGACCAGCGGCGAGAGCTTCGGCGTACCCACACCGGCGGGCAGGCTGCTGCCGAGCTCTGACAACCGCTCCGAGATGCCTTGTCTGGCCACATGAACATCAACGCCGTCGGCAAAGGTAATGGTCACCACCGAAAGCCCTGGGATCGATTCGGAACGCATCGTGGCAAGCCCCGATGCCCCATTGACGGCATTCTCGACCTGTTTGGTGACCAGCTGCTCAACCTGTTGGGGTGCGAATCCGGGGGCCTCGGTTTGAATATCGACCTGCGAGGGAACGAACTCGGGGAATACATCCAGCGAAGCGCGCATGGCGCCCCACGCGCCGAGAATCAGTGCGAAAATGCTCAAGGCGGTCACGGCGCCAAAGTGGCGCACACAAAGGCTGACGAGGGCGCGCATCATGACTAATCAGCATCCGCGCCGGAATTTGATTCCTGCGCGAGAAGCTGGGCCGTCCCCTTGACGACCACCTTGTCGCCCACCTTGACGCCCTCGGTGACGAAGTAGCCGCTCTCGAACGGTCTGCCGGCATCTATCTCCGTTTTGACAAACGTGCCCGGCTTGGTCTGCACATAGCACCAGTACTTGTTGTCGCTGATGACCGCGGCTTCCGCCGGAATCAGGGCACCCGACTGGGTGGAACCGGTCGGTGCCCACACGATGATTCTTTCGCCTTCACCGGCATCGCCGACGCGCAACAGCGCAAAGAAACTGCGCCCGGGAACGGCCGCATCGGCCGGCGCGGGCCAGACCGAGGTCAGCTTCCATCCCGTGCCGCTCGCGGCCGCGCCGATGCGCGACCCACGCAGCGTTTTCGGAGCGTCCTCAGACAGCGTGCCAAGCGGGAAGGTCGCGCGAACCAGTCGCGTGGAGCCGTTGGCGAGCGCCTGCAACAGCGCTTGATTGCCTCCCTGGCCCCACGGCGGCTTTTGTCCGTAGGTGGCGGACAGCCGCTGTCTCGCCAGCACCAAAGCCGCACTATCAACGGCCGCCTGACGTGTGTTGGTTTCCTCGACGTCCGCTGACAATGCGCCCGCGGTGCCGGTCAAACGCCGTGTCCTCGCCAACGCCGAACGGCTTTGCTTCTCGGTCGCTTCCGCCGTGGCGAGTTCCGCAACAGCCTGCGCAATCGCCTCGTGCGGAATCACGGTGCCAAATCCCGCGGTTTCCTGGGCGTAGTCGACGGCCTTGGCCTCCTGGGTCTCAAGACCAATTTTCTCGACCTGCTCGGGCGTCAGACTGAGCCCTTCGCCCGCGGCAGTTTTCGAGTCAGGCGCGGCTTTCGAGTCAGGCGCAGCTTTGGCGTCCGGCGACGATTTTTCGTCAGGTGCCGCCGATTTTGCGCCGGGTGCCGATTTCGGTTCCGGAGCAGGCTTGGCCGCGTCGGTCGGCGCAGCCTTGTGGCAGGCGGCCATCGCGAGCAGGGTAAGACACGCGGCAGCAACGGCACCCGCTTGCGGCGGCATTTTCGTGTTCATTGAGATTCCTTCATCGCAGACTTCGGGGCCGGCGCTTGCCAGCCTCCGCCGAGTGCCTTGCAAAGTGCGACGACCGCCTGGAAGCGGGCGAGCTTGTACTGACTGTATTGGTCGCGCGCCGCGTACAGCGTGCGTTGCGCCTCGAGCACGGTGAGGAAATCGCCGGAACCTGCCTTGTAGCGCAGCGTGGCGCCTTCGAATGCGCGTTCACTTTCGGTGACGCTCTGCTCCTGCAGTGCGCGCGCGTCGTCCAGATGATGCAGCGCCGATAGCGCATTTTCGACATCCACCAGGGCGGAGAGAATCGCCGCGCTGTACGCGGCCACCAATTCATCTTCCCTGGCCTGAGCCTCGGCGCGCACCGCTCGAAGCCGGCCGCGGTCGAAGATGTTTTGGGTAATCGCCGCGCCGAGATTCAACGTCGGCCCCGTTCCGCTCAAGCTGATGACGGCGGCGTTCAATGCCGGATTTTGCACACCGCCGGCGGCGGTCAGCGTCAGTGATGGATACAACGCGGCGTGGGCCGCCAGCAGGTCGGCGTTCGCCGCCTGCAGGTTGGCCTCCGCCATGTACAGGTCAGGCCGGCGCCGCAGCAGCTCCGAAGGCAGCCCGGCACCGACCACGGGCTCGACCAGCGAGTCGAGTGACTGGGCTTCAACCGAGAACTGCTCCGGCGCGTGGCCCAACAGAACCGCCAGGGCCGCCAATGCTTCGGCTTCCTGTTGGCGAAGTTCCGGTAGAACTAAACCGGCCGTTGCCAGCACCGCCTTCTGGGTCGAGAGTTCGACCGGGTTCGCCATCCCGGCGTCGAAGCGCGCCTGGATGACCTCGAGCAGTTTCCGGGCGGCCTCCCAATTTGCGGTGGCCACACTCAAGCGATTGCGCAGCGCCAGTACTTGAAAATATCCGTCGGCGACACCCGCGAGGGTGGTGAGCGCGAGCGTATCGCGGTCGGCTTTCGAAGCGTCCGCCAGCAAACTCGCCGAGCGCGCGGTCGCGCGGTTCTTGCCCCAAAAATCGATTTCATAGCTGGCCGACAACAGCGCGGCCCAATCGGTCTCGTGCGCGGTGCCGTTCACCGAATGCCCGGCCAGATAGTTGCCATTTCCGCCGGCATCGACACTCGGCAGAATCGCGGCGCCGGCCTGCCGCGCCCGCGCGTCAGCCTGGGTGACCCGGGCTCGCGCCATCGTCAAGTCAAGATTGCCGCGCGCCGCTTGGTCGATGAGCGCTTGCAGCTCGGGACTGCCGAAGCCTTTGTACCAGTCCTGGCTCGGCCAGGACGCATCGCTTGCGCTGGAACGCGCCTCGAATGCCGCGGGCAGGACGGGGGCCTTCGGCTGGGCTTCATGCAGCGCACAGCCGGCGCAGAACATGACGGCTGCAGCACTGCCGAGGCGAACGATGGGCGGGCTCATGGCCGAAACCTACCACGGCACCCGGCGCGCAGGCTCTTTACAAATCCGAAAGGAACGGGAAAAACCGCTCTACAGTGCCGTGAGGATCACGCCGCCGGCGATGAGCATGGCGCCCAATCCGATCTTCCAGGTCAGCTTTTCTCCGAGCACGAGGACTGCGAATAAAACCACCAGGACCACGCTGAATTTATCGATGGGAGCCACCCGCGAGGCCGGTGCCATTTGCAGCGCGCGAAAATAGCAAAGCCACGACAGGCCTGTCGCCACGCCCGACAAGACCAGGAACACCAGCCCCTTCGAGGACACCGCGCCCGGTGCCTGCCATTCCTGGCGCGCCGAGACCAGCAGCGCACTCACCGCCAGGATGACCAACGTTCTATAGAAGGTCGCGAGATCGGAATTGATCTCGGACACGCCGATTTTGCCGAAAATGGCCGTGAGCGCCGCGAAGAATGCCGATCCGAGCGCGAAGACCCGCCAATCAAAATTCATGCAGCCGACTATGCACGCAGCGCATCCCGGGTGGCAACCACTAAGGAGCCTGTCTGGGAGTGGAGATTTTTCCAGGGCCGTGAGGCATAGTACTGCCCTTTGCCGCACAGAGCCTGAAACTGGAGAGTCTTTCATGCCATCGATACGCGCTGCCTCGAGCCTCTGCATCAAATTGAGTTTAGGGTTGGGACTGGCCATTGCGCCGCTCGCGCAAGGCGCGACAGACAGTGCGAAATGGGAAGTCCTGCAGCGCTGGAAATTGGGCGGCGAGGGAGGCTGGGACTACCTCACCGCCGACCCTGCCAAGGACCGTCTATTCATCAGCCGCGGAACGCGCGTCGATGTGATCAGCACCGAAACCGGCAAACTCTTGGGTTCCATTCCCGACACTCAGGGCGTGCACGGCATTGCGCTGGCCAAAACCTTGAATCGAGGCTACACCAGCAACGGGCGTGCGAACTCCGTGACGGTCTTTGACCTTGACACGCTCAAGGTCATACAAGAAGTCAAGATTCCCGGCGGCAATCCTGATGCGATTCTGTACGAGCCCACCGGCAAGCATGTGTTCACATTCAACGGCGCGAGCAAGAACGTCACCGTCCTCGACGCATCGAGCTTAGGCGTAGTCGCCACGATCCCGGTACCCGACAAACCTGAATTCGCGGCTACCGATGGGCATGGGCAGGTTTTCGTGAATATCGAGAGCGACCCGGGGCAGATGGTCGTGATCGACGCTGAAAAGTTGGCCGTCAAGAACACCTGGCCGCTGCCCGGCTGCAACAGTCCGAGCGGCCTCGCCCTCGATGGCGCCCATCACCGCTTGTTTTCCGTTTGCGATGGAAAGGTCATGGCCGTCACCGATGCGGTGAACGGCAAGCAGGTGGCGCTGGTACCCATCGGCGAGCATCCGGATGCGGCGGCTTACGACGAGAAGCGTGCCACCGCGTATAGCTCGAACGGCGAAGGTACCCTATCGGTGGTCCATCAAGACACGGCGGATCATTACTCGGTGACCGATACCGTCCCCACGCAACGCGGCGCACGCACCATGGCCCTCGACGGCAAGACGGGAAAGATTTACCTGGTCACGTCCGATTTCGGGCCCGCGCCGGCGCCGACCGCGGCACAACCTCACCCACGGCCCACGATGATCCCCGATTCATTCGTGGTGCTGGTCATCGGGAAACGCTGAGGGCATCTCCGTGCGTCCGAGCGTACGGCGATGCCGCGCCGCCATCGCGTGCAGCGTGAGCAGCGCGAGCATCCCGTACGCCAGGTAGTCGCGCAGATTTTCCGGCGGCTGCGCAATGGCGGGGTGCAGCATGGCGCGGATGATCTGAGCCGCGCCGAACACGAAGTACAGCAGCAGATACACTGCCCGGGACAACTGCCGGCAGGAGGTGTCGAAATCCGCTCCTTGCATGGGGCTCGGCGCGCGGATGCGCTGCTGAAATTGCGCAACCACCATGATCCAAAGCAGCACACCGAAAACGGCGTGCAGATTGATCCAAGGTCCGGGGATCCGGCCGGGCCACGAATCACGCACCAGTCCGGCGATGCCGACCACGCCGACGATGCCGGCCGCGCCGGCGAGAAAAGCGGCATCCCAGCGCGGGTGCGCGAGACGCCTCAACTCGGTGAATTTAATCGCGGCCACTTGACCACCGCCCCCGCTGCCCGGGTAACTTTGTAATGCAAAGTATCATCTAGTTCAAGCGGCCTGCAACCATCGCAGCGCAACAGGGGGAGTTGTTTGGCAATCGCCCGTACACCGGGTAGAGTCAACACATGACTGAACTGCGCCAGGCGCTGGACGACATCAATGCGATCCGCACCCAGGTGGCGCGCGGGACGCAGTTTCGCGGCTACGGGCCCTTGTCCATCGCCTCGAGCGGGGTCCTCGCGCTGGTGGTCGCCGCCGCCGAGAGCCATTGGCAGGCCGATTCGCCCACCAACTTGAAGTGGTTTCTCGCGGTCTGGATATCGACCGCCGCCGTCGCACTATTCCTGTCGACCATCGAGACGATCGTGCGGGTCAGGCGCGTGCATTCCGGACTGGCGATGGAAATGATTCAAGCCGCGGCCGAGCAGTTCCTGCCCTGTATCGTGGTGGGGATGCTGCTGACGGTGGTGCTGATGCGGGTGGCGCCGCAGGACTCGTGGATGCTTCCTGGTCTGTGGGAAGTCATTTTCAGCCTGGGCGTCTTCGCCTCATGCCGTTTTCTGCCCCGCCAAATGTTCGCGGTCGGCGCTTGGTATCTTGCGGCGGGCCTGGTGTGCCTGCTCCTTGCCTCCGGCCATCATGCGCTGTCGCCCTGGGCGATGGGCATCCCCTTCGGCGTGGGTCAGCTGCTGATCGCCGCCGTTCTACGCTATGGATTTGAGGAAGCCGTTGAAGAAAGCTAGCTCCAGATCGCAGAATCCTTCGCCCTATGCCTATGACGGGCTCAGCCGCATCATCCATGAGCGGGCCCGCTTGGGTGTGTTGACTTGCTTGGTCACGCACCCGAAAGGCCTGCCCTTTCCGCAGATGAAAAAACTTTGCGCGCTGACCGATGGCAACTTGAACCGCCACTTGCAGGTGCTCCAAGAAGCCCAATTGGTGAGTCTTGCAAAAGGTCCGGACCGGGAGCGCCCGCAGACGATCTATCGAATCACCGCCCTGGGACGCAAGCGTTATCTGGAATACCTATCAGTCCTGGAGCAGGTCATCCTCGACGGCGCGCCGGCCGCAAAGACATTGGCCGAAAAAAGCTCCTAGTACACAGCGGCTCGACGCCGGCATCCAAATCTACGCGCGCCTGATACAGAACGCCTCATGATGTCGGCTATTTCCCTGCCCTCGATCTTCCAGCGCCGCCTCGACGGAGCCCTGCACTCGCTCTTATATGGTTTGTCGGAGCGACGGAGCGACTTCGATCGGCCCTTCCGGGAGGAAGCACTGATTCCAGCGCACTCCGTGTCGTGGCGGGTGTTCAAGAATCCCGTCGCGCTCTTCGTTGGCGGAACCGCCGCAGTCATTCTCGAATTGGCGGAGCCTTCCGTGCGCGCCGGGGTCTGGGAGTATTCTTCATTCCGCAAGAATCCCTTGGGCCGCCTGCAGCGCACGGGGTTGGCGGCGATGATCACCGTGTACGGTGCGCGCAGCATCGCCGAGCCCATGATCGCGCGGATTGTGCGCATGCACGCGGGGATCCAGGGCAAGACGCCCGCCGGGGCGAGCTATTCGGCCAGCGATCCGCGGCTGCTCACCTGGGTGCATGCCACCGCCGCTTTTGGCTTTGGTGCGGCCTATAGCCGGTACGTGCGCCCGCTTAGCGAGGGTGAGCTCAACCGCCTGTACGTGGAGGGAATTCCCGTCTCGCAGCTATATGGCGCGACGGATCCGCCGAACTCAGTCGCCACGATGCGCAGCCTGTTCGAATCGGGCGAAGCGCACTTCGCTCCGTCTCCGGTCATCTTCGAGTTCTTGAAGATCATGCGCGAAACGATGGCCTTTCCCCGCCCGCTGCATTGGATGCAACCGATGTTGGTACGCGCCGCGGTGGAAATCATTCCGGACTGGATTCGCGCTCGCTTGGGGCTGTCGGCCGGCTACGGGCTCAATCAATACGAACGATGGTTGACCAGATTAATCGGCGCTTCCTCGGACCGTATCGTGCTACCCGCAAGTCCCGCCGTTCAATCATGTCTTCGCCTTGGCCTGCCGATGACTTACCTGTACGGCGATTTCAAGCCATATGCGCGGTAGCGTACAGATTTGGCTGCGCTGACCGGCTAGGATTCAGCGGGTGGGGTTCGTCAAGGTTTCAGAGTACGACAGCTCTCTTCCGGCTCAAGCGGCCGCCGATTCTACCCTTCACATCGGACTGGCCGGGAAGTACCTGTCGTACTCCTTTACACTGCGACCTTACGCGGCAGCAGCCGGTCGTACTCCTTCTTGACGACTGCGTAACATTCGCAGGTGCGTGCCTCGAGCCCCGCCCGATCCAGCACGGTGATGTGCCCGCGCGCGTATCTGATGAGCCCCGCGTGTTGCAGTTTCAGCGCCCCCTCACTGACGCCTTCGCGGCGCACGCCCAGCATGTTGGCAATCAGTTCCTGCGTCATCACCAGCTCGTGGCCCCGCAACCGGTCCAAGCTCAGCAGCAGCCATCGGCATAGCTGTTGATCCAGGGAATGGTGGCGGTTACAAACCGCGGTCTGCGCCATCTGCGTGATGAGAGCCTGGGTGTAGCGCAGCAGCAGGTGTAGCACGGGCCCGCCCTGGTTGAATTCTTGTTCCAAAAAGCCCGCATCCAGTCGAAGACTTTGACCGGCACTTTGAACCACGGCGCGGCTGGGCGTGGATTTGCCTCCCATAAACCGCGATACCCCGACGATGCCCTCGTTGCCGACGACGGCAATCTCCGCGGACGCGCCATTTTCCATGACATAGAGCAGCGAGACGATGGCGGTGGTTGGAAAATAAACATGACCCAACGTCGCGCCCGACTCATACACCACCTCGGAAAGGGGCATCTCCACCGATTCGAGGTGCAAATACCAATCTTCCCTGACGGAAGCAGGGAGCGCGGACAGCAATAAGTTCTCATCAAGAGCACGAGAATCGATGATAAGTGCCTCCTTGGCCAAGCGGCGTGGATCGGTTACCTCATTACCGTCTATTTAGTAACGGAAACCATTATGTGCGATAGCGTACAAATGGCCAAGGGTCGGCAGAAAATTCAGGTTTTCGCCTAGGAGTCCCCTCCTAATCTTTCAGCGGATGGCCTTTAGGCAATTTGTGCACATACCAGGTCGCCAGCCGATGCCGGATCGTTTTCTCGCTCACTTGATCCTCAGGCATGGGCGCAATCACCTTGTCGTGCACCAGCAGGCGATAAACATACAACGCCTTGTCGCTGGCGGAGTCGGTGGCCTCGAACTCAACCGCCTTACGGCCCTCGGCATATTCGACGCCGGCGAGCAATGCTGCTTTGAACAATTCCGATTCGTGCTTGAGCTTTTTCACCGGCGCACCGGCATGAGGCGAATATGATCCTCGGCGTCGCGCTCGACGGCGGCGCGGCTGAACCTCAAGGGCACATAGGAGCCTTCCGCCCACATCGGGAACAAATCCCGATAGTGCGCGCTCATGGGATCATCCGATTGGCCGGGCGTGTTCATGACCACCGAATCATCCCACGCACCCACATCCATCACCATGCGCACCGAGGCACCCCCGATCACGGAGAAGTCCGATGAACGGTAGGCCTGGGCGCGCGGCGTGGAAGAAGAGCCCGGCGTCTCGAGCGGCCCGACCGACATCTGGGCGCGCAGCTGAGGGTCGGCCAGGACGGCGATGGACGGCTCGAATGTCGCGTGGTGCAGCCGACCCCATGCCCACGAGGTCATGGTCGGTCCCAAGAGCTGTCTCAACTCCGCGAGCGCTGCGCTCAAACTGTCCAGCAGAATGGCATCGCGCGCCGCCTTAGGATCCGCCCCCAATGCGCCATCGGGATGTTCAAGATAGCCGATCACGGCTTCCAGGTGCGCGTCCCCGATGAGTTTGCGCGCAGCCTCCGGGACGGCTCTGGCCACCGTCGCTTTGCCGAGGTACTTCGTCGCCCACACCTCATAGATCGCCGCGGCCGTGCTCGATGTGCTCTCCTCATGGTCCCAGGTCTTGAGCAGCGCGAGCGCCTGTGCGACATCGGCGTCCTGCGAATTCAAGGATGCCAGCAACGCGACCGCCCGGCGCGACTGGGTGCTTACCGCGTCGGTCTGGATCGCCATCGAATCAGCCAAGGTCATTTTCGGGTTGGCACGCAGCAGCTCATTGATGCGATCGATGCGCGATCGATCGGTCCATTCGAACGCGATCCGGTTCTGCTCATTGGGGTACCCTTTGGGCAGGTTCATCTCGTTCGCGGTCCCGAAGAACCCCTCGACGGGGTTGAACCGCGAGGGCAGCACGTCCTTGCCGTGGAAGCCGGCCCATTCGTAACGGCCGTCTCCCGGTACCGGCATGAGGCCGTCCCAATTCTTGCGTACCGGGACGCGGCCCGCGGCGGCCCAGCCGATGTTGCCTGAGACATCCGCATAAACGATATTCAGCGGCGGTGCACCCCACGCGTTGCCGGCCGCCTTGAACTCATCCCACGTTTTGGCCATGAGCAGGCGCGAGGATCCGAAATAACCCGAAAGTCCGGGCTCGTTCCACACCGTGCGCATCGCGAAGGCGCGCTGCTTTGCCGCGTCCACCGCCAACACCGGGCCGTGGCGGGTGAAGCGCAGTTCGACCTCGCGCGCCGCACCTCCCTTCACGTCGATCGACTCGCGCACCACTTTCATTTTTTCCCAGCCGGATTTATAGCGATAGCTTTCCGGATCCCCTTTTTTCAGAGCGTAGACGTACAGGTCTTCTTGGTCGATCGCGAATATCGTGATGCCGAAGGCAATGTCCTCATTGTGTCCGATGGAAATGCCCGGCAGTGCCGGTTCACCCGCGCCGATGATATCGAGGCCCGGGGCATTCAATCCGACCACGTAGCGCAGCGACGGTGCGCCGAGCTGGCGGTGTGGATCGTTCGCGAGCATGGGCCGGCCCGTCGCCGTACGCGAGGGCGCAATCACCCAATTGTTCGAGCCCTCCATGGACTGTGCATCGATCGCCATCGCCAGTTGCCGCTCGGGCGCCAGATCCGCGTGCCGCTCAGGTTGGGCCAGCGCGTTAAAATCCACCGCCTTGGTGGCCAACAGGTAATCCTTCAGCACATCGGCGGGCACATCGCAGGGATCGAGGCCGGCGGGGATCACCATGGGGTGGCCCACGGGTTCGATCTTTCGGCGCAACCGGTCCGCCTTCAGACCGGCCGCGCAGACGACGCGGGCGCGCGCGACCTCGGAGGTGATGTTCGACACCAGCGCATGGCTGCGAATGCGCACGACATCATCGGCCTTCCAGGTATCGGGCAGACTGCCGGTCAGCTTGAATTCGAACGGCAGCGGTTTCGCGGCGCTGCGCACCTCCGCGACGTAGGCGTTCACGCCGTCGACGAAGGCGGTGACCCATTCCCTCGAATTCGGCGCGTACGCATTCCACTCACTATCCATGTCGCCGCGATAGAGAAACAGCCGCGCGGCGCGATCCTGATCGACGTAGGCCGAGCCTAAGGATTTCGACAGCAACCCTAGGCCGCGCTTTCGCCACAGATCGATCTGCCACAGCCGATCACGCGCCGCGTTGTAACCCTGCAGGAAAAAGGCGTCGTGGATGCTGGCGGCGAAGATATGAGCGATGCCCCAGTGATCGATCACGATATCGGCGGGAGCGCCGAGGCCGTCGACCTTCCAAGTCTGCTCGTGTACCGCCGTGGACTCGGCGGCAACCGCGGTCTGTGCGCGGGCCGGCGGCTGCGCCTGCGCCGGTGAGGCCACATCGAGCGTCAATGCCATCAATGCGAAAACCATCCCCCGATACTTCAATTCGATCTCCTGATTGTTCACGCGCGATCTTAAGGTCCCATGCTCGACAAACCTCAAAGGTTGGTCTCGCGTGCCGCGCTTGTCAAAGGTCGCGGCCCTGAGGCAGCGCCGGCTCAGGGCTGCAAATGCATGAGCGGGATGCGCGCGGTGCGCTTGATGGTGGCCAGCACCACGCTCGATTGCATGTCGCGGACATTGGGCACGCGGATCAATTTCTTCAGAACCACGTTGCTGAGCGCGTCCAGATCTTTGCCGTAGACCTCGAGCATGAAGTCGTAATTTCCGGTCATGGCGAAGCACTTCGTGACCTCGTCCATGAGTTGTATCTCGCGCTCGAATCGCGCCACCGTTTCATCGGTGTGTTCGGTTAACTTCACTTGCACGATGGCCAGCACCGCCAGTCCCACACGGGCGGGATTCAGCACGGCGGTATAGCCCTCGATGGCACCTTCGGATTCCAGCGCTTTGATCCGGCGCGCGCAGGGTGTGGGAGACAACCCAATGGATTCGGCGAGGTCTACCACGGACAGGCGGCCGTCGCGTTGCAGTGCATCAAGTATTTTGGCGTCGTAGCGATCGAACTTCATGTTTCCGTTACTCGATGACTATTTATTAGAGATTATCACTAATAATTGACCGGTTTTGTAGTGCTTTTGGCGAATCTCATCGCGTGCGCTGGATTAGTCTTTGGGTCCTTAGGCCAATGAGGGATCGCGATGGTTGCAAACCTCCTCCAGATGCAGCAGGCACCGATGGCGGGTGCCATTGATTGGCGGGCCGTTCTGCGCCAGGTGGCGATTTCGCGCGCCCTCGATGATCTCGAAGAATTTACGCTGCTGCGCGACCGCAAGGTCCTGTATCAATTTTCAGCGCGTGGCCACGATCTGACCCAGGTGCTGCTGAGCACCCAGCTGACCGGAACCCAGGACGGTGTCGGCGCCTACTATCGATCGCGGCCGCTGCTGCTCGGCTTGGGACTCCCGCTGGAAGAGGCTCTCGGGTCGACGATGATGCGCGCCGGCGGCATGAGCGATGGGCGCGACATCGGCGTGGTCTTCAACATGCCGCGCAAAGTGGGCCCTTGCGTCCTGCCG
>Ga0210398_10004632_pt1 | contig 12880 bp, 13 predicted proteins | sample IncBWC4OmetaG_FD_161047 | JGI IMG/M metagenome (GOLD analysis project Ga0210398, IMG submission 161047) | Forest soil microbial communities from Barre Woods Harvard Forest LTER site, Petersham, Massachusetts, United States - Inc-BW-C-4-O | ecosystem: Environmental > Terrestrial > Soil >... | reverse complement strand
TCGACCCGATTGTTTTGCTCTCAAAGTCAATCCGCTCGATTTTGTCTCGCGCCTGCTCTAACCGAACATTAAACAATTGCGGTGCCCATGTTAATTCTTCAGATCTGACCCGGACATGATTTCATTGCAAACGGCCGGACGCCGGCGGGCACGGTGTCCACTTGCCACTGTGCACGTAACTTAGGGATGAGAATGTCGATGAAGCGCTGCTCGTCGGTCGGTGACAAGTAGCCGGTGAAATCCACTGATACCTGATAAGTCGGCAGGTCTATGTTGTCAGCCGTAACGATGAGACCATCGCCCGTTTCGATGTCCACATTGATCACGGAAGATGGCGTGGCAAGCTTGGCGTACTTGGCATGGATGACTTTCAGCTTCTCTTGGGTGTCGGCGCTGACATCCACGAATTTCATCTGCTCCGAGGCAGCGACGGACTGCATCAACGCCAGGAAATCCGACACTCCCTGCTCGTCCTGGAGACAAAGCTGGACCATCAAGGCCGGCGGCTTACCTGACGAGCATCCGCAAAGCAACCCTAATGAGATAAAGATCAGGGCAATCGAGATCCGACCAGGTTTGGCGGCTTGTAGGAATTGTTGCATTAACCCCAGGCTCCGGCAGAGAAAAGTTCCGCCGCAACGAGTTTCCTATCTGGGGCCGAACTGCGCTGTCGAGCAGTTCACAGTACATGCCATTTACTCACTATCTGGCGTCTGACTGCTAAGCCAATGCCGAATCCCGCAAACCGGGCGCTAGTCATCACACCCACAGAAAATCGCGCAGTAGGCTACATTCGCCGGCACCGCCATGATGAATAGGAACAGCAAGAGGTTAACGTTGAGTCGGCTCCGAGAAACCGGAAGACCCATCAAGAAGACTGCCGCGACTACAATCAACAGAGTCGCGTTATATAAAGGCGGCGCGGTTCCCGGTAGCGAATCGCCGCAGATATCGCTTCTCGTGCAGTAACTTCAGCTATCCCTACCAACTCCCGGTAATTCTCGAGCACCGCAGCCACAACCGACCACTAGCGAATTGTTACATTCTTCGGAGCATAGCCGCCCTCAACCAGCGTCCTCAACGGTTGAAACAGTTTCTCCGGCATCGCCGACCACTCAAACCACCCCCAGCACTCGCACTTTGTCGGTTCCAATACCCTCGCCTCGCCCGCCAAAACTTCCGCCTCCACAAAACAGGTGACGTAATGCTTGCCCTCTGCAGCCATGACATCATTCGTGTACGGTCCTTGGCGCACCACACCAAGATTAAGTCCCGTTTCCTCTTCGACTTCGCGACGAGCGCAATTCTCAACTGACTCACCCCACTCAAGATGCCCGCCCGGAGGCGCCCACGCACCCGCTCCGTGCGAGCCTCGCCGTAGATCCAACAACACCTTGCCGTCACGCACGACGACCACACCGACTCCTACCTGTGGCGCTGCCATTTGTCTCGGAGTGCTCATAGAGAATTTAGAGTATCCGCCACTTCAGAAATATCGCGACAACAGCCGGCACGGCGAAAATCAACAAAAAAATCGGCAACTCTTCCGTCAGTGAATACCCCGCCTTCGCGACGCCCGCCCACATATTCGCAGCAGAAATTGCCAACCACAGCGCGACGAATATCACTGTCGCAACGTACGTAGCGCCCGGATAAATGCTGGAGAACAACTTTGCCAGCAGCATTGACGCCGTCAGAAGAAGGAACCCCGCAAGGAGAAATAAAGGTGTACGCATGTTGCCCCTCCTCCAGCAGATATATTTGTAGATTACGCTTCCCACGACCTGTAGCGTATCCAATGCATAACCCCGCGCAAAATCGCGAGTGCGGATAGTAAGCCTGAGGAATACCCAAGCACTCGATCCCGAAACCGGTTGGATGCTGCGACTGAAGCGGTCTGCTCATATGACAGCAGCATCTCGCCGCCCTGGCCAAGCTCCCATAACCACTGAAAGCGCTCACGGTCTGTCTGGCATCTTGCTTATAACGACGACGCGCTACCGCGCGGCGACTGGTTCACCTCGTTAAACCAGGAGATAGTGTGACAGCGCTTGCACGCCCCCTTCCAACGGATGAGAACCAAACTCCTCATGTGCCAAAGGCTCAGCACGGGCAACCACGGAGTGGCCACTTTAGTCGTTCCTCTCGAGGTTCAGTTTATCCGCCGTTGACACCCACCAGCGAGCAACTAACATACTCGCGGGGAGCAAGCGCGGTACGTCGCTTGCAAATATATCTCGAAACCTTTCGCACTGCGCCGAGCGCCAAATTCATCGATCCGGTCCACGCATCAAACAACATCAATCGAGGAGCCTCCAATGAGGGTAACCATCAACAGGACGTGTATCGCAACGGCGATCCTAGGAATAATTGGGGCATCAACTGCATTGGCGGGCACTGCCGCACTCGACCTTGGCTCTCTGAGCGGTGCGGCAGCAAGTCAGCCCATCTCAGTCACCATCGCACTGAAACTGAGCGATTTGACCGGCGCTGAGTCGATGATGCAGCGGCTGGTCACGCCCGGCGATCCGATGTACCAGAATTTCCTAACACCAGCGCAAGTCGAAGCACAGTTCGGGCCGAACGAGACCGACGTCGCACGAGTGATTACCGAGCTAAGCGCCGCCGGGTTGGCGGTAGAACGGGCGACTTCCACGACGCTGACCGCAACCGGCAAGCCCGCGACGTTCGAACAAGCCTTCCATACCAGCCTGCATCAGTTCGTCATGCCGGCGACCGCCAAACATCCATCATTCACCTTCCGCGCCGCCAAAACGGCCCCGGTGGTGCCCGCGAGCATTGCGTCGGCCGTGCGCGGCGTGATCGGACTGAATACCAACCCTGTTTTCTCGCCGCACCTGAAATTTGCCGCCGCCAACTTGGGCGGATCCCCAGTGATCAGAAATCCAGGCTCCACTTCAGGCGTCGACACCGAATCAGGCGCACTGACAGTCAAGGATTTTGCGATTCTTTACGATGTGAATCCGCTCTACGCCAAAGGTGTCACCGGCAAAGGCCGTACGTTAGGGATAGTCACATTGGCAAATTTCACACCGAGCGATGTTTTCGCGTATTGGAGTTCACTGGATCTTAAGGTGAAGGCTAACCGCTTGTCGGTTATCAATATCGACGGCGGCCCGGGCGCGCCCAGCGACGCTTCAGGGTCGGATGAAACCACGCTCGATGTCGAGCAATCCGGTGGCATTGCCCCGGGCGCCAAGATCATCGTGTACCAAGCTCCAAACACCAATCAGGGATTCCTGGATGCATTCGCACATGCGGTACACGACAACAAGGCCGACTCGTTCTCGACCAGTTGGGGCGAGTGGGAGTTCTTCGACAGCACGGCCGGCGGCGGTCAAGTCACGGATGTCTTTTCGCACGAGACGGTCAGTTCTCTGCAAGCGCTTCATGAAGTTTTGGTTGTCGCTGCCCTGCAAGGGCAGACCGCTTTTGCGGCGGCGGGGGACTGCGGCGCGTATGACGTGTTTGGTGAGGTGGCCGCGAACTTTTCCACACCGCTGAGTGTGGACAATCCGGCCAGCGACAGCGCGATCGTGGCGGGCGGCGGCACCACGCTGCCGGGCGTACAGGAGTTTGCGCTTCCCAATGGTTCGACTCTCAGCATCAACGTTCCGACGGAGCGCGTCTGGGGCTGGGACTACCTCATACCGCTCTGCAATGCCTTGGGTCTCGATCCGCTCGGTAATTGCGGTATCTTCCCGGCCGGCGGCGGCGGCGGGGTCAGTGTGTTCTTTCCAAAGCCCCTGTATCAATTCGGCATCTTCGGTACGCAGCTCAGTCAGCCGAATCAATCGTTGGTGGACAACAGCACCTCACCACCAACGGTAGATTTTGCTCTTCCGGCACACTTTTTTGGACGCAACGTTCCGGATGTGTCGTTCAATGCAGATCCCGACACCGGGTACGCTCTGTTCTACACCTCGAGCGTTAACGGATTCCAAGTCGACACCTTCGGCGGCGGCACGAGCTTCGTCGCACCCCAGCTCAACGGCGTCACGGCCCTGCTCTCGCAAAATGCCGGTCATCGGCTCGGCCTGCTCAATGTGGAGCTCTACAATCTGGCGCGATTGGGACTGACGCAGGGGCGCCAAGCGGTGATCAACACGATCTCCACCGGTGACAACTGGTTCTATAAGGCACGCGACGGCTATAGCCCGGCCGTCGGTCTGGGCACCATCGACGTGTTCAAGCTGTCAGAAGTGACGCACTGACCGGCCAGTCTTAGAGAATCCGCATCCGCCTTCAAATGCGTTAGAAGGCGGATGCTCCAATTTAAATGCGATACATCGTTGAACCGAAGAGCTGAACCAAATGCCCGATCAAGTACATTATATAAATTACGTAAGTACTTATTATCTATAATATTATTGTATTCAATGGCCGAGCTATGCTGCCTTGGATGTATGACGAAGCACGATCACTCTTCCACGCCCCTGAGAATCTACTTCACCGCCTTCTTATTGGCCGCTCGCTCCATCGCAATGAGCTGATCCGACGTCGTCAGCATTTTGTCTTGATCTCCAGTGACCGTGTACTTGCCGGCGATTGCCAACGTCGGTACACCCGGGAGACGATAGTCCACCGACTTCTGCTCCGCTTGGGCCTCGGACGTGTTCACACCAAAAGAACGGTACGCCGCCGTAAACTTGGCCACATCGACGCCATGCTTCCCAACCCATGTCGTGATGCTCGCTTCATCGTAGAGCCATACGTGGTTCTTATGGATGTCCTCAAATATTTGCGAATCTAACCGATCCACATCGCCCGTTGATTGCAAGGCGTAGTAGGCCTTGCCCAATGCCTCCCATTCGGGATGACCCAAACCCACCGGCACGCGCCTGAAACTGGCGTCTTTCGGAAGAGTTGCTAGCCAGCGGGCCAGCTTAGGGTAAAACTCATAGCAATGCGGACAACCCCACGAGAAGAATTCAACCACGTCGATCTTCCCGTTATTCCCCTGCCGCTGTACTACGTCCAGCACCGTATAATCGTGACCGGCGATGACGCTCGCTTGAGGCGATGTCGACAGCGCAAGAAAGGCGAGCGCGACAATACTGACCCTAAAACGCATGGCAACTCCTGGTTGGACTGGTCCATTCACACCGACAGTTCTATCTTAGTCGGGAATTCCCTTCTCAACCAAGCAACGAGTCACGACCCCTGGATCAGCTCAGTATTGCGGCTCATACGTTACCTTGACGGTCTTCGAGAAGCTCTTCGTCGCGGCGAGCTTCAGTGCTCGGACTTGACCCGCGCAAAAAAACGGCAAAGCGGTACGCGGCCGCCATGGAGAGCCGCGATCTCTTGAAGTCAGTGAAGGCGCCATCGCATCGATCGTAACTTTTGTCGGCCCAATGGGACCTGCGTTGTTCTCGAGTGCGGGTCTGCCGCTGCAGCCCCCAGATCTCGCCCAGCAATGAATCGGGTGACAGGCGGCGGCCTTCTCGGCCTGATCGAGCTGGTCGGGCCTCCTGCTCGGCATGTAGCATTTAGGATCCGTCGCTCGGTCAGGCCGGAGTGCCTGGATCGGCCATCCTCATTATTGGGAGACTCTCATGCCATTGTTCACCGTCACAATGAAAGCCGGCAGAGCTGCGAACGAAAAAAATGCGATCTCTCTTGCCATACATGAAGCAAGCGTCAAAGCAGGATATCCCGAGGACGACATGTTCCAGCGTTTTCTCTGTCTTGAGCAGGCCGACCTGAGAGTCGATCTCAACTATCCTGGTTTGCCGAAGCCCCGAACAGAGAAGATGCTGATGATCGATGTCCTTGTTTCGTCCGGGACCGACGCCGACAGGAAGACGCGGCTGCTGGCAACCTTAGTCGAAGCGCTCGACCATGCCGGCACGGATTCGAACGATATCATGGTGTTCTTCGGTGAGATCGATCGCGCCAACAGCTCGTTCGGCGGCGGTCGGCGTGCTCCGCCGGTCTAGTCATTCAACAGTCATGATCACAGAGCGTCATGGTTGTCGTTCATTAATGCAAATCAAATCTACAATCTGCCCCGTAGGCAGGCCCCTACGTCGCTTCGCGGACGACATCCACATACTCACCGCCCATTCTGTGGTCTTGTACTAACTCGAAAGAGATTCCGAAGGAACATGCAAATGATGGCTTACAAATCCACCGCGGTTATTTTGATGATGATGGCAGCCGTAGCAGTCACAGGCTGCAACGGCGGCGATCGGGACCATGATCGAAATCACGTCGACGAGCATCGCGACCCGCAACGAGATGCGCGACCTTGTGACCGCGATCACGACCCTCATTGCGACGACAGGCCTCGATAAAAACCGCATAAATCCCGCCACTCCATGACTCCGGCAGTTGCCACATCGGTGTCGCAAGCCTGATCGACGGCTTCAGCAATACGAAAGCGCACCTACCTAAACAAGGCGCGTAAAGCCGTCGTCACTCCAGTCCTCACTGCCGACACCGTGATGAACGAAGAAAAGTCCGTCAGGATCGTACTTCGTTTTGATGGCCCGAAGTCTGGAATAGTTCTTACCCCAATAGTCGCGTTGCCAGTTGCGGTTAAAAAAATTGCTCTCCGAAACATAGGAGCCGGCGTTCGGCGCGATCTTGCGCAATTCAGCCGCCGCGAGGTCAATGGCGCGCGCATCCTTGCGGGCGGCTTCGACATCAATGGTGGCGTGAGGCTCTCCCGGATAGGCTCCCTTCTGTCCGGCGGCGATGATGGCAAGCGCGAAGGCTTCGGTCACCGCAGGATTGGTTGCCGTATCCAATGTCGCCGCGACAGCGTCGGGCGTGGCGCCGGCGAGTGCCTTGTTAATGTGCAGTTCGATCTTTTTGTGGCGGCTCGCGGCGAACAAGGCGTCACTGACACGCCTACCCTGATTTTCATGCAGAAGTCGCGCCGGCAGCCAAAGCGAGTCGTAACCGTTGAGAAACGCGCCGACTTGCCCTTGGTCGCCCTTCCACCAGCCATGATGTTTTGGCGCGCCGACCCGCGGGTCAAGATTCATCGACGCATTTCCTTCAGTGTCCCACATGTGCCGCGCTTCGTGCCCGCTCGCGCCAAGCTCTTGGGTGACGGCATAGTCGTTGGGCGATGCGGTGATCCAATCGAAGAAGGGCTTCCACGCTGCCTGCGCTGATTGCCGGTCGAGCCCATGGCTGGACATGGAAATCTCAAACGTATTGTTGGGCGCGAAGTGAACCTGCTCCCCCCAAATCGAATTCAGAAGCTTGTCCGTATAGAAGCTAACAAACCGCGCGATCAATTTGCGGAAGGCTTCGTCGGATCGGGCTTTGACCGCACCCCATGCCCAGCCCATGAACTGCGGCAGATCATGTGTCCGTAAGGTGAGTCTCGTGACGACACCCCAGCTGCCGCCGCCTCCGCCTTTCAGAGCCCAGTACAGATCGGAGTTGCTGCAGGCGTTCGCGATGCGTATCGCGCCGTCCGCGGTGACGATCTCCGCTTCGAGGAGTCCCGAAGCCGCCGTACCGAAGCCTCTCGAGAAACTGCCGAATCCGCCGCTTTGCACCAGCCCCGCAACGCCGACATCGGTGCAGCCGCCGCCTTGCACGTAGCGCCCCGCAAGGGTCGTCACGGCCGTGTACAGATCGATCCACACGGCGCCCGCTTCCGTCGTAACCGCCGGCACGGGCGCAACCTTGCCTTCACAGCCAAAACCTACAAAGGAATCGTGAAGGGTCACCGCGTTCATGCCACGCGTCCACACGAGCAGCGAGTCGGGCGCGCTGGAGGTCCCGAGATAGGAATGGCCCGTTCCCTTCACCACGAGCCGCAGATTGTTGTCGCGCGCAAAATTGACAGCGGCTGCTACGTCGGCAGTGTTTCGGGCTTTCACGGCATACGCGCTAGGTGTGGGCGTCCAGGCGTCGAACCAGCCGCAGACCTGCGTGCCACCCGGCTGATCGCCGATGTAGAACGGATTGCCGATATTTTTTAACGCATCGAGACAGTCCGTGCCATTCGGCGCACTATCGCACGCCCCAAATAGAGGATGCACCTCAATCAGATTACCTCCCACGTTCTGCTTCAGTGTTGCCCAACTCGCGGCACTGGGCCACGCTGGATCAGAAGGCCGCACGCGCGATGGGAGGCTGCGCCCATGGCCGCTCTTTGTTTCGGCGAACGCTAGTCCTTGCACGAGACTTTCCCCCAGGAACGGGAGGCCCAACACAGTTCCTATTAACTTTCTTCGATTCACGTGCTGCCCTCAAGTGCCTGAGCTACTAGGCGTGAGAGCTTCGCAGCGAATTCACGCTGACACAATGAGGCTGGGGCAAGCGGGATTGTCACAGGGCGAGCGGCAAGGAAAACAAGGACAATCATGACTCATGGCGGCCGCGTGATGTAACTGCACTCAGATAAATGCAGCGACGATGGCGTACTGGCTTCGCCCGCGACGCGACGCCGTCTCGTTTCGCTCCCCGGGTGAGCGATTATTAAGGTGTGTAATGCGTGTAGATGAGGTCGGTCGCTTTGGCGGGTTCGTGGCAGGGAAAGCAGGTTTTGAGTAGCGCCGCATCCGCCGGTTTGCCATTTGGGTTGAAGTGGCCGAACCCCCAGCCGCCCGTAGCCGCGTACTTTTTCGAGTCCTTGACTTCGAACTGAATGTTCGTGGGAGCGCCGGGAACGAAGGATTGTTTGTCGCCAAAAACCTTGTTGTTCTCGTCCGATGGGACGTGACTGTAGTGCAAAGCAGCGATGATCGCGCCGTCGGGAAAGGGTAGCGTCCCTTCGCGGAACGCCTTGATCGCTACATCGTTGCCTAAAACAATGCCTAAACTGTTTAGCTTGCCTTCTTCGTGGGCCACGGAGATGACTTTCCAGTCGCGATATCCTGAGGGAATTTTGGTCACGTAGGCCGCAGCGGTATTCTCATCTGCCTGCCCGGACGCGGTGACCAGGAGGTAGGCGATAGCGGCAGCCAGCGTTGCAACTGCGATCGCGAGGGCGCTCTTAGGCTTCATATGACACCTGTGGCGTTTTTTTGGGAGACGCTGATACTAACTACTATTTCGGAGCTTGCCTACCAATCGGGCTAGCCCCGGCAGGCCATACAGACGCCGCGCTGAGTCGGGGTGTAAATCGCAGGCCAAACCCGGAGACCGACGCTGATGGTTTCACCGCATCTTAGCTGCCGTTGGCAGTATGCGGTACGCTGGGCCATGGATCGACTGACACTGTTTGGTCTTTTTGCAGTCACGGCGATGTTGGTAACGTATGCGCTTGAAAGTCAGAACCATTGGTTCATCCTCGCATTCGCCGCCGCATGTGTACTTGGTTCAGTGTATGGCTTTCTTCAGGGCGCATGGCCCTTCGGAGTGGTAGAGGCCATCTGGGCCATGGTCGCAATGCGTCGCTGGTATTTGAGAAAACGGAAATCAGACTCCGTCTAGCGCGCTCGTGTCGCGACTGACTGTCCGCCTTGTCCGCGGACGTTGTCCGCGGTCAGTGATCGCTGCCGCTCCAAACGAAATTAGCCCTAAAAGAGCCAATTTGCGCCCGTTTTGCAACTGGCACGGCCCTTGCTGTGTTCTGCAGTTAAGAAACGATCACCGCCACCTACTCAAGGAGACACACATGAACACTCTTTCTTCCAAACTCACGGCCTTCGCAGCCGCCATTGTAATGAACAGCCTGATCATGGGCGCGGTCGGATTTCTATTCGCGCTCCAGTCGCATCCGCATCTAGACTCTATCGCTGGGGTAGTCGCGACGCATCAGTGGCTGATCTAGATTAGGCATTTTGTCCGGGGCTATTATTGGCCGTCTGCCCCAATATCGTGCCGGATCTGCGGATTGTTTTCGCCGTATACGGCGTTCGACTTCCTCAAGCGCTGACTTGCGGATCGTGTTGAAGCCGCTTCGAAGGGGTTATGACCTTCGAGGCAGTAACGAATACTTTGCATGATGGACGGCATTAGAGCTGTTCGAGGGTCTTGGGGTCGTCGTCGCCGTTGAAGTATTTATCGAGGGCAGTGGTGAATGGCTTTTCCGCTGGAGAGGCCTTCGCAAATAAAGTCATGGAAGAGTGGAATTTTAGATGGTCAGGGTAGCCGAAGATTTCTTCGATAGACCGGCCGACTACTCCGTTGACCAGTTGCGTACATTCGCGCAGTCTAAAGCCCAACAATGGATGTTCTAGATAGGCATTCGCTTCTTCGATGCTTTGAATCGCGTACTTCTCGGCCGTGGTGCTCCTGCCGAGGCCTCGAACTTGAGGAAAGATGAACCACATCCAGTGGGTTTCTTTCCGGCCAGCCTGCAGTTCGTCGCGGACCTGGCCGTAGAGGGGGTGCTGCGCGTCGATGAAGCGTTGCAGGTTGTGGGGATCGGATTCCATCGCGACAATACTACTGCACGACCAAGAGCAGCGCCTGGTGAGAGTCGACGGCCTTTTTGATATGGCTTTTGAGTGCTTGTAAGAACCCCATGTATTCCTTGACTAGGTCGGCGCGCGGCTCATTCCAGATTTGCGGGTAGATCTGCGCGGCTTCAAACGCCGCAGGATCTAGCCTGGCGTCGACATGGCTGTCCGGGAAGTTGTTCAATGCTTCATGGACGGCTACCACCGATGGTGCGCGCAATATTCGCGCGGGCCCGTAACCTACGTCGATATCCCCGACCTGCTCGCCTCCCAGGGTTAGGAAATTGAGAGGGGGATCTCCAGTCCAGACCTCACCGGTCATGAGAAAATGCAGTCCGTGCCAACTCTTTTCGAGCGAGAGAATGTGTGGTGAACTATCCCAAGAATACGCAAACTCGTGCACGCGCTCGGGGTTGGCCAGGATCTGCTCCGCTAATTCGTCGGGGATCGCGAAAATTCTGTAGATCATGCTCATTGGACTGATCCGTCCGGCCACGCCGTCAACATCCGCGAAGTGAGAATAACCTGATCAGCGTTTCAAGGTGTCCGGTAATGGCCGGTTGCGTGCCCAACTACCGGAATCGACTCGACGCCTGCCATGGCGAACGGCGGTTCGGTTGACCCAAATCGGCGCAGTGCCTCTGCCATCCTTTGGCGATAGGGTGCGCCCGAGAGAACAACGTCCACCATAGTGAGCGAGGTATGGGTGTGGCCTCGCGCGGCAATGTGCTGCACATCGCCGCCGGCTGCAGACAGCGCCGCTGCGTACGCCGCACCCTCATCACGCAATGGATCGAACTGGCAGGTGACAATTGTCGCCGGAGGAAGGTTTGACAGGTTTTCGGCTTGCAGAGGTGCGACCCGTGGATCGTTGCGGTCGGCCGGGTCAACGTAGTGGTCGAAGAACCACTGCATGAGTTTCCTAGTGAGCAGGTAGCGTTCGCCGTTCTCCTGGTACGAGCGCCGGGTCAAGTCTGTATCGGTGACCGGAGCGAGCAGCAGCTGGCCAGCAATCGCGGGACCGCCGTCATCGCGCGCAAGACGGCACACCACCGTGGCGAGATTTGCGCCGGCGCTCCAGCCAGCCACCGACACCGGGCCCGATTTCCCACCGAGGGTCTCGACATGAGCAGCCACCCACTTGAGCGCGGCGAACGCTTCCTCGACTGCTGCCGGGAACGGCGACTCGGGCGCGTGCGGGTAATTCACCGACACAATGCTTGAGCCGGAACGAACGCACAGATCACGACAAAAGGGATCGTCGGAGTCGCAGGCGCCGAGCACCCAGCCACCACCATGAAAGTAGACCACCACGGAGTGAGGCCCGGCGGTGGCCGGTCGATAAAGGCGATAGTTGAGGTTCCCTGCAACACCGGGCAATGTGCCATCGAGGCACTCGCCCACCGCGGGGCCGGGAGGACGCTGCTTGGCCAGCGCATCGGACAGCCCCCGCGCGGCCTGCGGTGACATCGACTCGATGGCGGGCAGGCCGAGACTGTCGATCATCTCGAGCACGATCGCGACGTCAGGTTGCAAGCGGCGAATCACTCCATCGTTGCACTGCGTGCGATCCTTACCTTGGAGGCGAAAGCCCAGGAAACCTCGTTCCACGACCTCGTCGCATGCCTTTCGGTATCGGTCCACACCGCCGATGTACGGCAGGAAGACGCGCGGCTTGCCCGGGACGTTCGCACCCATGTACCAGGAATTTGCGGTCGGCAAGAGAGTGACGTCGGCACAATCGTTGACGTGCTGGACCCAACCGGCCTCGGCGGTCTCGGTCGGCTCTATGGTCTCCACACCGGTGCGGCGCATGTACCGGAGGGTGTCGCACACCCACTCCACGTGCTGCTCGATAGACACGATCATGTTTGACAGGACCGACGGGCTGCCGGGGCCCGTGATCATGAAGTAGTTTGGAAAGCCTACCGTGGTCAAGCCCAGATACGTTTTCGGGCCCGCGGCCCACTTCTCCTTCAAGGATTGCCCATCACGGCCGATGATATCGACCGCCACGATGGCGCCTGTCATGGCGTCGAAGCCCGTTGCGAATACGATGGCATCGAACTGAAGGGATTCTTGCGTGGTGTCGATACCTAAGCGAGTCACGCTGTCGATCGGTGCTTTACGAAGATCGATCAGTCGGACGTGTGGGCGATTGAAGGTCTCGAAGTAGCCTGAGTCGAGGCAGGGTCGCTTGGTGCCGTAGTAGTAACCCGTCGGGCACAGGGCGTCTGCGGTCGCGGGATTCTTCACGATCGCGCGGATCTTTTCGCGCAGAAATTCGCAGTAGGTCTCATTGGCCGCCGGGCCGGTCAGCATGTCGGCAAACGTCGTGGGCAAAAGATCACCCGAATTCCACGCTGCCTCGTACACACGCCGGCGCTCCTCCTGCGACACTTGCAGCGCTCCTACCGCTGGTGTTGGGCAGGAGACCCCGATCGTCGACCAGCGGGCGGCGTCTCGATAAGCATTGCGATCGG
>Ga0210398_10004631_pt1 | contig 12881 bp, 9 predicted proteins | sample IncBWC4OmetaG_FD_161047 | JGI IMG/M metagenome (GOLD analysis project Ga0210398, IMG submission 161047) | Forest soil microbial communities from Barre Woods Harvard Forest LTER site, Petersham, Massachusetts, United States - Inc-BW-C-4-O | ecosystem: Environmental > Terrestrial > Soil >... | reverse complement strand
CGACCATCAGATCGCCGGACTGCGCCGCATGTTCGTGACGTTCGATAATGGCCAAGTGCGTGCGCATCTCGACGAATATTCGGACGTCAATATTGAGTTTCACCAGACGATCATCCGCATGAGCGGTAATCGCGTGCTCAACGACTTGGCGGAAAATCTGTTCACCCACATGCGCATGATCCGTCGCAAGACCATCGGCGAGAAGGATCGCGCCGACCGTTCAATCCGCGATCACATGCATATCATTGAAGCGCTGGAAGCACGCGACACGGCGCGTGCCGAGGCGCTGGTCCGTGATCACGCGCTCGGTCTCGCCGAACATGTCGAAAAATACGCTGACTATCTGGATTGAGAGCAACGCGACCGGGAGCGTCGAATGGCTGATGCGGCGGCAGGGGCGAAAAGCATCGGTACCGATGCCGACGAGGAGCGGGACCTGACGGACGGGTTTCACCTCGTCATCGATGCGCTCAAGCTTAATGGCATCAAGACGATCTATGGCGTGCCGGGAATTCCGATCACGGACCTGGGCCGCATGGCGCAGGCCGCGGGTATGCGCGTCATCTCGTTCCGGCACGAGCAAAACGCCGGCAACGCTGCCGCGATTGCCGGTTTCCTGACCAAAAAGCCCGGCATTTGCCTGACGGTGTCGGCACCCGGCTTTCTCAATGGCCTGGTGGCTCTGGCCAATGCGACGACGAATTGCTTTCCGATGATCCTGATCTCGGGTTCGTCCGAGCGCGAAATCGTCGACTTGCAGCAGGGCGACTATGAGGAGATGGACCAGCTGGCGATCGCCAGGCCGCTGTGCAAGGCGGCGTTCCGGGTGCTGCACGCCGCCGACATCGGCATCGGCGTTGCGCGCGCGATCCGTGCGGCCGTTTCCGGTCGTCCGGGGGGCGTCTATCTCGATCTGCCGGCGAAATTGTTCCCGCAAGCAATGGATGCGGAAGCCGGCCGCAAGTCGCTGGTAAAGGTCATCGACGCGGCGCCGGCGCAAATTCCGGCGCGGTCCGCCGTCAAGCGCGCCCTCGATGTGCTCAAGAGCGCCAAGCGGCCCTTGATCGTCCTCGGCAAAGGCGCCGCCTATGCGCAGGCCGACGACGCGATTCGCGCCTTCGTCGAAAAGAGCGGCGCTCCGTTCCTGCCGATGAGCATGGCCAAGGGACTTCTGCCCGACACGCATCCGCAATGTGCCGGCGCGGCGCGCTCGACGGTGCTGAAAGACTCCGATGCCGTGCTGCTGATCGGCGCCCGGCTGAACTGGCTTCTGTCGCACGGCAAGGGCAAGGCCTGGGGCGAGCCGCAGGCGAAAAAATTCATTCAGATCGACATCGAGCCCAAGGAAATGGACTCCAATGTCGAGATCGCAGCTCCGGTGGTCGGCGATATCGGCTCTTGCGTCGAAGCTCTGCTGCAAGAGATGGGCGCCAAGTGGACGCCGGCGCCTGCGGACTGGGTCAAAGCCGTCAACGCCAAGAGGGACGAGAACATTGCAAAAATGGCGCCGCGGCTGACGAACAACAATTCGCCGATGGATTATCACGGCGCGCTCGGTGTGCTGCGCACAATCGTTGCCGAACGCCCGGACGCGATCCTGGTCAATGAAGGCGCCAATGCGCTTGATCTGACACGCGGCGTCATCGACATGTATCAGCCGCGCAAGCGGCTCGATGTCGGCACTTGGGGTGTCATGGGCATCGGCATGGGCTATGCCATCGGCGCCGCCATTGAGACGGGCAAGCCGGTGCTCGCCATCGAAGGCGACAGCGCCTTTGGCTTTTCCGGCATGGAGATCGAGACCATCTGCCGCTACCAGCTGCCGGTCTGTGTCGTCATCTTCAACAACGACGGAATTTATCGCGGCACCGATGTCAATCGCTCCGGCAGCCGTGATCCGGCTACCACGGTCTTCGTCAAGGGCGCGCGCTACGACAAGATGATAGAAGCCTTTGGCGGCCGTGGCGTTAATGCGACTTCACCCGACGAGCTCAAGCGCGCCGTCAACGCGGCGATGGATACGGGCGAGCCGACTTTGATCAATGCGGTGATCGATCCTGCCGCCGGCAGTGAGAGCGGCCGCATCGGCAATCTCAATCCGCAAAGCGTGCTGAAAAAGAAGTGAGAGAGAAATGACGGCGAATTGCAATAAGGCCATCAAAGCGAAATCGAAGGCAGCTGCGAAAAAAACGACCGCGAAGAAGTCGACCAAAGCAGCGGCAAAGAAAGCGTCGAAGAAAGTCGTCAAGCTGGCGATCAAGAAGCCGCGGCCGTCGGCGAGGCCTTGGGGTCAAGCGGGCAGGGCGCTCGACGGCGTGCGCATCCTCGATTTCACCCATGTGCAGTCGGGACCGACCTGCACCCAGCTTCTCGCCTTTATGGGCGCCGACGTGATCAAGGTGGAACGGCCGGGCACCGGCGACATCACCCGCGGCCAGCTGCGCGATGTCAAAGGCGCCGACAGTCTTTATTTCACCATGCTCAATGGCTCAAAACGCTCGATCACCATCGACAGCAAGCATCCGAAGGGCAAGGAAATCCTCGACCGTCTGGTGCGGCAATGCGACGTGCTCGTCGAGAATTTCGCGCCCGGTGCGCTCGACCGCCTGGGGCTGAACTTCGAGCACATCCACAAGCTTAATCCGCGCATGATCGTCGCCTCGGTGAAGGGCTTCGGGCCGGGGCCGTACGAGGACTGTAAGGTCTACGAAAATGTCGCCCAATGCGCCGGCGGCTCGGCGTCGACCACCGGCTTTCGCGACGGACCGCCGCTGGTGACCGGCGCGCAGATCGGCGATTCCGGCACCGGCTTGCATCTCGCGCTCGGCATCGTGGCTGCGCTTTATCAGCGCGGCCGCACCGGCCGCGGGCAGAAGGTGCTCTGCGCCATGCAGGACGGCGTGCTCAATCTGGCGCGGGTGAAATTGCGCGACCAGCAGCGGCTCGCGCACGGTCCGCTCACCGAGTACAGCCAGCACGGCGAAGGCATCGCCTTCGGCGCCAGCGTGCCGCGCGCCGGCAACGATTCCGGCGGCGGCCAGCCTGGCTGGATCCTCAAATGCAAGGGCTACGAGAGCGACCCCGACGCCTACATTTATTTCATCACCCAGGCGCCGGTCTGGGGCGCGATCTGCGACGTGATCGGCAAGCCGGAGTGGAAGACCGATCCGGACTATGCCACGCCCAACGCGCGGCTGCCGCGGCTCAGGTACATCTTCGCCACCGTCGAGCAATGGACCATGACCAAGACCAAGTTCGAGGCCATGGACATCCTCAACAAGCTCGACATTCCCTGTGGGCCGATCCTGTCGATGAAGGAGCTTGCCCACGAGCCGTCGCTGCGCGCGACCGGCACGGTGGTCGAGGTCGATCATCCCACGCGTGGGACGTACCTGACCGTGGGCAACCCGATCAAATTGTCGGACTCGCCTGCCGACGTGCGCCGCTCGCCGCTCCTTGGCGAGCATACCGACGAAGTGCTACGCGATGTGCTGCGTTATTCGGACAAGGAGATCGGCGACGTCAAGGCATCCGGCGCGATCAGCGCGCCGGAGAAAAAAGCCGAAGCGGCGTAGCTAAGAGGCCGCTCGTCCCCGCGAAGGCGCGGACCCAGCCAAGCAACAACGCACAGTGTGCTGGATGCCCGCTTGCGCGGGCATGAGCGGAGGGAGAAGAGTTCTGCGATGCGTATTGTCGTTCACGGACAGCAGGCGTTCGGCAAGGCGGTGCTCGAAGCGTTGCTCAAGCGCGGCGACAATATCATTGCCGTCTATGCGGCGCCTGAGAAGGAAGGCGCCAAAGCCGATCCGCTGAAAGATGCGGCGCTGGCGGCGAAGCTGCCGGTCTATCAGCCGGCCTCCTATCGCAAGCCGGACGTATGGGAAGAATTCCGCGCGCTCAAGCCCGACCTGCAGGTGATGGCATTCGTGACGCTGTTTGTGCCGGAAGATTTTCTCAACATCCCGACCCACGGCTCGATCCAGTATCATCCATCGCTGCTGCCGGCCTACCGTGGACCGAGCGCCATCAACTGGCCGATCATCAAGGGTGACACCGAAACCGGCTTGTCGATCTTCTGGCCCGACAATGGGCTCGATACCGGCGACGTGCTGATCCAGAAGAAGACGCCAATCTCGGCAACCGACACGCTCGGCTCCGTCTATTTCGACCGGCTGTTTCCGATGGGCGTTGACGCGATGCTGGAGGCCGTCGATCTGGTCAAAGCTGGCAAGGCGCCGCGCATCAAACAGGACGAAGCCAAAGCCACCTATGAAGGCCGCTGCGGTCCCGACAATGCGCACATCGATTGGGGCCGGCCGTGGCAGGAGATCGATCGCCTGATCCGCGGCTGCAATCCGGCGCCCGGCGCCTGGTCGAAGCTCGACGGCGCCACGATCAAAATCTTCGACGTCAAGCCCCTGCCGGCAAAAGACCCCAAGGGCATCGGTGGCAGAATGGGCGAGATCGTCGCCGTCGACGGCGATGGTTTCACCGTCGTCTGCGCCGACGGCCGTTTCAAAGTCACTCGGGTGCAGCCCGCCGACGGCAAGAAGATCGACGCCGGCGAGTGGGTCAAGTCCGCCAACGTCGCCGTCAAAGCGAGGCTGGCGTGAACCTGTCTGTCCTGCTCCCTTGAATTCTCTCCGTCCCTCTTTTGTTTGATTGGATCCCGCGCCTATGCCCGCCTCGCAACATCAGCAACCGAAATCCGATATCGAAATCTCGCAAGCCGCCAAGAAGCGGCCGATCCTCGACGTCGCCCGCGAGCGCTTGGGCATCGCGCCGCAAGATCTCGAGCCCTACGGCCACTACAAAGCCAAGCTGTCGATGGACTTCGTGAAGTCGCTGCAGAGCAGGCCGAACGGTAAACTGATCCTCGTTTCCGCCATCACGCCGACGCCGGCTGGCGAGGGCAAGACCACGACAACCGTCGGCCTCACCGACGCGCTCAATCATATCGGCAAAAAGGCAATGCTGTGCCTGCGCGAGCCGTCGCTCGGGCCGTCGTTCGGGATGAAGGGCGGCGCCGCCGGCGGTGGCTATGCGCAAGTGGTGCCGATGGAGGACATCAATCTTCACTTCACCGGCGATTTCCACGCCATCACCTCGGCGAACAATCTGCTGGCGGCGATGCTCGACAACCACATCTATTGGGGCAACACGCTCGCCATCGACCAGCGCCGCGTGGCGTGGCGGCGCGTGCTCGACATGAACGACCGGGCGCTGCGCGCGATCGTCTCGTCGCTCGGCGGTGTCGCCAACGGCTTTCCGCGCGAAGACGGCTTCGACATCACGGTCGCCTCTGAGGTGATGGCGATCTTCTGCCTGGCGCGCGACCTCGACGATCTGAAAAAGCGGCTGGGCAACATCGTCGTCGCCTATACCCGCGACCGCAAGCCGGTCCGCGCCGGCGATCTCAAGGCCCAAGGCGCCATGACCGTTCTGCTCAAGGAGGCGCTTTCGCCGAATCTTGTACAGACGCTCGAGGGGACGCCGGCGTTTATTCACGGCGGCCCGTTCGCCAATATCGCGCATGGCTGCAATTCGGTGTTGGCGACGACGACGGCGCTCAAGCTCGCCGATTATGTGGTGACCGAGGCCGGCTTCGGCGCCGATCTCGGCGGCGAGAAGTTCTTCGACATCAAGTGCCGCAAGACCGGGCTGTCACCGGATTGCGCGGTTTTGGTCGCCACCATCCGGGCGCTGAAAATGCACGGCGGGGTGAAGAAGGAAGATCTCAAGACCGAGAACCTCAAAGCGCTCGAAGCCGGTATGAGCAATCTGCAACGCCATGTCGAGAACATGCAGAAATTCGGCATCGTCCCGGTGATCTCGATCAATCGCTTCTCGGCCGACACCGACGCCGAGATCAAGCTGGTCGAGGCGAAGTGCCAGGCGCTCGGCGTCGAAGCGCTGATGGCGGATCACTGGGCGCTGGGCGGCGAAGGCGCCGCCGACGTGGCGCGCGCCGTCGTCAAGATTTGCGATAGCGGCAAGAGCAAGCTCAAGCTGCTTTATCCCGACGACATGCCGCTCTATGAGAAGATTCGCACCATCGCCAAGGAAATCTACCGGGCCAAGGATATCTCCGCCGACAAATCGGTCCGCGACCAGCTGGCGAGTTTCGAGGCGATGGGCTACGGCAAATTCCCGATTTGCGTGGCCAAAACGCAATACAGCTTCTCGACCAATCCCGACGCCAAGGGCGCGCCGATCGATCACGTCATTCCAGTGCGCGAAGTGCGCCTGTCCGCCGGCGCCGAGTTCGTCGTTGCCATCTGCGGAGAGGTCATGACCATGCCCGGTCTGCCGAAGGTGCCGGCCGCCGACTCCATCGATGTCGGGCCGGATGGTAGGATCGTCGGATTATTCTGAGCATGATCCCGAAAAGAGGAAACCGGTTTTCGGAAATGATCATGCTCCAATGCAAGATCTAAAACTTCTCCATCGCCGCCGTTGCGGCAGGCGATCAAACAACGAGGTGTGGCAATGCTAAAGTTTTATTTCAGCGGCGCGCCAAATCCGACCAAGGTTGCGCTCTTTCTCGAAGAGGCCGGGTTGCCGTACGAGGCGATCCCGGTCGATACCCGCAAGGGCGAGCAGCACAAGCCGGAATATCTGGCAATCAATCCGAACGCCAAGGTGCCGGCGATCGTCGACGGCGACGTCACCGTCTTCGACAGCAACGCGATCCTGCTCTATCTGGGCGAAAAGACCGGCAAGTTCATGCCGCCGAAGGGCGACAAGACGCGTGCCGAGCTTTTGTCATGGCTGATGTTCGTCGCCTCCGGTGTCGGCCCTTATGCCGGTCAATCGGTGCATTTTCGCATGTATGCGCCGGACAAAAACGAATACGCCATCAACCGCTACGCGTTCGAGGCGCAGCGCCATTTCGGCATTCTCGATGCGCGACTGGCCAAGCACAAATACATGCTCGGCGACACCTACACGATCGTCGACATGGCAGTGTGGGGCTGGGCGCGCGGCATGCCGATCGTGTTGGGCGAAGCGGCGTGGGCCAAATTCCCCAATCTGAAGCGGCTGGTCGACGAGATCAGCGCGCGGCCGGCGGCGCAGCGCGCGGCGGCGCTTAAGGACACGCACAAATTCAAGGCCGAGATGGACGACGAAGCGCGCCGGGCAATGTTCCGCCACATGCACGAAAAGGTAGCGTGAAAACGCAGGGTGGGTTAGCCGCGTCAGCGGCATAACCCACCGTTTGCGCCCATGCGGTGGGTTACGCGGCTTCGCCGCTTCGCCGCTAACCCACCCTACGAGATTAGAACATCCCCATCCGCTCGCTGGCGATGGTGCCAGTGAGGAGCAGCACGCCGAACAGCATCACCACCAACGCGGCGCCGACCTCGAGGCCGCGCAACATCAGCGTGCCGTAGCCGGCGCGGGTGGCCGCGAACCGCTTCGCCACCGTCTTGGCGCCGACGGCGAGCGTGGCGATCGCCGCCACGGTGATCGCGGTGCCGATGCCCATGACGAAGGTCGAGGCGACGCCGGCCCAGAACAACCCCTGCGCCAGCGCGAAGACGAGAACGATGATCGCGCCCGAGCACGGGCGCAAACCCACCGCAACGATGGCCGAAAGCCCGCGCTGCCAGCCGCCGGGCCCAGCCAATTCCTGCGGCTCGGGTCCGTGCGAATGGCCCCACGGCAGCGCGCTCTCCTCGTCGGCGTGGTCATGCCCATGCCCGTGCGCATGGGGACGATGATGGTCGTGATCGTGCGCGTGCGGTGCTTGATCAACCGCGTGATCGTGATGCGCGCATGGCGCGTGGCCGGCGAGGGCGTGCGCCGTTTCTGAACCGCCGGCAGCAGGGATCGCACGCAACGAGTGGATGAACGCGCGCCCCTTCACCCACAACAGCCGGGCGCCGACGAGGACGATCAGCCCGTAGCTAATGAGCTCGATGACGCGCACGGTGTCGCCCATCATCTTCGCCGTCGCGCCGATCAGGATCGCAACGATGGCAACCAGAACGACCGCCGTGATGGCCTGCAGCAGCGCCGAGGCGAACGACAGCGCGACGCCGCGGCGCCAGGTTTCCTCATTGGCGAGGAGATAGGATGAAATCACCGCTTTGCCGTGGCCCGGCCCGGCGGCGTGAAAAATGCCGTAGATGAACGAGATGCCGATGAGTCCCCAGACCGCCGAGCCATCGGTCTTGGCGGCGCGGATGAGGCCGGAGAGTTCGCGATAAAACAGCGCCTGCTTAGCAAGCACCCAGCCGAATAGTCCGTTAGCCGCCGGCTGGCGCAAAGCGCCGAGTGGTGCGGTTTGCGCCAAAGCGCTGTGGGCCAGTGCACTCACCGCCAGAAGGAGGGCAAGAAACACAACACAGAGGAACAAGCGCGCGTTGGCGTCGCGCGTCACGGACATGTCACCGAGATCTTGTTGGCGAAACTCGCGCCCATGCCGGCGTTCGCCTCGGATGTCATGGAGTTCTTATCCAGCCGCGCCGCGGCGGAGAAGAAATCGTCGCGCGGTTTTTCCACGGCGACTGCACACCGCGCCGGCGCGCCGACCAGCTGCGCCGGGTCCTTTTCGGCGAAACCGAAGTCGATGAAGAATTCCGGATCGTAGATTTCCACGTCGAGCGCCTTAGCCTTCACCGGCGTTTTGAACGGCAGCGTAAAATGCAGCGTCAGCACAGTCTCTTTCGGATCGTAGTCGAGATAGTAGTCGACCGGATCGAGGAACGCATCGCGCTGACGTTTGCCGTTGACCATGGCGTGGGTGAAATAGGCGTACTCCTTGAGCGACTCGACATTGACCTTGGCGAGCGGGTCGAGCTCCTCGCGGGTGAACTGCCCCTTGGTCTTCTGGTCCAAGCCCTGGGTGGCGTAAGCCGAGAACATGTCGTCGAAGGTCCAGGCATGACGGACACCGGTGACCGAGCCGTCGGGCGCGTAGACAAGCTCCTCGGTCATCGTCACCCAGACATGCGGGTGCGCGTCGGCGGGCAATATCGCCGTCAATAGACCGGCTGCGGTCGCGATCAAAAGAGCGATACGATAGGCCATCCGCACCTATCCCCAGAACGGAGCGCACATTTCAGCGCGAGTGGGGCGGAATAGAGGCTTGCGGAGATCGACTAAACTCCCGCCGCCCCGCCGTCGGCGCGCGGATCGTGGGCGCCTTCGCAGGTGCCGTCGGGATGCAGTACCGCCGCGCCGGCATGGCCCATGACGTCGGAATAGGGCTCGGAGAGAACGTCGACGTCGTGGCCGGCCGCCGCCAGTTGATCGATCAGATTGCCGTCGAAGCGCGATTCAAGGCGCAAGCGCGTGTGCGCCTCGCCCCAGGTTCTGCCAAACACCCAGCGCGGACGATCGATCGCGACATCCAGCGGTTCGCCGAACATCACGTGGCGGGTGAAGACCGCCGCTTGGGTCTGCGGCTGGCCGTCGCCGCCCATGGCGCCATAGGCCATGATGCGGCCGTCCTTGAGGACCGCCAGCGCCGGATTGAGGGTGTGGATCGGCAGGCGTCCCGGCGCCACTAGATTGAGCGCGCCGCGCTGCAATGAAAAGCTCGCGCCACGATTTTGCATCAAGACGCCGGTGTGCGGCAGTACGCAGCCGGAGCCGAACTCCCAGTACAGCGACTGGATGTAGGACACGACCAGACCGCTAGTGTCGGCGGCGCCCATCCAAATGGTGTCGCCCTCGCCGGAAGCAAACGGCCAGCGCGCCGCCTTGCGCCGATCGATCTTCATGACTTCGCCGGCGATGAAGCGCGGCTCGAGGCAGCGCTCAAGCCGGTGCGCAAGATGGTGCGGATCGGTGAGCACGCGGTCGCGGGTGCGCAGCGCCCGCTTGGTCGCTTCGACCAGGCAATGGATGTGATCGAAGCCCTCGGCCTCGGTCACGCCGAGGCGGGCGAACAAGGCAAGGATCATCAGCGAGGCCACGCCTTGGGTAGGCGCGTCGGTGTTGTAGACCGTCCCGGACGGCAATTCGACCTGCAGCGGCTCGCCCGGGTAGGCTTCATAGCCGGTCAGGTCCGCGCGGGTGACCGGGCTGCCGATGCGCTCGAGGTCAGCCGCGATCTCGCGACCGACGTCGCCGCGGTAAAAATCGTCGAGGCCGTCGAGAGCCAGATGCCGCAGTGTTGCGGCCAACGCCTCCTGCACCAAGGTGGTCCCGGCTGCCGGAGGCTTGCCGTCGACCAGAAACGTTTCGGCAAAGCCCGGCACCGGGGCGAGTTCGGCAAGCTTGTCGGCGGTGAGCTGCGCTTGGCTGCGCGACACGACATAGCCGTTGCGCGCCTGCACGATCGCTGGCAGCAGCAACACGTCGAGCGGCAGCTTGCCGCCAGTCGCGTTCGCCGCCTCGAGTGCCAGTATCCAGCCGGCAATGGCACCCGGTACGGTGAGCGCCGCAAGCGGCCCGCGCGACGGTATGGTCTCGTACTCGCGGTAAAGCTCGGGTTGTGCGTTTGCCCCCGCTGGGCCGGGCGCCATGATGGCGCGCACGCCGCCGTTTGGAAAACGGATCAGCCAAAATCCGTCGCCGCCGACATGGTTCATATGCGGATAGACGACGGCGATCATGGCCGCCATCGCTACCATCGCCTCGATGGCGTTGCCGCCCTCAGCGAGGATCGAACGGCCGGCCTCCGCGGCCTCATGATGCGGCGCGCAGACGATGCCGCGGCGGTGACCGGCGGTGTGCAACTCCATGCCGTTTACTTTGGCATGCCGGTGTCGGCGAGGCCACGCTTGCGTAACAGAGCGTCGGGGCTCGGCAGCCGGCCGCGGAAAGCCTTGTAGGCATCAACCGGATCTTGCGTGCCGCCGGCGGCGTAAATCGTTTGGCGCAGCCTTTGCGCTGTTGCCGGATCGAAAATGTCGCCAGTCTCCTCGAACGCTTCGAAGGCATCGGCATCGAGCACTTCCGACCACATGTAGCTGTAGTATGCCGCGGCGTAACCGCCGCCGGAGAACACGTGGTCGAAGTGCGGCGGGCGATGGCGCATGGCGATTTCTTCGGGCATGCCGATGCGCGCCAGCGCGGTTGCTTCGAACGCGGTGGGGTCGATTGTTTCGGGGGCCGCCATGGAATGGAAGTCGAGATCGAGGATTGCCGAGGCGACATATTCGACGGTGCCGAAGCCCTGGTCGAAATTGCGCGCGGCGATGAGCCGCTGCAGTAGCGCTTCGGGCATCGCCTCGCCGGTCTGATAGTGGCGGGCAAAGCGGCGCAATACGTCCGGCTGTTCGAGCCAGTGCTCGTAAAGCTGCGACGGCAGTTCGACGAAATCGGTGGCGACGTTGGTGCCGGCAATAGTCGGATAGGTGACCGACGAGAGCAGCCCGTGCAAAGCATGGCCGAACTCGTGGAACAAAGTGCGCGCGTCATCGAAGCTGAGCAGCGTCGGCTCGCCCGGCGCCGCCTTGGCGAAATTGCAGACATTGACGATCAGCGGGCGAATGTCGCCGGCGAGCTTTTCCTGTTCGCGCAATGAGGTCATCCAGGCGCCGCTGCGCTTGGACGGACGCGCAAAATAATCGCAGAAAAACAGACCGATCTCGCTGCCGTCGCTGCCGTGCACCTCCCAGACGCGCACGTCGGGATGCCAGACCGGGATGTCGGGCCGCTCCGAGAAACGGAGCCCGAACAGCCGCTCGGCAGTGTAGAAGACGGCTTCGATCATCCGCTCGAGATTGAGGTATGGCTTGATCGTGGCTTCGTCGATGTCGCAGCGCCGCTGCCGCAGCTTCTCGGCGTAGTGGCGCCAGTCCCACGGAGCCAGCGCGAAGTTGCCGCCTTGCTCCTGCACCAAAGCTTGCAACGCGTCGCGGTCGGCCTCGGCGCGGGCCCGTGCCCGCGTCCATACGGTATCGAGGAGCCCGCGCACTGCGGCCGGCGTCTTGGCCATGGCGTCGTCGAGCCGGTAATGGACGAAATCGGCGTAGCCAAGGAGGCGGGCGCGCTCGGCCCGCAGCCGCACCATCTCGGCGATGATGGCATTGTTGTCGGTCGAGCCGCCATTGTCGCCGCGGGACACGAAGGCGCGGTAGACCTTTTCGCGCAGGTCGCGGCGCTCGGCAAATTGCAGGAATGGCTCGGCGCTCGAGCGCAGCAGCGTCACGGCGTAGCCGTCGAGCCCGCGCTCCTGCGCTTCCGATCGCATCGCCTCGCGCATGAAGTCCGGCAGGCCGGCAAGCTCGGCTTCATCGGAAAGCGCCAGCGCGAAGCCTTGCTCATCGGCGAGCACATTCTGGCTGAACGCGGTGCCGAGCTCGGCCAGACGCTCGACGATCTCGGCGAGGCGCGCTTTCGCCGCACCGTCGAGGGCGGCGCCGGCGCGGCGGAAGGCGGTGTGGTAGCGCTCGAGCACCCGCTTCTGCTCGGCGGTCAGGCCGAGCGTGTCGGCCTGCCGCATCAACGTATCGACGCGGCCGAACAGCGCGCCGTTGGTGCGAAACTTGTTCCAGTGGCTCGCGACTTGCGGCGACAACTCGCGCTCGATGTCGAGAAGCGCTTCGTTGCTGTGGGCACCGACCAGAAGGCCGAAGACCTGCTCGACCCGACAGAGAGCCCGGCCGCTTGTTTCGAGCGCGGCGATGGTGTTGGCGAAATCCGGCGGCGCCGACTGGCCGGCTACCGCGTCGATCTCGGCCTGGTGTTCGGCGAACGCCCGCGCATAGGCCGGCGCGAAGTGCTCGGGCTTGATGGCCGCGAACGGCGGCACCTGAGCGGGCGTCGTCCAGTCCTGCAAAAACGGGTTGTCGGCATTAATCTGCGTATTCATGCGGGTTTTCTGCCTGTCGGAAGCCGAGAGCTTATATAGGCATTTGCGCCTTGAATCGGCCTCCCGTTTCGAGGAAAGTGCGCCGCCATGGATACGACCACCACGCAGC
>Ga0210398_10004630_pt1 | contig 12881 bp, 12 predicted proteins | sample IncBWC4OmetaG_FD_161047 | JGI IMG/M metagenome (GOLD analysis project Ga0210398, IMG submission 161047) | Forest soil microbial communities from Barre Woods Harvard Forest LTER site, Petersham, Massachusetts, United States - Inc-BW-C-4-O | ecosystem: Environmental > Terrestrial > Soil >... | reverse complement strand
GCTGCTCTCGGTCCGCGCGACTGGAACGCGCAGCACGATCGATTCCGAAGTGCGGCGCTCCCCCGACGACGCGATCCAGATGAAGGGTCCCGAGCTGTTCAAGATCGCGGTCAAGAGCATGGAAGAGGTTTCGCGCGACTGCGCCGAGCGCGCCGGCATACAACTGCAGGACGTCACTCTCATCGTGCCGCACCAGGCGAATCTTCGCATCATCAACGCGGTCGCGGACCGCCTCAAGCTTCCGCCCGAGAAGGTTTTCACCAATGTCGACCGCTACGGCAACACCTCGGCGGCGTCGGTTCCGATTGCGCTCGATGAAGCGCTCGAACAAAAGCGCATCGCCAACAACGACCTCATCATGTTGTGTGCGTGCGGAGGCGGTCTGACCTGGGGCGCCAACATCCTGCGCTGGTAGAGGACCGTCGCAACCCATCCCTCGCACCGCAAATTTGCGCGCGCCGTCTGCGCTTGCTGACCTGCTCCGCCGCCGCGTCGTCTTTCTGCTCGGCAAGGGCGGAGTCGGTACCACCTCCGTCAGCGCCGCACTCGCGCTGGCCGCATCAGATGCCGGTAATTCGGTCCTTGCAATGGAGACCGACACGCGCGCCCCGATGGCGCATGCATTGGAAGTGAAGGCCGCCTTCGAGCCGGTGATGGTTTCGGAGCGGCTGTTTGAAATGGTCCTCGAGGGGCGCCATGCGCTCGAGGAATATCTGAAGCTGGTGATTCCCGCGCGCGCCGTGATGCGCGCGGTTTTCTCCAGCCGGCTCTACCAGTTCTTCGTCAACGCAGCGCCGGGGCTGAAGGAACTGATGATGCTCGGCAAGGTTTACTACGAAGCCGAGCGCAAGCTTGGTGGCCGCGATCATTGGAATCTGATCGTCGTCGATGGCCCCGCGAGCGGTCAGGCGCTGAGCCTGCTGAAGATGCCGACCGCCGCGCGGCAGACTTTCGGCGACAGTGTGGTCGGGCGCGAGGCGGCCAATATCAGCCGCGCGTTGCGTGACCAAAATGAGACGGCGGTGGTCCTCGTCACCACCCCGGAGCCGCTGCCGATATCGGAAACCCTGGAAACCGCGGCAACGCTGCGCGAGGCGGGCATCCAAACCGCCGCGATAATTTTCAATCGAGTGCGCGCGCCGAATTTCTCGAGCCGCGATGTCGCCAAATTGAAGGAACATCTCATCGCGGCCGGAAATGCTTCCGATGCCGATTATCTCGGGAAAATCGCCGCGGGCGAACTCGATCGCGCGAGCCAGGCCGAAAAAGCGCTCGCGCAACTGCGCGCTGAAACCTCCGCGCCCACCATCGAGCTGCCTGTGATGCGTGGTGTTTCAGGTGGAGCGTTGGCCCGCGCTCTGGCGGCGGAGCTTGCGGCAAGCCCCGCGGAGAAATCTTCCAAACGGGTTGCTCGCATTTAGTTATCGCTCGCACTCGCTGCGACGCGAATCGGCTTTATCCTCTTAGGGTCACAAAGATGACCGCGATTTTCGCTGATCGCGCCTAAGATTCCGAATTATGCCGACCGCGAGACCGTCTCCTAGGCATAGGGTGCAAGTTCGGGGCTGCACGGGAACTATGATGAGAGACCTTCAGACATCTGGATCAATCGCACCCATCCTGGTCGTAGAAGACGACGCCTCGACCCGCGCCGCGCTCTGTGACTTTTTGAAACTGGAAGGGTACCACGTGGCGGGCGTCAGGGACGGTATCGAAGCGCTGGATTATGTTCATCATCATGCCATGCCCTGCCTTATAATCCTCGACCTCATGATGCCGCGCATGGACGGCTGGCGGTTTCGCGCCGAGCAGAAAAAAGATCCGGCACTGGCCAAGTGCCCGGTGGTGGTAGTGAGCGCCTCGATAAGTGCGCAACCAATCAATGCGGACCATGTGCTGCAAAAGCCGATTGACCTCGAGGGACTGCTGAGCGCCGTCGCCGAATACTGTTAGACGCAAATCGTCCGCTGACGCGCTGGATCGATAGCCATCGGCTGGATACCCTGATCGGGCACCAGAGCAGGAGAAGCAACGATGCCCGAGGCCGAACGCAAAGCGGACAAGCCCGCGCCCAAACGCGAGCCGTGGATTATCAGAACCTACGCCGGTTTCGGGGACGCGCGGCAGGCCAATCAGCGCTTTCATCAGAATCTCAAAGCAGGCCAGAAAGGCCTCTCCATCGCATTCGATCTGCCAACGCAAAACGGTTACGACCCCGATGCGCCGGTTGCCAGCGGCGAGGTCGGCAAAGCCGGCGTTTCGATTTGCCATTGGCGCGACATGGAGGAGCTGCTGGACGGCATCCCGCTCGGATCGATCAACACCTCGATGACGATCAACGCCACCGCGCCGTTCCTGCTCGCGCTCTACCTGGTGGTCGCGGAAAAACAGGGCGTGAGCTGGGAGCAGCTTCGCGGCACTACGCAAAACGATCTGATGAAGGAATTCGTCGCGCGCGGCACCTCGATTTTTCATCCGGAGATTTCGTTTCGGCTTTCCACTGAGCTGATCAAGTTCGCCGTCACCCGGGTCCCGAACTGGAACCCGATCAACGTGTGCGGATATCACTACATGGAGAGCGGATGCGGACCGGCGGAGGAAATCGGCTACGCCTTCGGCAACGCGCTGCTGCTGCTCGACGCGCTGCGCAAGGAAGTGCAGGCCGCGGACTTCGAGAAGACGGTCAAGCGCATCTCGTTTTTCATCAACAGCGGCATCGAGCTGGTTCCCGAAATTTGCAAAATCCGCGCGTACTTCAAACTGTGGCCGGCGCTATGCAAATCCGTCTACGGCATCGACGGCGTGCTGTTCCGCGCCGGATGCCAGGTGCGTTCGCTCACCCTCACCGAGCAGCAGCCCGAGGTCAACATCCTGCGCATCGCATACGAAGCGTTGCCGGTGGTGCTCTCGGCCGACGCGCGCGTCAACGCGCTGCAGCTTCCCGGCTTTCGCGAAGCGATGTCGCTTCCCGATCAGGCCGAGCAGCTCATCGGCCTCCGCACGCAGCAGGTCCTGATGCATGAGACCGGCGTGACCGACTACGTCGACATTTTCGAAGGCAGCAAGATCATCGAAAAGATCACCGGCGAGACCATGGAGACGGCGCGCGCGATCGCGATCCGCATGCGCGAGGCCGGCTACACCAAGTCCATCGGCATCGTAAGTTCGGAACTGACGCGGCAGCTTTCGGAGCGCCAGCGCAAACTCGAATCGGGGGAGATCACGCAAATCGGCGTCAATGCGTTCCTCGGCGAGATCGGGCTCGCGCCTCGCGCCCATTTGGAGGATTCGGTCGACTACGATTCGATTTCGCGCGAACGAATCGCTTCGATCAAACAATGGCGTGAGTCACGCGACAAGCGCGCGGTTGGCGCCGCGCGCGAGAAACTCGAACGCGCCGCGAAAGACGGTTCCGATGCGATGGCGGCGACCCTGGATCTCGCGCGCGCCGGTGGCACCGTCGGTGAATGGACCTCCTCGCTCGAGCGGGCGACGCAAGGGCGCTACACTCCGATCATCCTCGATCGATCCTCGAGCAGCGCGCCACTCAAAGTTCCCACCCTCGAGGCGAAAGCGCCCCGCATTCGCATCGCGATCGGAAAGGCCGGTCTCGATGGCCACATCAATGCGGTTAAGCTGCTCGCGCAAGCGTGCATGCAATCGGGCATGGAGGTGGTGCTCGCGGGATTCAAGCAAACCCCGGAGCAACTGGTCGAAACCGCCTTGCAGGAAGACGTCGATCTGCTTGCGGTGTCGAGCCTCGCCGGCGCGCACATGAGCATCGCGCGCGAGACGCTGGCGCTGCTGAAGCGGCGCGGTGCGAGTGACGTGCGTCTGGTGATGGGCGGCATCATCCCCGAGGAAGATCGCCAGCCGCTGCTCGACCTCGGAGTGAAGGCGGTCTTCACGCCCAAGGATTCCAACCTCGGCAAGATTGTGGGCGAGCTGATCTCGATGAGCGAGGCGCGCATTTGAAGCTGCGAGTGCTGGCGGCATCGATGCTCGTGATCGCGAGTGCATCGGCGGCGCAGGCGGGAGAGCCGCGGCCCTGGCTGTGCCGCGACAAGCCGGTATTCTCATCGTCGAAGCCGATGCACTACCAACTGAGCACCACCTCGCGCTGGGAACTATTCTTCATGCAGTTTTCGCCGGGTGGCGGTAACGACGGCTTCGACATCGCCAGGACCGCGAGGGGTTCCACCAGCGGACAACTGCCCGCCGGACAATATTTCGCGGTCGCGCTGCGCGAGGCGGGAGGCAGTTGGGTCTGTCCCGTCGACGTCGAAGAACAGCCGCGCGCGGCGGGCGCCATCAGCAACTTATGTTTCGCATCGGAGGACGGCGGCTGCAACGCGAAACTGATCGTGACCGCGGAGAGCGCGACCTCGCCATAACAATTCCGGCGCCTGCCGCCGCAAAATCATCGCGAGCGCGAGTGCGGTTGCCACTCCTCGACGATTTGAACTATGCAGGAATCTTGACTCAAGCGCTTCGCGCCTATCCCAGGAGGCCCTCGATGGCAAACCCCGCACCCCACAATCCTCCTTTTCGCGCCGAACATATCGGCAGCCTGCTGCGTCCGCCCGAATTGTTGAAGGCGCGCACCGAGAACGAGGACGGCATTCTCTCCGACGCCGATCTGCGCAAGGTCGAAGACGAGCACATCCGCAAGGTAGTCGCGCGTCAGGAAGAAATCGGGCTGCAATCGATCACCGACGGCGAATATCGCCGCAGCGTTTTCTATACCGACTTTGCCTCGCGCGGGCTCAAGGGTGCGTCGGTCTACTACGAATCCGAGCGGATGTTCTTCGTTGATGACGAAAACAACAAAATCGCCGTCCCGCTTCTTCGGATCGACGGTCCACTGCGCTGGACGGAGCCGATTCACGCCGCCGAATTCAAGTTCACCCAGGCGCTCACCAGGGGCACCGTCAAGATGACCCTGCCCTCGCCCACCAGCATCTATTCGGTCGACGGCCGCAACGTGACCACCGAAGCCTATACCGACCTGAGTGTTTTGCGTGCGGATCTGGTTGACGCGTATCAAAAAGAATTGCCGGCGCTGGCCGCCGCGGGATGCCGCTACGTGCAGCTCGACGAGGTGCCCATCGCGATGTATTGCGATCCTAAACGCCGCGAACAAATGACCGCCAGCGGCCACGACGTCGACGACATCCTGTTCAATATCTTTCCCAATCTCATCAACGACGTGCTGGCGAACCATCCCCAGTCCATCCACGTCGCGATGCATCTGTGCCGGGGCAACAACCAGAGCGGATGGCTGACTGAGGGTGGCTACGATCCGGTCGCGGAAATGCTGTTCAACAAGATTAATGTCGATTCCTACATGCTGGAGTACGATACCGCGCGCGCCGGCACCTTCGCGCCGCTGCGCTTCGTGCCCAAGCATAAGTCGGTGGTGCTCGGGCTGGTCTCGAGCAAGCGCCCGCAGCTGGAATCCAAGGATGACCTCAAGCGCCGCATCGATGAGGCCGCCAGGTACATCGACCTCGACCAGCTCGGACTCAGCCCGCAATGCGGCTTCGCGAGCACCGCGCCGGGCAACAAGCTCACGCCCGATGAGCAGTGGGCCAAGCTGCGCCGGGTGGTGGAAGTCGCGCAGGAGGTTTGGGGCGGATGAGGTTCCTTGCTCATGTCGAATGATCGTCACCGGGTGGAACGCTTCCTTTATCGCGAGGCGCGCCTGATGGATTCGCATGCCTATGACGACTGGCTGTCTTTGTGGGATGAGGATGCGACCTACTGGGTGCCCTGCAACGCCGATGACATCGATCCGACGCAAAATGTGTCGGTGATTTACGATCGGCGCGGGCAGTTGCGGGGGCGCGTCCAACGGCTCAAGGAAACCTCATGGCTGCGGGAACAGGCGCCGCGCCTCAAGCGCCTCGTCTCCAACATCGAAATCGAATCGGCCAACGATCGCGAGGTGATCGTGAACTCCGCCTTCATCCTCGCCGAGCTGCACCATCATAATCAAATCCTGTGGGCCGGCAGCACGACCCATACGCTGGTTGCAAACGGCGACAGTTTCAAAATCAAGTCCAAGAAGGTCGTGCTGCTCAACAACAACGAGCCGCTGCCGAATTTGTTATTCCTCATTTAGGATGGAGAACTATCGATGACACTCCACAGCGAGTTCGCCTCGGTTGAGATCGATCGCGACGATAGCGGCAACGGTCCGCGTCTTCTGATCCGTGATTCGCGGAGCGGAAAGACCATTTTCCTCGATCCCCTCGAATTGGCCTCGCTCGCATGGGCGCGCCACGAGGAGTTACTGCCCTTTCTCGATCCCGCGCGACTCGATCCACGCACCCGATGACCAAAGTCGGTTTCATCGGGCTCGGCGAGCAAGGCCAGCCGATGGCGGTGAACCTCGCGACGGCCAACGGCTTCGACCTGATGGTCTATGACCTGCGCAAAGAGCCAGTCGATGAACTCGCCGCGCTAGGCGCGCGGAAAGCCGGCTCGCCGCGCGAGGTCGGCGCGCATGGCGACATCATCGAAGTAATCGTGGTGGACGACGCACAGGTCGAAGCGGTCGTGCTCGGTGACGACGGGGTAATGGCCGGTGCGCGGCCGGGCAGCATCATCGCGATTCACAGCACCATCCGGCCGGCGACGATCCGCAAAATTGCGGCGGCATGCGCATTGAAAGGTGTCGGCGTCATCGACGCGCCGGTGAGCGGAGGCGCGCGCGGTGCTCACACTCGCACCATGTCTTACATGGCCGGCGGCGACCCAGCGCTGGTTGATAGATGTCGTCCGATTTTCGTTACCTCGGGCCTCAGTATCTTTCATCTGGGTCCGCTCGGTGCCGGAATGGTCGCCAAGCTCGCGCACCAGGTGATCATTTGCCTCAATGTTCTCGCCGCCGGCGAAGGGATGATGCTCGCGAAGAAGGCCAACCTCGATCTCACGACGATGCAGGAAGTGGTGCGCGCAGGCGGCGCTTCGAGCCGCATCGCGGACAACTGGGTGAAGCACAAGCCGTCCGCGAACGCGGGCATGTTGTGGCGCAAGGACCTCATGCTCGCGCTTGAATGCGCCGAAGACCTGGGACTCAATCTGCAAGGCGCGTCCGCCGCGCAACAATTGATCGAAAAGGTGCTAGTTAACGACTAGCGCTAAGGCGGAGGTGCAACCTCATGGCGACGATGCTGACTTCACCGGCGGACTATAGCGAACTCATCCAGAGCGATCGCATCAGCGGGCGCGTGTATTACGATGCCGCCATCTTTCGCGAGGAACTGGAAAAGATCTGGTATCGCGAATGGGTCTACGTCGCGCATGAGAGCGAGGTCCCGCAACCGGGCGACTATGTCACCCGCCAAATCGGTTTGCAGCCGGTGATCGTCTCACGCGATGAGGCCGGCACCATCCACCTGATGCTCAATCGCTGCATGCATCGCGGTAACACCGTGTGCCAGAGCGATCGCGGCAACTCACATGCGTTCCGCTGTGCCTATCATGGTTGGACCTACGACAATCGCGGCGACCTCGTCGGCGTGCCCTATGCCGGCGGCTACGACGAGTCGTTTCGCAAGAATGAATTCAGCCTGGCCAAGGTGCCGCGCGTCGCGACTCATCGCGGGCTCATCTTCGCGAGCCTGAGCGCCAGCGGCCCTTCGCTCGACGAGCATCTCGGTCCGGCCAAGCGGCTCATCGACCAGTTCGTCGATCTCTCACCGGAGGGCGAGGTGGTGGTGCGATCGGGAGTGCTGAAGCATTCGTATAAGGGCAACTGGAAGATGGCGCTGGAAAATTCCGTCGACGGCTACCATCCCAACATCCTGCATCACGCCGCGATGGTGATGATGACCAGGGGGCGCACCGACATGGAAGCGGTGTTCGGCGAGCGCAGTGACGCGCTCGCGCGCGACCTCGGCCACGGCGCCGCGCAGCTCGACCTCAATCCGGTGCATACGCGCAATGGCGGCCGCGTGGTCGCGCCGATGTGGAGCAAGGAAACCGACCTGCAGTATCGCGCGTCGATGACCGAGCACTACGGGGCGCCTCGCGCGGAGAAGATTCTCGCCGAAGGGCCGCCGCATTTCTGCATTTTCCCCAACATTATTTTTATCTTGAACCAGTTCCGCGTGATTCAGCCACTGAGTGTGGACGAGACGGTCATTTCATATTTTCCGACCCTGCTCAAAGGCGCGCCCGAGGAGATCAATCGCCGGCGCCTCAACGAGACCTACGTCATCCACGGACCCGCGGGGCGCGTCGCGCCCGATGATATCGAGGCCTACGAGCGCAACCAGGCCGGCTTCCAGGCGCGCGTCAACGAGTGGCTGGTGCTCAGACGTGGGCTCCATCGCGAGGTGCGCGAGAACAGCGGCGTCGCGGGACATGAAACCGACGAGACCACGCAGCGCGGCATCTGGCGCCACTATCGCGAGGTGATGTCGCGCTAGAGGGACTTGCAGAGCGAGGGGAAATGGAGGCGGCGATCGGATTCGAACCGATGCATCGAGGTTTTGCAGACCTCTCCCTTACCACTTGGGTACGCCGCCCGAAGCAGGAACCTGCGACCGGTTAAGGTATCACGCCGCTTCCTGGCCAGGCAATTAAGCTCGCTGAAGAATGCCCGGCGTCCGCGCCTCGGGCCGCATCCGTGAAAATCGATTCCGACGCTCGCGCGCGCTGACGATCTTCAGGCAGCTTCGCGCTTGCGCACCAGGCGTTTGATGCGGGCCAGCATCTCGTGCGCGCGAAACGGCTTGGTAATGTAGTCGTCGGCGCCGAGGTCGAATCCGCGCACGATTTCGCTCTCGCTCTGCGCCGCGGTCAGCATCACGATCGGGATGGTGCGCGTGGCCGGGTCGGCGCGCAGCGCCGCCAGGACCTGGAACCCGTCCATGTCCGGCATCCCGACATCGAGCAGGAGCCCATCGGGCCTGATCTCCCTGGTCAGCTCCAGTGCGTCCTTGCCATTGTGCGCGACGCGGCAGTTGATCTTCCAGGTGCGCAGGATCGATTGCACCATCATGATGGTGGTGCGGTCGTCGTCGGCAACGACAATGGTCGGCTCGGTGCGCACGGCGCCGTTGCGAGCCGGATGATCGACCATCACCGCGGAGGAGTTGCGCAAGACCATAAATGCGCGCAAGTAGAAGTCCTCGCGACTCCACGGCCGGATGATGAATTCGTGCGCGGCGCTGGCCAGCGCGAACGCGTGTCCCAGGACCTCGTCGCGATCGCCGACAATCACGGTCGGCTTGCGGCTCAGCGCCAGCAGATCGACCGCTCCACCCGCTGCCTTTGCGACCTCGGACGACAGGTTCAATACGCATGCGTCGAACGGCGTCAGCGTGGTGAGGGTGGGATGATGCAGGTCGTCGGCGATCGAGTGCATCCGCGCGCTGGCGAAATCGGTCGCGCTGCGCAGCGCCTGGGTTTCCTCCGGATCGAAGCCGAGGAGCGCGAAGCGCTTTCCTTTCAACGTTTCGACGAGGTTGTCCCGCGACATCAGAAATGAGCTGAGGACCTGCGTCTCGTTCTGGACCATCGGGAGTTTCGTAGCGAGCAGCATTAGTCGGATTCCTCCATCATGGATTTCGTCGATGAGATTCTTTTGGCCTCTTCTTCCAGGGCGACCCGCACGCGGTCCGCTTCAGCCTCCAGGTTGCGGAGGACCTCGACCGGATCGCCGACCGGGTCTTGCATGCCGATTTGCTCCATCTTGCGGCACAAAGCGGCGAGGCGGGTGGCGCCGAAGTGCCCGCAGCTTCCCTTCAGCGCATGCGCGATGCTTCTCAGTGCGGGGCCGTCGCGGGTCGCGGCAGCCGCCTTCAGGGCCTCGATACGTTCGGTCGAATCGGCCAGGAACAGCTCGATAATTTTCGTCATGAAGCCTTCGTCGCCGGCGTCCATCGCGCGCAGGCTTGCGAGCGCCCCGGCGTCGACGGCGTCGGCGATCGGGGCGGGCGCAGCTTTGGTCGCTTCTGCGTCGGTCGCTTCTGGGTCGGTCGCTTCTGCGTCTACCGGTGGAGACTCCGCTCGAGCCTTTCCCGCCTGCGCAACCTGATCGAGGGACGGCGAAGCGGGCAAGGAGGCCGCGGCGAGCGTGGCGTCAGCGGGGACGCTCGCGCCCGCCGCGGTGGCGGGCAAAATCCATTTTTCCAGGGTGGTGGCGAGGGTCTTGGCCAGCACCGGTTTGCTCATGTAGTCACTCATGCCCGAGGCGAGGCATTTCTCGCGATCGCCATCCATCGCATTGGCGGTCACCGCGATGATCGGGGTGCTTTTGAAGCGGCCGCCACTGTTGCGGATTTGGCGAGTCGCTTCGTAGCCGTCGAGCTCGGGCATCTGGCAATCCATCAGCACGATGTCGTAGGGGCTGCGGGCGAGCGCCGCGACCGCCTCTGCGCCGTTGCAGACCGCGTCGGCCGAGTAACCCAGGCGCGCCAGCATCCGCAGCATGACGTGCTGATTCATCAGGTGATCCTCGGCGACCAGGATGCGAATCAGCTTCGCCATCGCGGGCGGCACTCGGGTGCGAAAGCTCGCGGCGCTGTTGAATACACGATTGCCACCCACCGGGGCTTTCGACAGCATGTCTTGTGCTCCTCGATTCGATTCGCTCGCAGCGTCGGCGGTGTCCAGGCGTCCGCCGTCCGCAACGGCGTCGAGTTCCTCCAGCGCGTTCTCATCCATCGCGGATTGATGCGCGTACTGCTCGGCGCCCAGCACCAGACAGCGGGAAAAATCAGAGATCGCGTCGGTCATCGAAGCCAACGCCTGGGTGCTTTCGGCGACCGTTTCGATGAATTCCTTTTGCGGGTCGCTCAGGCCGGTCCGGAGCATCATTTCCGTCATGCCCACTATCGAGTTAAGCCGCGTTCGCATCTGGTGGCTCAGCTTGACCAGAAATCGCGAGCAGACTGCCGCCGCTTCGCAGGTGGCATGATGGTCCCCGGCGGCGGCCTGAATTCCGGGCCCCGAGTTGCTGAAGACGCGCGAAGAATCACCCACCAGCCGACCGCTCAAAACGGGACTCGATGTTTCAGCGACATGGTGATTTGTTTCAGCTTGAGACACGTTCCACAAAACTCCACCCGACACGCCCGGTCTCCGGTAGAGATACAAAGAGTGTGCCGTCCGATGGTTGGATTGATGACAATGGGTCATCGAAGTGCGCCACGCCGGGATACAGCCGCCGTCGCCGCGCCGTCGCGGTTGCGAATGGTCTACGGCGTGCGCTCGGCGCTCGCGCCCCCGAACCGATCACCGTGTCTCACTTAGCCAGGATGCGCGCAATTCGGGACAGTCCCGGACATCATGAAGTCGCGCCGCGCCGCCGATGCATTGCGCTTGCCAAATGCATCCGCCTCTCGCTAGACCGATGCTCATGGCGCAAGACGTAGCAATCCAGACCACCAGCTATGACTGGAAGACCATCATCGATGACCTCAACGGGCTGCTGCGGCTGCGCACCACGCCCATCGGGATGAAGATGTTCACCACCATCGAGGAGATGGAAGCCATCCCCAAGATTCGGCGGCCCAAGGCGATTCACACCACCGACCAGATCGTGGCGCAGGCGGCGCGGCTGGGATGGACGGTCGGGATCACGATGAAGGACCTCGCGGGGGCGCAATGCGGCGCGGTAATCGGGCTGCATCCGCGCGACGAGGACTGGCTGTCGGGCAAGGCGATGGCGGGGGTGTGGTACTCGACGCTGGCGGATTCCTCAGCGCATCAGCATGCGATGGACACGGCGCCGGCCGGGCGCAACCTCGCGATGGCGGTGTCGCCGCTCGCCTCGGGACGCCTCAACCCTCCCGACATATGCCTCATCTATGGCACGCCGGGACAGATGATCATCTTCATCAATGGGCTGCAGTGGGCGGGCTACAAGAAGTTCGAGTGGGGCGTCGTCGGCGAGTCGGCGTGTGCCGATTCATGGGGTCGCGCGCTCAAGACGGGAGAGCCCAGTCTCTCGATCCCGTGCTACGCGGAGCGGCGCTACGGCGGCGTCCTCGATGAGGAGATGCTGATGGCGATTCCGCCGCATTTCCTGCCGAAGACCATCGAGGGGATGAAGCGGCTGGCCTCCAATGGGCTGCGCTATCCCATCCCGCAGTACGGCATCCAATCGGATGCGCGGGCGGGGTTAGGCGTCAGCTATGGAGCGCGCGAGAAGTAGCGGGTTTGGCCCTGACAGAATGTCGACGAACCTTGCAATTCCGTAACGATTTCACATAGTTACGCCATCCATTCTCCTGACCCGCGAATGGGTTTGTTTTTGCGTTCCTGACTGTCCCTTCTCTCGCTGGCGAGAGAAGGTGGCTGGCGCGACGGTCGCTCTGCGGATTTGCGACCGGCGTGCCAGACGGATGAGAGCCGGAGGGCGTCCTCGCCCGACGGTGGCGGAATCGCCACCGATCTCCTCTCCTCTCCGTCCTCTTTCGGAGCGCGTGGCATCTCCACCACCGCGCGCGCAACGCGCGCGGCTCTCACCCCGTCCGGCATGCCTTGCGCGAGGATGAAGAGCGCAAGTCACGCCGTCCACCCTCTCTCGCCTCGCGAGAGAGGGGACAGCCGAATGCGGCCGCGTTGCGGATTTCATCTTCAAGGGTTCATCGCCTTGCGAAGATGAACGAGTTGCTGGAGCACTATCGATTTTCTCAAACTCCAGCATTCGCCTGAGGTATTTGGCTTCGTTTGGTATTTCTACTCCCCGCCATGTCCCTTCTCTCGCCTCGCGAGAGAGGGGACAGCCGAATGCGGCCGCGTTGCGGATTTCATCTTCAAGTGTTCATCGCCTTGCGAAGATGCACGAGCTGTTGCTGGAGCACTATCGATTCTTGCAAGCGAGAGAAGAGACGCACCACTTTTCGGAAGCTTGCAGTTGC
>Ga0210398_10004628_pt1 | contig 12884 bp, 12 predicted proteins | sample IncBWC4OmetaG_FD_161047 | JGI IMG/M metagenome (GOLD analysis project Ga0210398, IMG submission 161047) | Forest soil microbial communities from Barre Woods Harvard Forest LTER site, Petersham, Massachusetts, United States - Inc-BW-C-4-O | ecosystem: Environmental > Terrestrial > Soil >... | reverse complement strand
GATCCAGGTTACGTGCAGAGTCGTCACCGCTTCGACGCCTGGCAGAATCAGGTTGGTCGTCATCGTTTGCGTATGTGAGCCGCCCGCACTGTGACGGCCGTCGGTGAGCGCTTCGGACATCGCGCGGCCGGTGGGCACGACGCCGCCGGGGCCGATATTAGTCTCGGTGCCCAGGATTTGCGTGATGGTCGGCGTGACGTCGGTGTTTGCGGTGGGATTGAGATCGACGAAGCCGCGCCGGAAGTCCGGTCCCGCCGCGGCGCAGAAGTTATGAATCTCGCGCTCGCCTGCCGCCCCATGCATGCCCATCCCGGTCGTGAAGGTCGCGCTGGTACCGGTGTCGGCGTAGACGACGCCCCGCACTGGATGAATCAGATCGGCGGATTTGTTGGGGGTCGAGACCTGGCCGATCTGGCCGATCAGAAACGCAGGATTGCCCGGCCCGGTAAGGGCCTTGTTGTCGGCGTCGGGCTCTTCGCGAAATGAAATGACAAGGTCGGGCGAGCGGGTTGCATTGTAGAGGCCGACGACTCGCTGGCTGAAGGTGCCGTCAATCCATCCGAGATACGGTTTGGGCGCGCCGCGGCGATGGCCGCGATGCTTCGGTTCGTTTTCGTCTGGAGCTTCGGCAGGATCGCGAGAGAAGATCGGCCCGCACCATTCCTGGGCTTCGGCGAAATTGACGATCTTCTGCAGCACCGCCTGTTTCGATTCCGGCGTCGCCAACTCGTTCGGTGAGAGATAGATCAGATCGGCGCCGCCGTTGGGCACGACGACGACGTCGGTACTGTCTTTCGATTTCTTGATGCCGGCGGCGACCAGCATCTCGGACAGCACGATGCGGAACTTGATCGTCGCGAAGCCGTGGTCCGAGACGACGATAATATCGGTCCGGTCGGCGATGCCGAGGGCGTCGATGGCGCCGCGCACGCGCATCAGGTTGTTGTCGCCCAGGCTGAGCGCTTCCATTGCGGGCGCCGTGCCCAGTCCGGCCATGTGTTGCGTGAGATCGGGATTATGCTGCCAGAAGACGACGAGCGCGGGCCGTCCGGCGTCGGCAGCGCGCTTCGCTTCAGGCAGAGCGTCTTCGACAGCGAGCCGCGCGAAGTACAAATCGCGCTGCTCGTCGGCCACCGCGGTTTTCGATTCGGGCGGCACTGTGATCTTGTCGCTCGATGACGTCGCGACGAAATCCTCGGACGCGAACAGGTAATCCTTGTACGGCGCGCCGACTACATCTTTGCCGTCGGCAATCGTAGCGACGCGATTGTCGAAGACCGAGGTCGGTCCTTGCTTGCCGATAACCGCGACGTAGCCGCCCTCGCGCTCGACTTCCTGCGCGATGGTATCGAGCCCGATCAGCCGTCCCTTGAAAGCAGTCGCGCCGTTCAAATTCAGAATCGCCTTGGGTCCCTCGGCTCCGACGAGCTGACCCTTCGGCGTTTCGGGCGACGGCTCGAGGTAGAAGTTGTTGCCGACGAGACCGTTGACGCCCGGCGGCGCGCCGGTGGCGAGCGCGGTGGCGTTGACCATGGTCAGCGTCGGGAAGATCGAGTGATGCCGGTCGAAGCGCACGCCCTCACGCGCCATCCGGAAGAGATTGGGCGTGTCGCGCTCGGTAACGAAGTCGGGGCGCAATCCGTCCCACACCATCAGCACGACGATACGGCCGCGCCCGCGATGCGCTGCAGCGTCCTGTGCGCGAATCGGTGCAGCGATAGTCAGCAAGACAAGGAGCGCGAAAATTTCGGACAACTTTCGAGTGGAGCACATCAGTCGGTCATCAAAGCGGCCCGCGACCAACTGTGTCAATCGTTTTTCGCGATCGGTTTAAGCGCAGACGGCCGCGGATGCGCTTTGAAAAAGTCCCAGATGACGTCGGTCGCGTTGAGACTGTCGCTCGGCTCGCCGACCAATTTCTCGGGCAGTCGATTGGTGCCGCCGGGCCAGATGTGGCCGAGTCCCCTGACCCTGTAGTACTCGACCTCGCCGCCTTTGGCGCACTGATCGTACGTGATTTGGAGCACGCCGTTGCCGCGCGCGGTTTGCACTTGCGGTCCGCAGCCGAGCATCCGTTCCCACTCCTTGAGCGAATCCTCGATTGGCGGAACGTTCTCAGTTTTGCCCCATGGCAGCTTCACGTTGCCGCCGTCGATTGGGTTGAGCGGGTCCTGCGTGCCGATGATGAAGAGGAGAGGAACGGGATAGCCGAGTCGCTTTTTCGAATACCAGAGATGGCCGGAGACGGGCGCGATCGCGGCGATTCGATTTGCGAGGTTGAGGCCGACGCTGAAAGTCATCGACGCGCCGTTGGAGAAACCGGTGCAATAGATTCGCGCGGGGTCGGCGGCGTAGCGCGCTTCGAGGAAGTCGATCATCGCGGAGATGAAGCCAAGGTCGTCGACGTGATCGACGCCGATTGCGCGGCCCGAGCCGTCGTTCCACAGGCGCGGGTTGGTCATGAACTGTGCGGGCGCCGTGCGGTTCGGCGGAGTGCCGTCGGGGAAGACCGCGATGAAGCCCTCGCGGTCGGACTTCGCGCCCCATCCCGTCTGGCCCATCGCACCTGCGCCGCTGCCGCCCGCGCCGTGAAGCATGATGACGACAGGCACGTTGGATTTGCCGTCGAAGCCCGGGGGCACATGCACGACGAACGTGCGCGTCGTCTTGTTCGCACCGTGGCCTACTGCGAGCGACTCGATATGATCGCCTGGCGTCGGCGGTGCGGCGGCCATCGCGGAAGAAATTGCGGCCGTTGATATCGCAGCGGCGAAGGCCATTGAAGAAAGTAAGATCGCGAACCTGCGCATCGCCCAGTATCCCCTGAAGCTCACGTTCAGTGTACGCCGCGAACGACTCGCCGTTTCAAGGTGCAAGTCGATTTTTGATTTGGTAGCGTGACGAAGAATCGGCAAAAGAACCACGGAGGTTACGACGTTGCGTATTGCACTGCTCGGCCAGGCCGCATTTGCGGAGAAAGCGCTCGCGGCGCTTGTCGATCACGGCGATGAGATCGTTCAGGTGTTCGCGCCGCCCGATCCGCCCGCGGGCAAGCCCGATGCGCTGGCGGCCAAGGCGCGTGCGATGGGATTGCCGCTCAGCCAGCCCAAGTCGTTCAAGAACGACGCCGCTTTCGAGCAGTTCAAGGCGCTGGACGCCGACCTCGCGATCCTCGCGTTCGTCACGCTGATAGTTCCCGAGCGGATTCTGTACGCGCCGCGCTACAAGTCGATTTGCTTTCATCCGTCGCTGCTCCCGCGCCATCGCGGCGCGAGCGGAATCAACTGGGCAATCATCGCGGGCGATGCGGAGACGGGAGTCACGTGGTTCTGGCCGGACAAGGGGATCGACACGGGACCGATTCTCATTCAGAAGCGCGTGCCGATTGCCGAGACGGACACGGTCGGATCGATTTACTTCAACACGCTTTTCCCGATGGGCATCGACGCGATGATCGAGGCGATCGATCTGATTAAATCGGGCGACGCGCCGGCGATCGTGCAGGACGAGAGTAGGGCGACCTACGAGCCGCCGTGCCGCGACGAGCATGCGAAGATCGATTTTGCGAAGCCGGCGCGCGAGGTCTTCAACCTGATTCGCGGATGCGATCCGCAGCCGGGCGCATTCGCGAACGTCGGCGAGAAACGCGTGCGACTGTATGAAGCGGGATACTCTGCGAGCAAGCCGGATTCTGCGCCGGGAACGATAGTGGCGATTGATGCGGAGGGAATGAAGATCGCGGTCACGGGCGCGACGATCACGATCAAGCGAGCGCGAGTCGATCCGAATCCGAAGAAGGTGGTGCCGGCCGAGTTGGCCGCGGCGGGAGAAATAAGCGTCGGCGCGAAGTTCTCCTAGAATTCAGATTTCCGGTTGAGGTTCACTCCGGCTTACAAATCTTGCAGGCCCGCAATCCCTCATGCTGCGCATGCCCCGCGTCCGCATAGAGCAGCGCATTGTTCGGATCTGCTCTCCGCGCCGCCGAGCACGTGGGCCGGCAGTATATCTTCGTGTGCCGATGGCCCATCACAGCGCCCGACGGCAAGCGCAGATCGCGCCCGACCTCGAAACCCTCGGCGCGCAGCAGCTTGATCTTGTTGTCGACGCCGCCGCCGTAGTTGCCGATGGTCCCGTCGGAGCGAATCACGCGATGGCACGGCACGAAGATCGGAATCGGATTCGTCGCCATCGTGGTACCGACTGCGCGCTGAGCGTCGGGCTGCCCAATGGCGGCGGCGAGCTGATGATAGGTAATAACAGCGCCGGGCGGGACTTTGCGCAGGGTCACATACGCGCGCCGCTTGAAATCGCTCTCGACCAGGCTCAGGTCCAGCGGATGCGCCAGTGCTGCGAAGTCGCCCTTGAACACGCGATCGATCTCCGCTTCGACGCGCCGCGCGCTCGCTTCATTCTCGATGAGGTCGAACTTCTTGCGCAGCATCGCGAGCATCCGCTCAGCGCCGTCGGTCCACAGAAAATGTATCCCGGCGATCCCGCGGTCGCTCTCCGCGATCATCAAACGCCCCAGTTGCGACGGGATCACGCCGACCCGCGCCTGCGGCCGCCGGATAATCTTCATCGCCCGCTCGATTCGCGGCCGCGTCTGTCCAATCATCGCGTCGATAGCGCGGTCGTCGATCGATTCATTGTGTCTCGCTGCCATTCGATTGCTTTTCATTTTAGTCACTCTTCGAGTCTCAATTTTTTCAGTGCCTGCGAAACGCTTGCGCGCGCGCTCTCGGCCGAGCAGTCCAGCGCCGCGCCGATCTCCGCGTATTCGAACCCGGCGAACTTGCGCATCATCAACGCCTGCCCCTGCTTGCCGGGCAGCCGCGCGATCGATCGCTTCAACGCGAGCGCGCCTTCGGGACTGGCGCCGTTGAGATGCGCCGGCGCGCGATTCGCGATCGCGTCGGCATCGGCGCTCTCGCTCGAGATAACGCGGCCGCGGCGCATGCGGTCGCGTGCGCGATTGCGGCACAGATTCGACGCGATCCGGAAAACCCACGGCCGCAAGCCGTCGGCCGATTGCAGGGTCGGATAGGCGCGATAGGCGCGCAGCCACGTCTCCTGGAACAGATCCATCGCGTCGTCGCGATCGCCGGTCGACCGCACGAGGAAGCGCATGATCTCGCGTTCCATGGTCTTGACCGCCTCTTCAAACGGCGGCGGCAATTTGAGATTGAACGTAGCCATCGCGCGAATCAGGCGAGCCCGGCCATCGAGCTGACCAGGTACCACAGCGTAATCGCTCCGAAGATCACGCCAATCATCTCCTCGAGCCAAAACCGCTGCGCGATCCGAACCCCGTCGCCAACCTCAGCCGCTGCCCCGCGCCGCGCAACGACGCTAAACCGACCCTCGCCAACCTCGATCTCAATTGTAGGTATCATTGTTCGATCTCCTGATACCTACAACCCCATTGCGCCCAATTTGTGAGTAACGCGGGTGAGGGGTCTAAATTTTAGAGATTCCCGCTAAGCCGGCGCCTCGACGGGCAACTTCGGATTCCTCTCGGGCGGCAGGTTGTCATAGAGGTCGGCGCGCAAATCAGACTTGATCTTCGCATACGCGGGATCATCCCACAGATTGCGCCACTGCATCGGATCCTCGCGCAGATTGTACAACTCGCCTTCGGTGCCGTCGTAGCGAATATCGAAAATCCCGCCGCGCGGCGCGAGCATCGGCGGTACGTTCGACAGATCGAAGCCAACGTCACGCGTTGATTTCTCGTACACGGTCAGCGTGTAACCGTCGCGATAGATACTCCGCAGATGCATCCCCACGGCTTTGAACTGGCTGTCCCATTCCGTGATTACGCGCTCACGGCCGGAGCCCGGCGCCACCGGCAGCGGCTTACCCTGCATCCAGTCAGGCACGGGGACGCCGGCGATTTGGCAAAACGTCGGCGCGAGATCGAGCTGCCCGACCGGCTCCGCAATATCGCTATGCGCGACGTTGGCCGACGGCGCGGGCCGCCAGATCATCGGCAGGCGCATCAACGCGTCGACGTGATAGGGGCCCTTGTAGAGCAGTCCGAAGTCGCCCTGCAGCTCGCCGTGATCGGTGGTGAAAAAAACGTCGGTGCGCGGCTCCCATCCGCGCTCGGCGATTCGCGCGAGCACTTTGCCGCAGGCCTGGTCGATCAATTCGTTCTCAACATGGGTGAGAGCGTTGACTTCGCGAATCTGATCCTCGGTGAGCTTGCACGGCACGAAAGTCGCCGGGCCGCCTTCGTAGTTACCGAAGCGTCCCTCGTACCAATCGAGCCAATGGCGAGGCTTGCCCGCCAGGATTTTTTCAATCTTCTCGCGCGAGCCCGGATAGCCGGCCGGCAGATCGAGATCGCGCCAGTTGATTCGCCGCGCCTCGTCCTGCGGCGGATCCCACGGATGGTGCGGGTCGGGAAAGCTCATCCACACGAACCAGTTGTCGTCGGGGTCGAGCGAATCGAGATAGGCAATCGTGCGCGCGGCCACCCAGTCGGTATGGTAATGCTCGCGCGGAACGGGATTGTACTTCACTTCGGGCGCACCGGTGTCGCCGCCCGGCTGCGCAGTCAGCAGCGGCGCAAAGCCGGCTATTTCGTCGGGATGGTTCTTCATCATCCACATCGAATAATGCCATCCGCCGATCGGGACATGCATCGCGAGCTCCATCCGATCGAAGCCGCGATACGGCCCGGTCGAATCCTTGCGCGCCATTGCGTTCTCGAACCATCGCCCCTGCAAATCGAATGCGGGCTCGAAATGCGCCTTGCCGAGCAGTGCGGTATGGTAGCCGGCCTTCTCATGCAGATAGGCGGCGACGCTCGGCGAATCGGGCGGCAGCGCAACGCCGTTGGCGAAGACGCCATGGGTGCGCACGTATTGGCCGGTGATCATCGTCGAGCGCGCCGGCATGCACACGACATTTTGATTGTGCGCACGCTGATAGTTGATGCCGTTCGCCGCGAGCCGGTCCGCGACCGGCGTCTGCGCAATTTTCCCGCCGTTGCATCCGAGCGCGTCGTAGCGCTGCTGATCGGTCGTGATGAAGAGAATGTTGCGTCCCATAGAACTCTCCCCCGTTCGAAATTTCTTACCTGGTGAGCAGCGCGCGGATGCTCGTCGCCATCACCTCGCGCGCCTCGGTTTCAGAAAGCCCCTGATGCCGCCGCATCTGCTCCCACGCCACCCACGACGTCACCACGTCGAGGACAGCAATCTTCGTCCGCCGTTCATCGGCGGAGATCATCTTGAGCTCAGGCTGGAATGCCGCGATGGCAGCCGCACGCATCAAATCGCGCGACTGCTTGAGCCGTTTCGCGAGCGCGGGACGAAACGGCTCCATCAACACGGCGGAGCGCCGCACCGGCGACAACGTCTCGAGTACTCGTCCGCGCTGTGCTGAAAACACTTCGACGCGCCGCGGAAACGGCAGCGCGACATCGATCGGCTTGATGAGCGGCTCGACCCGCTCGGTCTGGCGGTCGGCCAGCTCGCTGTAAATCGTGTCGAGGTCATCGAAATGATGAAACACAAGGCGCAGCGAGACGCCTGCGCGTTCGGCGATCCGCGCCGCCGTCGGCCGCAAATCGCCCTCGTTGAGCAAATCGAGCAGCGCGTCGACCACGGCACGTCGCGTGCGCGCCGAGCGAGCAAGGCGTCCGTCGAGTCGGGCAAGTTGCGCCATCAGGCGCTGAGACTTATTACATCATGAGTGCAATTACAAACGGATTCTCAGGTCTTCGCCGGATCGAGCAGCTCGAGCAGGTTCAGCGTGATGCGGAGCGTCAGGCCCCAGATGGTCTGGCCGCCGTAGAGAATCGCCGGGAACTTCGACGACCGAGTCGCCGGTCCCTCGCTCTTCCATTCGTAGTCGCCTCGAAACTTTGGATCGCGCAGCGCACTCAGTGGCACGTCAAAGATTTGCGCGACCTCGGACAGTTGCGGCCGGAGCGGCGTGTCGGCCGCGATGACGCCGACGAACGGCGCAACGACAATCCCGCTAGTGGTCGTTTGCATCGTCGCGAACGCGCCGATCACATCGACCGTCGACGGAAGGATGCCGACCTCCTCGTGCGCCTCACGCAGCGCGGCGTCGAGGAGAGTCGCATCTACGGGATCGACGCGTCCACCGGGGAACGCGACCTGCCCGCGATGGCTCGCGACATGGTCGGAGCGGCGGATATAGACGATATGCAGTTCGCCGCTGCGCTCGAAGATCGGGATGAGCACGGCGGCAGCGTTGGTTTTGTTAGCGAGCGCCTCGCGTGGCGCGGGAGTGACAGTCGAAAGCTTGCGCCGGATAGTCTCGACCTGGAGGTTGAACGTCGCGTCGTCGGCCATCGCTACAGATAACCGCGCGCGATGCCCTGTGCGCAAGCGCGCGGCATTTCAATGCGGCCCGTGCGTGGGCTAACCTCATGCACGCGGCTGGCTATCACGATGCGATATTTGATTGGCAGGTATCACGAGATCGCGCTCAAGGGACGCAATCAGTGGCGGTTCGTCGATCAGGTCAAGCAGAACTTGCGCGACATCTTCGGCGATTACCGGCTCGGAAATATGCGCAGCGTCGGGCCGCGCCTGATGGTGCAACTTCCCGACGAGCTTAGCGACGAGACGGCAGCCGAACGCGCCGCGCTGATTTTCGGCCTGCAGAACTTCTCGCTCAGCCATTCGACGCCGCGCGATATCGAATCGATCGCTCGCGAAGCAATCAAGCGCGCGACGGGAAGCAAGGCGCGCACCTTCGCCGTGCGGACCAAGCGCGAGGACAAGCGCTTTGCGATGAACTCGGTGGAAGTCGATCGCGCGGTCGGCGGCGAAGTGCAGGACGCGCTCGGATTCGAAGTGGATCTCAGCGATCCCGAGCTGACAATTTCGATCGAGATAATGAGCGACGCAGCGTACGTGTCGGCCGGCAAGATGCCGGGCGCGGGCGGATTGCCGGTTGGAGTGACAGGGCGCGGGATGGCGCTGCTGTCGGGCGGTATCGACTCGCCCGTCGCGGCCCATCGCATGATGCGGCGGGGCCTGCGACTCGACTTCGTGCACTTTCATGCGCATCCGCTGGTGACTGCGGCGAGCAAGGAAAAAGCGCGCGAGCTCGCGGCGCATCTGACGCGATGGCAGGTGCGTTCGACGCTGATGCTGGTGCCGTTCGGAAACCTGCAGCGCGAGATTGTCGCGAACACTCTGCGTCCGCTGCGCGTCGTGCTGTACCGGCGCTTCATGCTTCGAATCGCGAGCGCCCTGGCAGAGCGTTCGCAGGCTACAGTGCTGGTCACGGGCGAAAGCCTGGGGCAGGTTGCGTCGCAGACGCTCGAGAACATGGCGGTGATCGAGAAGGCAGCGGCCTTTCCGGTGATGCGGCCGCTGGTCGGGATGGACAAGAACGAGATCATCGAGCAGGCGCGCCGGCTGAGCACGTTCGAAACGTCGATTTTGCCCGACGAGGATTGCTGTACGTTGTTCGTGCCGGCGCATCCGGAGACGCGCGCGCGAATCGAGGAAGTCGAGGCAGCGGAATCGCGCTTCGATATTCCGCGGATGATCGACGACGCGGTGCGCGGCACCGAAGTCGAGCGATTCTGGTTTCCGCCGCGAGCCGCGCAACCCGCTACGGCCAGAGCGCCAGAATCGCAGTATTGATCGCGAGCGTGATCAGCGTGATCGGCACGCCGACGCGCAAGTAGTCGACGAAGCTGAGGTTGATCTTCCGCCGCCGCGCATTCTCGACCACGATCAGGTTGGCGATCGATCCAACGACGGTGAGATTTCCCGCGTAGGTGCTCGCGCTCGCGATCAACAGGGCCACGGCGCGGGTGCCGCCGAGCATCGGAAAGAGCGGACGAAACAAAAGCACGGCGGGCACGTTGCTCACCAGGTTGGAGAGGATCGCGACGACGACCGTCAGGTTCATGGGATGCGTCAAACGCTGAACGCCGATGAGGTTCACCGTTTCCGCAGGGAGGCCGGTGGCCGCGAAGCCGGCCACGACGATGAAGAGTCCCGTGAACATCGCGAGCATCGTCCAGTCGATCAGCCGGTACACGCGCTGCGGCTTGATTCGGCGCGTGAACAGCAGGGTAACGCCGGCGCTCATCGCGACCAGGTGAGTCGGGTAGCCCGCGATGAACATCGCCAATGCACCAAGCGTAACGATCGATGTTTTGATCATCAGCGGCCGGTTGACGCGAATCTCGCGCGAGGCGGCTGCGTCGCTCCGCGCATGTGCACTTCCGAGCGAACGTCGGTAGACGGCGGCGATCACGATGAAATCAACGACGAGGCCCAGGATCGCCGCGGGCGCCAGGTGAATCGCGAAACTTGCGTAGCCGAGATGCGCGAAGCTGGCGACGATTATGTTCTGCGGGTTGCCGGTGATGGTCGCGGCGCTGCCGATGTTGCTGGCGGTCGCGAGACCCAGCAGCAGCGGGACGGGATCGACGTCGGCTATTTCCGCGGCGTCGATTATCAGAGGCGTGAGCGCCAGGCACACAACGTCATTGATGAAGAACGCCGCGAGGAGGCCGGACGCCGCGACCGTCATCGCGAGCATACCGAAGCAGGACCGCGCACGGCCGAGCAACGCGTGCGCGACAAACGCGAACGCGCCGGACAGGCGCAGATTCGCCACCACGATCATCATCCCGAGCAGCAGGGCGATCGTGTGGAAGTCGACAGCGCGTACGGCGGCGGCTTCGCTAAGCGAGCCAGACACAATCATCGCGACTGCGCCCGCCAGCGCAGCGCCGGTGCGATCGATCCGCAACCACGGTATTTCGCCCAGGGCGATCACCGCATAGGTCAGGGCGAAAATGATGAGAGTCAGGAGGTAGCCGGGAAGCATCGCGGGATATTCAGGCTGCAAGGTGTTTGGACGCGTCGGCACCAGAGGTATAGTTCAAGCGTATCGATATGGAAATTCCACTCAAGGTGGCTGAGATCGATCACGTCGTGCTGCGATGCCGCGATCAGAATCGCGCCTACGACTTCTACACGCGCGTCCTGGGGCTTAGCGAGGAGCGTCGAATCGCGCAGATCGGATTGATCCAGCTGCGAGCCGGCCGCAGCATGATTGACCTTGTTCCGGCGAACGATCCGCGGGTCGAGACGGGACTCAACGTCGATCACGTCTGCATCGGAATTAAGGCTCGCGACTTGAACGAGGTCGCCGCCTATCTTCGCGGACAATCGGTCGAGGTGATGGGTGAGCCGGCGATGCGCTACGGGGCGCACGGCGCCGGTCTTTCGATCTACGTGCGCGATCCCGAGGGCAACACTGTCGAGCTCAAGCAGATGCCAACCGGGTCGTGAGCGCGGGGCCACAGCCGGTCGCATAGCGCGCCTTTTTTCTGATAAGCAGGACTGTCGCTTCCAATGCTGGCAGCCGCAGGGCAGCGCTCAGGCCGACTTGTTTTTGGCGCATGCGACATTAGAATCTATCCGTTTGCGGATTGTATGAAAGAGGAAATCTCGACGATGACAAAAATCAGGATTCAAGCCAAAGGCGTGATGCTGGCGGCTGTTGCGGTTTGCGCGCTGTTGACGGCGGGATGCCAGGGTCATACGCCCCAGGCCGCGGCCGATAACTATCTCACCAACTTGAAACTCTACAACTACCCGTACACCTACCAGGCGATGACGCATCAGGACCAGGTCGATCGCACGATGGATCAGTTCCTTACTGAAATCCCGATGGCGCCCGACGTGAGCAAGGACTGGTTCAAAGGGATACTGCTCAAGTATGACTACAAAGTCGGCGACGCGAAGATCGACGGTGACAAGGCGATAGTAACTGTCTCGGTTACGCAACCCGATCTCGCGCTGTGGGAGCGGACGGTCGATGCCGGACTCACTGGAGATCAAACGCCGGACTCGACCGCGCAAAAAAATCTGACTGAGAACACCTATCCGAAGATCACTTACGACGACACCATGGTGATGATGAAAAACCCGGCGGACGGCGAATGGCGGCTGCTGGTCGATTTTCCGACGCGCGAAAATATCATCAAGGAGCACAAGGACGCCGTCGACCTCTACCATCAGCACGAGTACGACAAGGCGATTGCCGCCTATCAGAAAATTATTGACGAGCTGGACAAGAATCCGTCGACCGGCGGCGCGGGCCTGAAGTACCAGTATGGACGCGAGTTGGCGGATATTCAGAACGCGCAGAAGCAGCTGGCCGACGCGCAGGCGTACATTCCTAAAATCGTGCTGAGCGATGTGGACATGAAGATGTCGGCGTCGCGAGTGCCGGGAATCTTCGGCAAGATGACGAACAGCGGCGACAAGCCGATCGACGAAGTTCAGTTCACGGTCACTTACAGCGAGGGCAAGGGAAAAACCAAGAAGCAGGTTTTCAGCGAGGTGCACACGCCGATCGCGACGCCGCTGGAGTTCACCAACTTCGGACGGCCGGTGCTGCCATTCGTGCCGGGGGAGACGCGGAACTTCGGCTTCCGGCTGACGGCAACGCCCGAGATCCAGCAGAGGGCGACGCCCGATTTGACGGTTACCTCGATCGTGTTCACGCAATCGGGCGCGCCGCTGCCGAAGCCAGCGGCGCCATCGCCGTCGCCGGGGGCTTCGCCCGCGGCGGCCGCCTCTGCGGCAGCAGCCGCACCGGCGGCTGCTGCCAGTCACTGACGCGGCGTCGCGCCGCGTCAGCGGACGCCGAAACTGCGCATCGCACCGGTTATCCGGTGCGCCGCGCAGTTCGGCTATTATGATGATGCGCGCGCGCCTCGCGCGCGCACGACCACCTTGGCATCGACGCTTACAATCGCGATCCCCACGCACAATCGCGCAGCGCTTGTGCGCGATACGCTCGCCAGCGTCGCCTCGCTGGCGATTCCGGCCGACGTGGCGGCGGACTGCCTCGTGGTCGAC
>Ga0210398_10004626_pt1 | contig 12885 bp, 11 predicted proteins | sample IncBWC4OmetaG_FD_161047 | JGI IMG/M metagenome (GOLD analysis project Ga0210398, IMG submission 161047) | Forest soil microbial communities from Barre Woods Harvard Forest LTER site, Petersham, Massachusetts, United States - Inc-BW-C-4-O | ecosystem: Environmental > Terrestrial > Soil >... | reverse complement strand
CGAGCAGGAGGCGGGGTTCACGCCGATCCTCGAATTCCTGCCGAGCCTCAGCCGCGAATTGCTGGACGAGAACCGCGCGTGGCTCGAGCCGGCCGCGCTCGACCCGGCGACCGATATGGCGGTGCTATGCTTCCAATCCTATGTCGTCAAGACGCCGCATCATACGGTGCTGGTCGACAGCTGCATCGGCAACGACAAGGTCCGGCCGACGCGCGAGGCGTGGAACCGCAAGACCGACGATCATTACATGCGCGCCCTCGCCGCGGCCGGGGTCGGCGTCGACGACGTCGATTTTGTCATGTGCACGCACCTGCACGCCGACCACGTCGGCTGGAACACGCGCCTCGACAACGGCCGCTGGGTCCCGACCTTCCCCAAGGCGCGCTATCTGTTTTCGAAGAAGGAATACGATTACTGGGCCGGGGAACACGCCCGGACCCCGCTCGACGCGATCGCCGACAGCGTCTTGCCGGTGATCGAGGCGAAGAAGGCGGAGCTGGTGACCAGCGACCATGCGCTCGACGATCATATCCGGCTGATGCCGACGCCGGGCCATACCCCCGATCATTTCGCCGTCTGCCTCGGCCGCGGCGGCGACCTCGCGGTGATGACCGGCGATCTGATCCACTCGCCGATCCAGGCGCGCTATCCCGATTTGGTGATGCGCGTCGATTACGACCAGAAACAGGCCTCGGCCACCCGGCGCGGCTTTCTCGAACGCTACTGCGACACGCCCACCTTGTGCTGCACGATGCATTTCCCCTCGCCCTCGGTCGGCCACATCAAGCGCTGGGGCGACGGCTTCCGCCACGAACTCGTCAGCGGCTGAGCGCCGCGCCGAGCGTCACCGCGGCCTCACGGGCGGCCAAGAGCGGCGCTGGTAGGCGCCGTCCCAGAACAGCCATTCGTATTGGCAGGCGCGGGCAAAGGCGGCGAGCATGTCGGCGCGAACCGCTGCACCCGCGGCCTCGGCCGCGCGGTCGGCGGTGGTGACCACCTTCTCGACCGCGGCGCCATAATCCGGATCGGCATAGGTGTCGATCCAGGCGCGGTAGGGATTGTCGGGCGCCGCCCGGCCGGCGATGGCGCAGCCGACATCCCAATAGATCCAGAAGCATGGCAGCAGTGCGGCAATCAGCACCGGCCACGGCTGGTGATAGGCCGTCGCCAGCAGAAAGCTGGTATAGGCGAGGCAATCGGGCATCGGCTCGGCCGCGGCGAGCGTCGCCGGGTCGACCCCGAACAGCCGCAGATAGCGCTCGTGCAAGGCGCGTTCGACCGCGACGGCGCCGAGCGCCGACTGGGCGAAAGCCTGCAACGCGCCGGTGTCGGGGGCCTTGGCCGCGGCGATCGCCAGCGCGCGCGAGAACTGGCCGAGATAGAGCGCGTCCTGGGTGATGTAATGCTGGAAGCGCTCGCGGGCGAGCGCGCCGTCGGCGAGCTCGGCGTTGAACGGCAGCGCGTGGATCGCCTGACGCAGCGCCGCCGTCGCCTGCCAGGCCTCGTCGGAAAAACGGATGGCCATGGTCTGGTGCTCCGGTTGTAGGCTCGGTGGAAACCTTAGGCCGCGCCGCGGCCGCGGTCACCGCTTGCGCAGGATGACGATGTGGCGGCCCTCGGGCGTCAGCGGCGCGGTCAGGCTGAAATCATTGTACCAGCCGATCAAGTCGAACCGGCCGCTCAGCTCGATCAAGCACCGAAACTCCTGCGGAAAGAACATTTTGGCCGGCACCCGCCCCTCGATCGTCAGCTTTTTGCCGTGGTCGTCGACGATAAAGGCCAGGGTCTCGTTGTAGGTCTGCGCGATCGGGTCGAGCATGAGGGCGCGATAGCGGGTGCGCACCTCGATGCCGCCGCGGCACCGCGTCCAGCTGCGGCGGTAGTCGTGCAGGATGCGAAACCACACGACGCTGTCCAGCAGATAAAGCGCTCCGGGCATCAAGAGATCGGCGATGCGGTCGAGATGGTCGAGGAACTCGCGGTTGGAGCGCATATAGAGCGAGCCCAGCATCACATAGGCGAGGTCGAAGGGGCCGAGACCGGGATCGAGGTCGCGCATGTCGCCCTCGACAAACTCGGCCTCGATGCCGTGGCGCGCGGCCTTGTCGCGGGCGAAATCGAGCATCTGCGGGCTCAAATCGAGGCCGCAATAGGCATAGCCGCGGCGATGCCATTCCGCGAGATAAGGCGCAGTGCCGGCGCCCAGCTCGAACACCCGGCGCACCCTCGCCGTGGAGAACCGGCCGATCGCGGCCTCGAAAAAATCAAGCTCCCTAGCCGGATACTGCGGGGCCAGCGCGATCTCGTAATAGTGCGGGTAGCGATAGGCCTCCATCGCTGAGCCTAAAGGGTGCAGAATCTGGTCGACGAAAGATTGCTGTCGAGCGCGCAGATCACGGGCGCTCGTGCATTTCATCGCGGGAATAGCCGCGGAACTCGTCTTTTACTGCTGCCGGCTCGTCCATGATCGCGATCGCTTTATCGATTGCGGCTTGCCCTTCGGGAATGAGCGCGGGACCACGGTATGGCGACACGACGGCTACCGGCCGGCCACGTCGGGTAATGGTCACTTCCTCGCCTGCCTGGACGGCGGACAGAACCTCGGAAAAGCGCTGGTTAGCATCGCGCGCTGTGATCTGCCTCATTGGCGGCTCGACTATATTACATCATCACTGGCGTCGATAAACCGGCAAGCCGTCAAGAATCGGCCTCGGCAAAGCGCCCGCGGTCGTGCGGCGCACTGAAATCGAGCTCGGGGCCGAGCGGGATGATCCCGCTCGGGTTGAGGTTGCGCATGCCGCCCCAATAGCCGAGCTTGATGAGCGGGATGTCGACGGTCTCGGCCACGCCCGGCATCTGATAGATCTCGCGGGTATAGTTCGACAGATTGTGGTAGTCGACCAATCTGCGCAAATTGCATTTGAAATGGCTGTAATAGACCGCGTCGAACCGCACCAGGGTCGGGAACAGCCGCAGATCGGCCTCGGTGAAGCAGCTGCCGACCAGATAGCGCTGATGCCCGAGCCGGTCCTCGAGCCGATCGAGGGCGGCGAACAATATGCCGAAGCTCGCTTCGTAGGCCTGTTGGGTCTTGGCGAAGCCGCAGCGGTAGACGCGGTCGTTGACCGCCTCGTAGACAAAGGCGTTGGCCTCGTCGATCGCTTGGCGCAGCAGCGCCGGGTAGAGGTCGACCGCGGCGTCGCCGAACTCGTCGAATTCCGAGTTCAGCATGCGGATGATCTCGGAGGATTCGTTGTTGACGATGGTGCGGTTTTGCCGGTCCCACAGCACCGGGACCGTGGCCCGGCCGGTAAAGCCGGGGCGCGCGGCAGCGTAGACCTGGTGGACGTGGAACACGCCGCCCTTCGGGGCCAGATCGTCGAAGCCGCGCGAATAGGCCCAGCCCTCCCCCTTCGGCAGATCCGATTGCAGGATCGGGATCGCGGCTTCGAGCCCTTTGAGCTTGCGCATCAGCACGGTGCGGTGCGCCCACGGGCAGGACGGTGCCGCCACCAGCAGATAGCGCCCGCTCTGCGCCTTGAAGCCGGAGGCACCGTCGCGGGTGACATGGTCGCGAAACCCGGATTGGAGGCGCACATAGCTGCCGTCCGGCGCCGCAGTCGGCGGGTCCTCCTGGTGCCAGATGCCGTCGACGAGCATTCCCATGGGGCGGTCTCCCGGTGCGGACCGCGGCGAAGGGCCGTGGCGGCGCCGATGCTATCCCGGCTCTCGCGGCCAGTCACCCGGTCTCGGGGCGCGGGCCGCCGCGGCGGCTAGTGTTCAGACGCTTTCGGATTGTGCAGTCCCTCTCAAGGTCGTCATGCCCGGCCTAGTGCCGGGCACCCGCGAGAACTGGCTGGTTTTGTGCCGCCATCGTGGATGGCCGGGACGCGCCCGGTGATGACGGTTCGGATGAATCTTATGTTGCGTCTGAGCACTAACCAGATTCGACGGCGGCGGCGATGCGGGCCTGGGCGACGGCGCGGATCTGCTCGCGCAACGCCGGCTCGGTTTCGAACAGACGATTGAGATCGCGCGCGGCGAGGCTGAGCAGTTGGCAGTAGCCGAGCGCCACGACGTCGGCGTTGCGCCGCTCGGCGACCAGCAGCGCCAGCTCGCCGAAAAAATCGCCGCTGCCGAGCTGCACCGGCTGGGGCGATACGCGGACCTCGACCGCGCCCGAGGAGATGAAGTACATCGCGTCGCCGCGCTCGCCGCGGCGGACCACGGCCTCGTCGGGCACCGCGAGCCGCGGCCGCAGCAGCCGGGCGACCGCGCGCCGGGCCTTGTCGTCGAGTGCGGCGAACATCGGCACCCGGCCGATCAGCTCGTTTCGCTTCAGCCCCAGATCAAGCGTGGTGCGCGCCTCGCCGATGCGCCGGCGGCGGCGCAGCTTGCGCTGCAGATCCTCGAAGACATCCTGGTTGATGATCGACTCGGCGTGCAGCCGGCGATAGCTTTCCTCTTCGAACCGCTGTGCGGTGCGCGCCAGGAACTGGGTCTCGAGCTGGCGGACATAGCCCGGATACTGCAGCCGCAACGCCGCGATCGCGCGATTGATCTCGCTGAGGCGCAGCTCGATCAGCAGGCCCAGGGACGTGCTCGGCCCGGCGCCGAACACGCGGCCGATCTGCTCGCGGTTGAACGCCGCCAGATTTTCCAGCACGAAGCGGGCGGCGAGTTGCACTTCGAAGCGGTCGGCGAGCTGGCGGGCGAGCGGGCCGGCGACGCCGATCCGGCGGTGGACCCGCAGCGCCATGCGATAGGTCGCACCAAAGGCGCGCAGCCGGTCCGCCGCACGCCGGTAGCCCTCGACACCCTGGGTGCGGGCGCCGTCGCGCAGCCGTGCGGCGTGGGTCAACAGGCTCGCGGCGACGTGCCGCGACACGGTCCGGCCTTCAAAATATTCGAGGCAAAATTCCTGCTCGCGGTCGGCCAGCACCGAGATCGCCGCCCGAACCCTGATCTCGACCGGCAGCTGCGCGTTCTCCTCGGCGATATCGGCGGGGGCGCGGCTGTTGGCGTCGTAGATCGTGGTGATTTCGCCGACGATCTCGGGCGCGATCCGGTGCTCGCGCCCGATCGTCTCGATCGCCGCGCGCATCGACGACAGGGCGAGGCCGATCACCCGTTCGCGCAAGGCGATCTCGGCCGGCGAAGCATCGCTGAGCTTCAAGAGCCGCATCAGCGGCCGCATCGTCGGCGCGGTCACCAAGAGGGTGAACAGCACGAAGCCGGTGGCGAGCACGCCGACAAACTGGCGGACCTGCGGCGGCAACGACAGGTTTTCGGTGGCGGCCAAGGCCAGCGCCAGCGACACCGCCCCGCGCATCCCGCCCCACAGCATGAAGAGCTTGTATTTGGCGTCGATTGGCTGCGCGATCCGAGCGAGGCTCAAGACCGGGATCAGCCCGTAGAGGGTCAGCGCCCGCGCGATCAGCGCCGCCGCGATCAGCGCGCCGAGCAGAGCAAAGTCGCCCCAGCTCGCCCGCGCCAAAAGGTCCGGCGTGCGCATCGCCGCGAACAAGAAGATCAGCGAGCTCGCCCAGAACGCGAGCTGCTCCCAGGTGATGACGAGGCTTTCGAAATTGGACGGGGCCAGGCGCCGCCGGCCCTCGCTGCTGACCGCGAGTGCTGCCGCGGCCACCGCGACCACCCCGGAAACGCCGAGATAATGATCGCAGATGATGTAGATGGCGTAGGCAAAGCCGATCGTCATCGTCGCTTCGGCGAGCCGGCTCGAACGCAGCGCGGGCATGAATAATGCGACCGCCCAACCGGCAAGATAGCCAAGGGCGAGACCGCCGCCGAATTGCCGCAGGAAGAGCAAAACCCCGGCCCATGGGCTCGCCGGCTTGGTGCCGCTCAAAATCGCAACGGCCAGCGCATAGATCGCGATCGCCGCCGCGTCATTGAACAGGCTCTCGCCCTGGACCAGGGTCGACAGTCGGCGCGGCGCGCCGATGTCGCGGAAGATGGCGACGACCGCGACCGGGTCGGTGGTGGCGATGACGGCGCCAAGGATCAGACAGGCGACGAGCCCGACCGGCGCCAGTGGCCACAAGGCAAAGCCGACGACGAGGGTGCAGACGACGACGCCGATCACCGCCAGCAGCAGCACCGGGGCGACCTCGTCGCCGAGCTGGCGGGTATCGAGGTTGAGCGCCGCCTCGAACAGCAGCGCCGGCAGAAAGATGTACAGAAGGGATTCGGCGCTGAGCCCGAAATTATGCAAGGTGGCGATGATGTCGGGCACCGCGCCGCCGTGCAGATAAGCGGCCGGGACGTTGGTGGCGACGCCGATCGCGATCCCGACCAGGGCCAGCAGCACCGTATAGGGGATCGAAAACCGTTCGGCGAACGGCAGCAGCAGGCTGATCAGCCCGAGCAGCGCGGTGACGGCAAAAACAATCAGTACGGTTTGTTGCATGATCGCTCAGCGAGGCGAGACTAGCGAGGCAGGCTCGACCTCACAAGCCACGGCGCGTCCTGTTCCGATCCGCCGAAATCGGCAATTCCCGACTTGCCACCGGTCCCATCGGCTGCGCCAATGGCCTCCGACAACTCGACGGATCAGTCCTGCATGTGCACGCGTCGCGCCATCCTGCTGCTCGTCGTTCTGCTCGCAGCCCCGCTGCCGGGCCGAGCCGCGCCGCCGCCGCTCCAGCAATTTGCCTCGGCGCAGCTGACCATCGTCAGCGCGAGCGGCCGCCACCAATTCAACATCGAATTGGCCGAAACCCCGGCACAGCAGGAACAGGGGCTGATGTTCCGCCGCACCTTGGCGCCGGACGCCGGCATGCTGTTCGATTTCAAGGACCCGACGGTGGCCACGATGTGGATGCACAACACCCTGATCCCGCTCGATATGCTGTTCGTCGACCAGCACGGTCGGATCGTCAATATCGCGCAGCGCGCGGTGCCCGAATCGGATGCGACGATCGCCGCCGCCGCACCGGTGCGCGCGGTCATCGAGCTGAACGGCGGCACCGCCGCCCGGCTCGACATCAAACCCGGCGATCGGGTGCTCTATCCGATCTTCACCGGCCCGTCGTGATCAGCCCGCGCCGCTGCGGCGCCACGTCCGGCGGACAACGCCCCTATCAGGAGAATCGCCCGATGCGTCAAAAAAACCTGACCGCCGCCCTGATTTTGGCCGTGGCGTCCGTTATCGTTTCGGCGACGCCGGCGCTTGCCGCCTATGGCGCGATCGCCTGGGACCGGGGGAGCGGCCGGCAGGGCTGGAGCTGGGACCAGAGCACGGCGCAAAAGGCCGCCGAGCTGGCGCTCAGCGCCTGCGGCGCCAGCGGCTGCAAGGTCATCATCCATACTGCCACCTCCCAGTGCGCCGCGCTCGCGGCGACGGCCAACGGCAAGTTCATCGGCGCGTCAGCGCGCAAAACCCAGGAGGCGGCGCGGCTCGCGGCGCTGACCGATTGTCAGAAAGGCAAGGCCGGCGACTGCGTGGTGAAGGTCAGCCGCTGCAACAAGTGAACAGGTCTCACGAAGCCGCATTGATCGGCACCGTCCGGCGGCGAACCAGGCGGAGGATTGCGCGCGACGGGTCGGCTCGGTGTCGCGGGCGAGGCTAGGCCGCCAGCCGCACCAGATCCTCGCGCCCGGCCAGCATGTCGTCGAGCGAGCCGAAGGCGTTCATGTAATGCCCGGCAAAGCCCTTGGCTTCGACCCGGCGGAACATGTCGGCAAAATCGAGATCGCCCGCGCCCGGCGGCAGATGCGCCTCGTCGCCGTTGCGCCAGCAATCGGCGAGCCGCACCTCTTCGACCCGCGCCATGTCGAGCGCATCGACAAACCCGGCAACACCTTCGGGCACGAGATGGGCGTGATTGACCGTGAACGCCAGCCCGAGTGCCGGCGAGCGGATCGCCTGATAATAATATTGCCACTCGGCAAGCGTGTGCGCGAGGTAGTGGATTTCGGCCGCCGGCGGCTCCTTGTTGAGGTTCTCCAGCAGCAGCAGCGCGCCGTGCCGCTCGGCGTGCGCGGCGATGCGCTCCAGCCGCTCGCGCCCGGCCGTCATCCGCATCTCCTTGTCCGACGTGAAATGATAGCCGGCATGGACGATGACCCGCTCGGCGCCGAGCTTGGGCGCCATTTCGACATAGGCTTCGAGATAACGGTCGACGGCGTCGCCAACATGGGGCGCATATTCGGCGACGTTGACTGCCGAGGAGGTGTGCAGGCCGAGATGGACCCGGTGGCGCTCGCAGGCCCGACGAACCCCGGCCGCGCGCGCATCGTCGAAGCTCTCCAGCGCATTGGCGCCGGTATCGAGCTCGATGTCGATCCAGCGCACCTGGTGCGCGGCCGCCCACTCGATGGCATCCTCGAGCTTCAACTTGCGGCCAACATCGACGCCGATCCGATCACGCAAGCCCATGCCGTCGCTCCCAGAACTGGGCGGGAGAGATCCGCCGCGCTCAACCTCGACTCAGCTTCGGCGCCGCTCAGACCCGCGCCGAGAATTCTCCCCGGCGCTGGCGGTCACCACTATGGCCGCACCGAGACCGGCCGTGCCCTGGCGATGCGGGGCTTGTCAAGCGCGTCGTCGAGCTCTTCGAGGGACCGGCCGCGGGTTTCGAAGCCGAGCAGCACAAACACCAGCCCCGAAAGCGCGTACCAGGCGCCGAGATACATCATCGCCGGCTCGATCGCGTCGATCGTGGCCTTGGGGTTGATTACATTCGACGAACCGACGATCAGCGCCAGCCCGAGAGGCCCCAGGATCTTGCCAAAATTGCCGATCCCGAAGCCGAAGCCCATACCGCTTGCCCGCAATCGCGACGGCCAGACCTCGGCTGCATAGGGCCCGACGATGGCGTAGCCGCCGTCACCGAAAAAGCGCTGACCGAACAGCATCAAGTAAAAAACCGAGATGCCGCCGATGAACACGTCGTGGTAATAGCCGGCGAGAACCAAAGACAATGCCGCGCCGAAGCTGAGCACGACCCCGGACGGCCGCCGTCCGATCGCGTCCGACAGATAGCAGAAGACGAAACGCCCGATGAGGGCGACAACGCCGAGATAGATCATCAGATACGACGCCTCGGCGGGTTTGATTTTGAGCAGCAGTACCAGCAAGGTGGTGCTCCACAGCCCGATCCCGATCCCGCCGGACTGGCAGCCAAGACTGGTCAGAACCGACAATGCCATGCTGCGCGGGTAATGAAACAGCTCGCGCCACGTGGTCGGCTGCGGCTCGGCGATGCTGCTCGGCAGCGCGATCTGCGCCGGATCTATCTCCAGCGCCCAGGCGAGCGACCGGCGCGCCTCGTCGAGCCGGCCCATGCGGATCAGCCAACGCGGCGATTCGGGAACCCAGGCGCGGATCAGCAGGGTCACAGCGGCCGGCAGCAAACCGATCGCGAACAAGCCGCGCCAACCAATGATCGGGGTGACAAATGCCCCCAAGGCCGCGCCCATGATGCCGGCGATCGGCAACAGCGAGGTCACCAGCCCGCCGACAAAGCCGCGCTTTGCCGTCGGCACGAATTCCTGCACCAGCGGCAGATCGACGGTGAACAGGCCGGCAACGCCAAAACCGACGAAAAAACGGCAAACGCTGAGAAAGATCCAGCCGCCCTGGTCGGGGGTCAGCGCCATGACCCCGGTGGCGAACGAGAAATTCACGGCGGTGGCGATGAATACCTTGCGCCGGCCGATGCGGTCGGCGAGCCAACCATAAAACAACGCACCGGGAACCCCGCCGATGCCCGAAGTCAGCAGGATCATCGCCGACTGCCCATAGGTCAGCTTCCACGGGCCGATGATAAAGGCAAGGGCGAAGCCGATCAGCCCGAAGTCGAAATAGTCGAGCATGTCGCCGATGACGGCAGCTGCGACGATCTTCTTTTGGTTTCCCGTCAGCTGCTTCTGCTGCTCCAAGAGCTCCAACATCGCGCCCCTCCATTTCTCGGCACCGGTCATCACGCATGATTGGGAGATACAGGCCGCAGTGTCCCTGTCGGCCTCTGACCGGAATTTTGCTAGACGCCGCCATGATCGGCCGCTCGCGGCGCCGCGGCAACGTCGTTCGTGCGCCATAGCGCCATGCACGGCGCGCGCAAGCAGTCTCGGGTCCGCGGGGCAATTGGGCTAAGCTCACCGTCGGGAATTCTTGATCCGCTAGGAAGCCGCCATGTCCATGAGCCGGGAATTTGCCGCGTTTGTCGCCAAGCTCAACTACGACGATCTGCCGGCGGCGGTGGTCGACCGGGCCAAGGGGGTCACCCTGGAGGCGCTCGCCTCGGCGTTGGTGGCGCACCGGATGCCGGCGACCCGGCAGGCATTGGCGCTGATGCAGGAGGAAGAAGCCGGCGGCGGCGGGACTGCGACGGTGCTAGGCAATGGCGCCAAGCTCAGCAAGGCCGGGGCCGCCTTTGTCAATGCCGAGACGGTCTTCGCCGGCGGCAAGTGGGACACCTTTCGCATGCTGACCCATCCGGGCACGGCGATCCTGCCGGCGGCGCTGGCCGCGGCCGAGGCGGCCGGCGCCTCGGGCCGAGCGTTCCTGACCGCGATCGCCGCCGGCTACGAGGTCATGGAGCGGATGGCCGCCGAGTTCATCCCGACGGTCATGTCGCGCGGCTTCCACGCCGGGCCGGTGTTCGGCATCTTCGGCGCAGCAATCGCCGCCGCCAAGCTGGGCGGGCTCGACGAAAACCAAGTGAACGGCGCCATCGCCCAATGCGTCAACCTCGCCGCCGGCAATCTCGAAGGGGCGCGCAGCGGCGGCCGCTCCTTGCGCGAAGGGGGTGCGGTGCGCAACGCGCTCTTGGCGGTGGCCTTGGCCAGGCACGGGGTTCCGGGCGGCGAGACGACATTGGAGGGCGAGGCCGGCTTTTATCATGCCTATGCCGGCAACAACCGCGGCGAATTGCGCTACAGCTTTACCGGCCGGAACCGCACCGAGATGGCCGCGATTACCCAGGGGCTCGGCCGCGACTGGATCTTTCTCGAGACCCTCTACCGGATCTATTCGACCGCCGGCTACAACATCGCCCATATCGACGTGACCGCGGCGCTGTGCGCGGAGCACGATATTCGCTACCAGGACATCGAGCGCATCGAGGCGCTGGTCAACTGGTTCGAGACCGAATATCCGAGCCCGGCCTTCCCGAGCCGCGGCATCGACAACCCGCCGCAAATCGGCAGCACGCAATATTTCACCGCCTATGGCGCGGTCGAGCGCGGCTATCCGCTGCTGCGCGGCGATCGACCGGGTCCCGGCGAAAGCGATCCGCCGGCGGTCTTGGACCTGATGCAGCGCGTGACTTTGATCCCGACCGTAGGGCGCACCTTGTTCGGGCCGCGGATAACGGTGTTTTTGAAGGATGGCCGCAGCGTCGCCAAGGACGGCACCGGCCGCGAATTCATCTGGGATTTCGAGGAGGAAGCCCGGCGCATCAACCCGATCGCCCCCGGCCTCGCCATCGCGCAAGCGCAATTCGCCGAGCTGATCGACACCTGCCGCCACCTCGACCGCCACGACCGTGCCGCCGAAAAGCTGATCGCGCTGACCATCCCGGTCTAGCGACCGGTCTAGCGAAATGCGACCGTTCCGGTTCGGCGTAAGCGTTCGGTCCACCCGATCGCGAGCCGAGTGGGCGGAGAAGGCGCGCAAGGTCGAGGATTTGGGTTACAGCACGCTGATGGTGCCCGATCATCTAAAGGGAAAATTGTAGAATACGCCGCAACAGTCGAGTTCACGATGGTCCAGACGGCGACTAAGGGCGAGGTGATGAGCGTATTTGGGATCGTCTTTGGAAGGCAGCGCAAAATCTCGTCGACGGCGACAAGTAATGGGCCGATGGATCAAACCGTCAAGCTCCCATGCGAGGAGATTATCGAACAGATGTCATTGACGGATCTCGCCAAGCTGATTGACGTTGACCACAAACGTTTCCACGAGACATCGACGGTCGGCTTCATGGTGGCGATATACCGGCGCAATGGAAATTGCATATCACAGCCACGGTACATCGAACGATGACCGCACTCACGCGGCGCTAATCGCCATAGGGGCGCGAGAGGGTCTGCTGAAGGGCGGCGAGACCGTGTGCCCGCCGGTCCTTCGGGAAGCTATCGAAGCGACTGAGCATAGGGCACGGGCAACCGGGTACGGTACCCTTTCGTGGCTTCTTAAAGAGCACAATGTACCGAGCGAGCAAACGATCCACTTCGTAATGAGGATCGAACATGGTCATCTTCTGAGCGGAATGCTCGATGTACTTGATTCCCTCAAACCCGAAGCTCGCGCGGCGATGCGCCCCGAAATGGTGGCCGAGTTGCTGCGGACTCGAAGAGTTTGCGATGCCGATAGCGTGGTGTTTGTCGCTCATGGTCTGGCTGTGGGATATGATCCCGCAGCGGTCGCGGTATTCAGTTCCGACGGATTGAGCGCATTACGGAACGCGCACAGGGACTACCCCAGCGCCAGGGCCGTATTAAGCGGGCTGGGACTACTTCCCGGCCGATCCTTAGCTCGCAGCTTTGAGCCGCAGCCCTCGGGCTCGCTTATCGCCGAATGCGTCGCCGTGGCGTTGGGTGGCGAGTGGTTGAACGAACAGGAAAATGAGCCAACGCTCGCGGCCTTCTATTCCCGCCTCGATCATAGATGGCAAGAAGCGTTCATATGTGCGCGCTTCCTGCTCTGCCGCCATTTGGCATTGACCACCATCGGCGCGATTTACGGCGATGCGTCTGCTGAGGCGCTCATGTTAGACTTGCCCGCTGCTTGGGAGATATTTAAGTGCGATTGGGCCCAAGACTCAGACGAATTCACCCGCCAAATCGGCGTCTTAGAGAGGCGTGCGGAGCAAAAATTGCAAAATGTCGATGCTGGCTTGCTATTGGACGCCGACG
>Ga0210398_10004625_pt1 | contig 12886 bp, 11 predicted proteins | sample IncBWC4OmetaG_FD_161047 | JGI IMG/M metagenome (GOLD analysis project Ga0210398, IMG submission 161047) | Forest soil microbial communities from Barre Woods Harvard Forest LTER site, Petersham, Massachusetts, United States - Inc-BW-C-4-O | ecosystem: Environmental > Terrestrial > Soil >... | reverse complement strand
GACCGGTGCCAGCAGAGCGGCCGGCGCACGGGGTCAAACGTCCAGTTTGAGTCTTCGGTGTCGACGAAGATGATCCGCGCGTCGGGGTATTTGTCGCTGCTGTCGCTCCACACGTAGTAATCGCCGTATGGCCCGTCGGGGTCGCGGCGCGACTCCTGGAACCACGGGTGTGAATCCGACGTGTGGTTCATCACCAGGTCAGTGATGACCCGGATGCCCCGCCGGTGCGCAGCGTCGAGGAGCTCGACGAAGTCATCGACGGTGCCGAACTCCGGCAGCACCTTGTAGAAGTCCCGGATGTCGTAGCCGCCATCGCGCAACGGTGAGTCGTAGAACGGCGGCAGCCAAATGCAGTCGACGCCCAGCCATTGCAGGTAGTCGATGCGTTCGGTCAGGCCACGCAGGTCGCCGAATCCGTCAGCGTTGGAGTCGTAGAACGCCCTGACCAACACTTCGTAGAAAACCGCGTGTTTGAACCAGGTCGAGTCGGCGGGCAGTTCGCGGGCGTCGGCGAAGTCGTCGGCACTGGGATGTTCGACGACGCCGGCTTCAACGCGACTTCCCCCTGCGGGATCGTGCTCGACGTTATCGTCTCTGTCGCTCGTCAAGTCCACGATGTTACACGTACCCGAGGTGTGCCATCGCAAACCATTTGCACGCCAAACGAATTGAACGCAATCCGGTGAGCTACGCTGCGCAGGTCAGCCCGGCGGACCATCCCCCAGAGTCACGCTGGCGCTGCGACCCCCCAACCCCACCATGACGCTTTCGCCCGGGTGGTGCTGATCAAGAATGTTCGTCAGCGCGGTAGCCGAGTTGACGGGCTGACCGTTGATCGAGGTGATCACATCGCCCGGGGCGAACCCCGCACCGGCGGCGGGACCGGTCGGAATCACCTGCCTGACCACGGCACCCGCGCCACCGGCGGCGTCGTTGACACCGACACCGAGGAATGCCGTCGGACCGATGTGCACCGTCGGGGACCCCCCACCGCCCTGAATCTGCCTGGCGATGGCCATCGCCTCATTGATCGGAATCGCGAAACCTTGCCCGCGGCCCAGGTGGAAGTTCTCGGTCGCGGCGGTGTTCAGGCCGATCACCTGGTTAGCGGAGTTGACGGTGGGCCCACCGGAGTCGCCCGGGCGTATTGCCGCGTCGACCTGCATCAACCCGTTCAGCGTCTCCGTGCTGCCGGTCAACGCGTCGGATGCCGATACGGTCTGGTTCAACCCGACGACGCGGCCTTCCACCGCGCTGGGTGTTCCGCCGGCACCACCGGCGTTGCCCATCGAGACGATCGGTTCGCCGACGGTAACCGTGTCGGAGTTGCCGATGTTGGCAGGCTGCAGTCCGCCTCCGGCAAGTTGCATCACCGCGATGTCATGGTTGCGGTCGAAGCCGATCACCGTGGCCGGGAACGTCTGACCGTTGCCGATGGACCTCACGGTGAGATTGGTCGCGCCGGCGACCACGTGGTTGTTGGTCAGCACCGTGCTAGGACCGATCACAATGCCGGTTCCGGCGCCCACCGCGCTCTGGTATGACAGCTGGGCGTCGACATCGACGATCGTCGGGCCCACCTGCGAGACCGCCGCCAACGCGTCCTGCGGCAGCGGCGGTATCGATGGTGACCCATGCGCGGGCGCTGTGCCCAGGACCAGCCCTGCGACTGTTATCAGGCTGAGCAACCACGATGACCACCGCGGTCTGCGGCGGTGCGATTCGCTCATTCCGTTACCTCCTGCATAGGTTCGAGCCTGATTCAAGTTCGGATTGTCGCAGCGTCGGGGCACCCCCCGCGCGATTTTATTCACTACACCGTAACCGGGGTTTGGGCGTCGGGCATCCCGGCCCATCAGTTGCTGCGCGGTTTGCTGGATGATCGGCGGCCGCCACACGGGCGCTGATCAGGCGGTTCCACCGATCGACGCGATCGGTCGGCTCAGGTGATGGCTGACGTCGGCGACCATGTCCATCAGGGAGTAGTCGCGGAAGGAATACCGCCACCGCCCGTCGACACGCTGGAACCGGTCGTGGTAGCGGCCCGCGACGATGGGCTGCAACGGGAATTCGTCGGTGTGCTGCATCACCGTGTAGTAGCTGCGACACGTAGCGGTGCCTGCGGCCTCGTCGACCTCGATGATCGGGTTGGTGACGACGTGCTTGGTGCGCGGTGTGCCGTCCGGGTACAGCATCACCGTGGACGTCCAGATCCCCAGCATGGTGGCCGCACCAATAGTGCCGTCACCGCCTCCGCCGACCCGCAGGCGAGCGTGCTCGAAGAGTGCCGCCGCCCCCGCGAAGTCGCCGTTGTCCATGCATTCGGCGTAGCGGTACAGCAGGTTGGCGATCTGCGTCTCGGCCGACATACTCATCAACGGTAGTGGCCGACGGTATAGCTTCATAGTTTCTGTTAGACGGCAACTCGACAGCAAAGGTGTCTTTTGCATGGGCGTGCTCAATTCATTCCGACTCGACGACAAAGTCGTGGTCGTGACCGGTGCGTCGTCGGGGCTGGGGGTGGCGTTCGCTCAGGCCTTCGCCGAGGCCGGCGCCGACGTCGTGTTGGGTGCGCGCCGCGTCGACAGGTTGGCCGAGACTGCCGCGCTCGTCGAAGCCGCCGGCCGCAAACCGCTCTCGGTGGCCACCGACGTCGGCGTGCCCGAGCAATGCCAGGCGCTGGTCGACGGCGCGATCCAGGCATTCGGCCGAGTCGACATCCTGATCAACAACGCGGGTGTGGGATCCGCCCTCCCGGCCACCCGAGAGACGCCCGAGCAGTTCCGCTCGGTGATCGACGTCAACCTCAACGGCGCTTACTGGGTGGCGCAGGCCTGCGGGCGGGTCATGCAACCGGGAAGCTCGATCATCAACATCGCCAGCGTCTTGGGGATCACCACCGCCGACCTGCCGCAGGCCGCCTACAGCGCGAGCAAGGCCGCGATCATCGGGCTCACCCGAGATCTCGCGCAGCAGTGGGGCTCCCGCAAGGGAATTCGGGTCAACGCGCTGGCGCCGGGCTTCTTTCGGACCGAGATGACTGACGAGTACAAGCCCGGCTATCTGGAGAGCCAGGCGCACCGCCTGGTGCTGGGCCGCTTGGGCGACCCGCGCGAACTGGCCGCCACCGCTGTTTGGCTGGCATCAGCGGCCGGAGGCTACGTCACCGGTCAGACCATCGTCGTCGACGGCGGCCTGACGATCACCTAAGTCTTTTTTGCGGCCCTTCTGCCCCCTTCTTTGCACCTCATTGCAGCCTCTAAGCTCGGCGTTGTGGTCGACTTCGACCCCAAGGCCAGCTTCGCGGGTGCGCCGGTAGCCCGGCTGGGCACTGTCGCCTCCGACGGGACGCCGCACCTGGTGCCGGTGGTGTTTGCGCTTCGGGACGACGTCGTCTACACCGCTGTCGACGCCAAGCCCAAGACCACCCAGCGGCTGCGCCGGCTGGCCAATATCGAACGACATCCGCTGGTGAGCCTGCTGGTCGACCACTACGCCGACGACTGGACGCAGTTATGGTGGGTCCGGATCGACGGTAGCGCTGCGATACACCACGGCGGCGATGCCCTGCACGCCGGGCACGACCTTTTACGCGCGAAATATGCCCAGTACCAAACGGTTCCGCTGAACGGCCCGGTGATTGCGATCGCGGTCCAGCGGTGGCGCAGCTGGCACGCCTGAGTACCGCTGACGCACGTGGGAATGGGTTCACCGTCCGTTCACCCTTGTGCTGCGCGTGCGCTAAGAGAAAAGTGACATACATCACGATGGCGCCGGGTATGAGGAGAGACACGTCATGGCAGACAAGTCCAACAATTCCCAAAGCGCAGGAGCCGCTCCTGCCGTGGCTGATCCGACCGCCGTACGGAACGTGGTGCTGGTAGGCCCGTCCGGCGGCGGAAAGACCACCCTGGTCGAGGCCCTTCTAGTCGCCTCCGGTGTGCTGTCCAGGCCCGGCTGCATCGCCGACGGCACCACGGTCTGTGATCACGACGAGGCCGAGATTCGCCAGCAGCGGTCCGTTAGCCTCGCCCTGGCGTCGCTGCTGCATGAGGGCGTCAAGGTCAACCTCGTCGACACTCCCGGCTACGCCGACTTCGTCGGCGAACTGCGGGCCGGACTGCGAGCGGCGGATTGCGCTCTCTTCGTGATCGCAGCCAACGAAGACGTCGACGAACCGACCAAGTCGCTCTGGCAGGAGTGCAGCCAGGTCGACATGCCCCGGGCGGTGGTGATCACCAAACTCGACCACGCCAGGGCCAACTATCAGAACGCCCTCGTGACAGCGCAGAATGCGTTCGGCGACAAGGTTTTACCGCTGTATCTGCCCGCCGGCAGCGGGCTGATCGGGCTGCTATCGCAGACGCACTACGAGTACCAGGGCGGCAAGCGGACCACGCATTCGCCGGATTCGTCGTACGCCGATCAGGTCGACGAAGCACGCGGCACGCTGATCGAGGGAATTATCGAGGAATCCGAAGACGAGTCACTGATGGAGCGTTATCTCGACGGCGAGAAGATTGACGAGTCGGTGTTGATCGACGATCTGGAGAAAGCAGTCGCCCGTGGCTCCTTTTTCCCGGTGATTCCGATCTGCAGCAGCACCGGGGTCGGCACGCTCGAGCTTCTGGAGATCGCCACCCGCGGGTTCCCGTCCCCGGCGGAACACCCGCTGCCCGAGGTGTTTACACCGCAGGGTGCCGCGTTCACCAAGGTGACCTGCGGCTCCGACTCGCCATTGCTCGCCGAGGTGGTGAAGACGACGTCAGACCCCTACGTCGGCAGGCTGAGCCTGGTCCGGGTGTTCTCCGGGACCATCAAGCCCGACACGACGGTTCATGTGTCGGGCCATTTCTCGTCTTTCTTCGGCTCATCAAATGGAGTCGGCCACAGCCACGCCGACCACGACGAGGACGAACGCATCGGCGCGCTGTCCTTCCCACTGGGCAAGCAACAGCGACCCGCGTCGGTGGTGCTGCCCGGTGACCTGTGCGCGATCGGCCGACTCAGCCGCGCGGAAACCGGAGACACGCTCTCGGACAAGGCCGAACCGCTGGTGCTCAAACCGTGGAGCATGCCGGAGTCACTGCTGCCGGTGGCTATCCAGGCACACGCCAAGACCGACGAGGACAAGCTGTCGGTCGGGTTGGGGCGGTTGGCCGCCGAGGACCCGACGTTGCGAATCGAGCAGAATCCGGAGACGCATCAGGTTGTGCTGTGGTGCATGGGTGAGGCGCACGCCGGCGTGGTACTCGACGCGCTGGCGAATCGGTACGGTGTCGCGGTGGACACCGTCGCACTGCGGGTTCCTCTGCGGGAAACGTTCGGCGGCAAGGCAAAAGGCCATGGCCGACATGTCAAGCAGTCCGGCGGACATGGCCAGTACGCCGTCTGCGACATCGAAGTCGAACCGTTGCCGGAGGGGTCGGGTTTCGAGTTCGTCGACAAGGTGGTCGGCGGCGCAGTGCCGCGGCAGTTCATCCCGAGCGTGGAGAAGGGGGTGCGCGCTCAGATGGAAAAGGGCGTGCACGCCGGCTACCCCGTGGTCGACATCCGCGTCACGCTGCTCGACGGCAAGGCGCACAGCGTTGACTCGTCGGATTTCGCGTTCCAGATGGCCGGTTCGCACGGGCTGAAGGAGGCCGCGGCCGCGACCAAGGTAACCCTGCTCGAGCCGATCGACGAGATCTCGGTGCTGATACCCGACGATCTGGTCGGCGCGGTGATGGGCGATCTGTCCGGGCGCCGCGGCCGCGTGTTGGGTACCGACACCGCCGGCAACGACCGCACCCTGGTGAGGGCCGAAGTGCCGCAGGTCGAGCTGACCCGTTACGCCATCGACTTGCGCTCGCTGTCACACGGGGCGGCGTCGTTCACCCGCTCCTTCGCTCGGTACGAACCCATGCCGGAATCCGCTGCTGCCCGGGTGAAATCCACGGACTGAGGGGTGGGGCTCTACCCCTGACGCAGCCAATCCAGGGTCGCCGACAGGTCGCGAACATCGACGCCTATTGCCCGGGATTCCTTGACGCCTCGGTCATCGAGCCCGGACAACGCATCTGATACCAGCACGATTCGGAAGTCGCGTTCAGAGGCCTCGTAGATGGACGTGCGTGGGCAATTCGGAAAATTGCAACCGGCGAAAACCAGTGTGTCACTGCCGGTATCGCGAATATGCTGCTCGAGCTTGGTCTGGTAGAACGCGCCCCACCGCGGCTTGTAGATTACGTGTTCCCGTGGACCGACTTGTTGCAGTTCGCCACTGAGCAACAATTCATGGTCCAATTCAACAGGATTGGGCAACAACTCCTCGGCGATCTGGGAGCCCACGCTGCCGGGGACCGCGTAGCGCGCACCCTTTTCGATCGCCTGTTTGCGCACCAGGTCGGCGTTCGAGCCATCTGCACGGTAGAGACGCACGACGTGCACGATCGGCAGTGCGCGGTCACGAAATTCGCTTGTCAACCTCGCCATGGCCGGAATGGCCGTCTTGGTGCCCTCGATGGGCAACGGAGCGTCGTCGGCATAGAAGTCGCGTTGGACGTCGATCAGGACCAGTGCCGCCGAACCGGACCGCGGCTGGGTGTACGGATCGATCATGCGTTTGGTGTAGCACGGCGATCTGCGCTTGCCAACTTGCAGGTAACTGGACGAGTTTCAGATCACGATACGGACTCATTTGCATAGCCAAACAGGCACGTTAATGGATTTTTGCTCGGCTAATCCCGACTTGCCTATTTCACGATCCGTTTGCTGAGCGCCCGATAGGGTACATATTAGAGATACACAATGTAAGCGCTTCGGGCTTGCACCATCTCGGAGGTCGACACCGTGCGTACAGCGATTCGAAAAGTGTGGCTCGCGGCGGCAGTTGCCGTGCTGGCCATGGCGGGATCGGGCGCCCCGAGTGTGGCAGCGATCGCGCCCCCCGATCCGGCCGCCGGCACAGGCGGCATAGCCTCGATCCAGCCGGCAAACGGCGCGGTGGTCGGTGTGGCCCATCCGGTGATCGTCACGTTCACCGGGCCGGTCAACGATCGGGCAGCCGCCGAACGGGCGATCAAGATCACCGCGCCGAACCACATCACCGGACGGTTCGACTGGGTCGACAACAACGTCGTGCAATGGATTCCGGACGGCTACTGGCCCGCGCACAGCCACGTCGGTGTTACGGTGCACGCCTTGTCAACCGGCTTCGACACCGGCGACGAGGTGGTCGGTGTCGCCAGCATCTCGCAGCACACCTTCACCGTCAGCCAAAACGGCGAGGTGCTACGCACGATGCCGGCGTCGATGGGTAAACCGACCCGCCCGACGCCGATGGGCAACTACACCGCCCTGTCCAAGGAGCGCACCGTCCGGATGGATTCGCGGACGATCGGGATCCCGTTGAGCTCGCCGGAGGGATACGACATCGTCGCCTCGTATGCCGTCCGGGTGACCTGGAGTGGCGTGTACGTACATTCGGCGCCCTGGTCGGTGGATTCACAGGGGTATGCCAACGTCAGCCACGGCTGCATCAACCTCAGCCCGGACAATGCCGCGTGGTACTTCAACACCGTTCATGTTGGTGACCCGATCAACGTGGTCGCCTAGCCGCGTCGTCTGACGTCGTATCGGCGGTGCCGACGAACCCTGTGGCGACGGTCACACTCGCTCGTGGAAGACACGGGCGAGCCGTTGAGTTTGCGCCTACAGATGGCCCGAGGAACGGTGCCCGGAGAGGGAGATCAGCATGACAGCTACCAAGGCGCGCGCGGTCCGTTTCGATCGTTACGGTGGGCGCGACGTGCTGTACATCGCCGATATCGACATGCCAGTTCCCCGTGCGGGCGAGGCGCTCGTCGAGGTTCGCGCCGCGGGAATCAACCCCGGCGAGGCGGCCATTCGCAGCGGCGCAATGCATGAACAATTCCCCGCCACCTTTCCCTCCGGCGAAGGCAGCGACCTGGCCGGTGTTGTCGTCGAGGTCGGCAGTCCTTCAATCGGGGATAGCGATTTCGCTGTCGGAGACGAGGTGCTCGGGTTCAGCTTTCAGCGGTCCAGCCACGCCACTCATACCGCCGTCCCCGTTGATCAGCTGATCCATAAGCCGCCGCAGCTGAGCTGGGAAGCCGCCGGGTCTCTCTACGTCGTCGCTGCAACGGCATACGCCGCGGTCCACTCGGTGGCACCACAACCGGGCGAGACGGTCGCGGTCTCGGCCGCGGCCGGCGGAGTCGGCAGCCTGGTCGTGCAGTTGTTGGCGCTGCGCGACGTTCGCGTGCTGGGTATCGCGTCGGCAGGCAATGCCGAGTGGCTGCGCGCGCACGGTGTCGTTCCGGTCGAATACGGCGAGGGGTTAGCCCAACGACTGCGCGATGCCGCACCGGATGGCATCGACGCGTTCATCGATCTGTTCGGACCGGACTATGTTCAGCTCGCCGTTGACCTCGGGGTGCAGCCGCAGCGCGTCGACACCATCATCTCCTTCCAGAAAGCGGCCGAGGTCGGCGCGAAGACCGAAGGTAGCGCCGAGGCGTCGACACCGGCGGTGCTGAGCGAAATCGCCAATTTGATCGTTTCTGGCGCAATCGATTTCGACGTCGCCGCCACCTATCCTCTCGACCGGGTCGCCGATGCTTACGAAGAGCTCGAGCAGCGGCACACCCACGGAAAGATCGTCCTGCTGCCGTGAGTTCAGCCAACCGATGCCGGCGTGGTCCTCGCTAGGAGGCGGATGCCCGCCCATCGAGGCCGTGATCACCGTCGGCGGAATTCACGACAAATAACGGCTTCTTGCCAATCCGGCTGCGGTAATACGACCAGGGCGGCCGCTGCTCTGCCGGAACGCCCACCATCTGGTCGAGCAGGTTGGTGGCATGCAGCGCAACGGCGACTTGACGCTGGATACGCCCTAAGTCGCTGAAAGCCCTGAACATGTCATCGCAGCCGGCCTGGGGAACGCTGCTTGCTGAACTTACTGTGAGCAGCTCCAGCGCATCGAGCAGGGCTGCCCGGACGTCTCCGCACGCCCGGTGAACCTGGCGCTCGGGATTAGGCCGTGCCATGACTACCACCTCGATCTGCTTGTGTGAGACGAAATTCCATGATTGTCTCCTGTCGGGAAGCCCCGACCGACCAGCACAAGTCATTACGACCGCTGAGCAAATTTCGCGCACGCCACATCACCCCTGCCTCAAATACGGGCAAGCACAATCGAAGTAGCGTCCGAGAAAGGCTCAGACAACAGAAGCAATGCCGCGACCGGATCGGGACGAAACGAACTTCGAATACGGATGCGGACTATCGGACGGACTCACCTCGCCCATCACCTCCTCGCGGCCAGGACACACGGGGGTGTCACCGAGTTGCGCGCACCTGAAGGATTCGACGCCAGCGGCGACGCACCCCTCTCGTCGGAGCTTCGGCACTGCACGGCGTATCCGGAGTCTCATCCGGAAGCCACTTGGGCTCAACCCTTAGGCCGGGAAGAGCTGTCCTGACCCGGGGCGTCTTTCGACGTTCGGGGTCAGTGGCCTGTATCCATGCAGACGCCTCACCTACCGAGGTGCTTGCGACTCCATCCTGGCACCGGAAGCGGTGCAGGTCAAACATTATTGGAAAAGAACTTGCGGTCAGCCGCGCGTCAGTCCAGATCAGAACGTTCACGGCGAGGGTCCCGCACGCGTCGTCAGCCGTAGGGAGAACCCAACTTGCGGTCGGCGCGGCCTAGGCTCGACGGTATGTCCACCACACTGCAAGATCACCGGGTCGCAACAGCCCTTGACCGGATGTACACCGAGACGAGGGAACAGACGCCGCGGTTGCGCGACATGCGAAGTGCGATGTCTACGGCGAGAACCGCACAGGAACGCGCCGATGCGATGAGCACGTTCTACATCCCGGTTACGCCGGAGGCCGGCCGGCTGCTGTACTCGTTGGTACGAGCAACTCGTCCCGCAACCATCGTGGAATTCGGTATGTCCTTTGGTATTTCAGCGCTTCATCTGGCCTCGGCGGTGCGCGACAACGGTAGCGGCCGAGTGGTGACCACTGAGCTCAGCGCGGACAAGATCGCCGCTGCGAAGCAGACTTTCGTCGAAACCGGGTTGGACGACCTGATCACCATCCTGGAAGGCGACGCGCTTTCTACACTTGCCGGTCTGGACGGACCGGTCGGTTTCGTGTTGCTCGATGGGTGGAAGGAGCTGTATCTCCCGGTGATCAAGCTGCTCGAACCACATCTGTCGCCGGGAGCCCTCGTCGTCGCCGACAACACGGAGATGTCAGACGCGAAGCCCTACCTCGATTACGTCCGAAACGTCGAGAAAGGCTACGTGAGCGTCAATTTCGCCGCCCGTGAAAGCGACAGCATGGAAATCAGCTGTCGCGTCGGCGACTAGCTGCCGCTATCGCAACGATTTCTCGAGCCACGGCGTCAGCCACTTCACGCCTTCCTCGGTCAAGTGGACGCCGTCGCTTCGCACCGGGATCCCATCGACCTTGGCCGTGTACACGCCCTCCGGGCAAAGCTTCTTGTTGAGGTCGAGTATCCGCACACCTGTCCGATGCCCAATAGTCCTGTCTAATAACATGTTCCACTTTTTCACTCGGTCGGGTTGATCCTCGGGATACAAGCTCCCATCCGGCTGTTCACCGCGCCGGCTGTAGGGCAGGTTGGTAACGGTCACCTGCGCCCCGCTGGAGCTGAGGATGTCCACCGCCTGCCGCAACTCACTGCTCAGATAGGCGTCGAAGGCCGGTTCGCCGATGTGGGTCCATCGTCCCTCGTTGACTCGATCGACGGTTTCCCAGCGGCCGACGATCAGCAGAATGGCGTCCGGCTGGTCGACCGCGATCTCTGATCTCCACCTGCCGGGCCACGACTCGCATTCGCTTTTCTGATCCAAGGTTTGGTCGAGATAGTGGTATGGGCCGCCGCGCACCAGGCTGCAGCCGATCACGGTGTGGTCGATGAACTGGAATCCCGGCGTCGACGGCAGGAAGTGCATCAACGTCCAGCCGATCGAGTCGCCGAAGACCGACACGCTGAATGGTCGCCGCGGATCTCGTTGCGCGACAGTACGTGCAGGGATGAGTGCCTTCGGTGGAGACGGCGAAACGACCGCGACTGGTGACACGCCAGGGGGCAAGCTGCCCGCCAGCGGCCCGGCGCCGGGCCTGGGACCGACCGGGACGACGAGGATCGTTATCGCGGCGGCGGTCGCGGCGGTAGCCCCTGCCAGCGGCAACAGTGGCACCCGCACCGGTCGCCACCTCCGGATGGGCCGCTCGATGAGCCACCACGACACGGTGGACACCGCCAGTGTGGCCGCGCACCGGACGCCGAACAACGAGAGCCCGGACCAGCCGGTGCGCTCGCCGTTGAGCACCAGAAAGATCGGCCAGTGCCAGAGATAGACGCCGTAGGAGATGGCGCCCAGCCACGCGAGAGGACCCCAGGCCAGCACCGCAGCGACGGGCCCGCGCTGGTCGAGCGCTACCGGCGCGATGACCAGCACCGCCGCCAGTGCCACCGCAATCAGCAGCCCATCGCGGAACTCGCGAGCGCTGCCGGTGGCGTAGTGGGCGGCCGACGCCAACAGTGCCAAGCCGATCACCGGCAGCACCCGAGCGGTCCATCTGCCCCACCGGGACCGGATCAGCGACCACCCGCGGTTTAGCGACGACCAGTCGCTGACCAGCAGCGCCGACGCCGCGGCGCCCACCAACAGCGCCTGTGCTCGGGTATCGGTGCCGAAGTAGACCCGGTCACGGGCGGCGTTGGACGCGAGCAGGATGGCGGCCGCTGCGGACCCTATGGCGCCGAGCGTGGCCAGCAGGAACACCGTCAAGCGGACCCCGCCCAGGGTGGCCCACCCGTGCCGACTACGTGCCCGTGCGGCCAGCGCCACCGCCACCGCGACAAGCAGGAGCGGCCAGACGATGTAGTACTGCTCCTCGACACCGAGCGACCATGCGTGCTGCAGCGGCGACGGCGGAGCACCCTGGGCGAAGTAGTCGGTCTTGTCGACGACAAACATCCAGTTGGCTACCCAGAAGAAGGCGGCAACGGCGTCATCGCGCAACCCGGCAACGGCTTCGGGTGAGAAGAACTGACGCCCCACGGCCACGGTCAGCACCATCAGCACCAATGCGGGTAGCAGCCGCCGGGCACGTCGAATCCAAAAGTCGCCCAGATCAATACGACCGCTTCGGCCCAGTTCGTCAAGTAGTAGCGAAGTGATCAGGAAACCGCTGAGTACGAAAAATACGTCGACACCGAGGAATCCACCCCCCATGCCGGGAATGCCACCGTGGCCTGCGAGCACCAGCGCGACCGCGACCGCACGCACACCATCCAGCGCGGGAATACCCGGACGGCGCGTTGATTTTCCATCACTGTCGCTACTTCTGGTGGTGGCGGGGCGGCCCAGCTGCGGCGCAGCAATCCATCGGGGTCGCCGATCACAGCGAACCGGCGCGGGGTACACCCCGGCCGGTCCCATGCTCACCTTCGCAGCGCTCCGACCGCTCGCCTGGCCGGTGCCGTAGTTGCCGCCGATACGTCGATGCCCTCCCTGCCGATTAAGCCGTCAGTTTAGGTGCGCCCGGACCGCATCAGCGGACGACACGACGCGGCGAGGCTGAACTATGCCGAGCCGTCGGCGGCTTCCGAATCGGCGCCCAGTGGTATCCGGCGTCAGTTCGAATCCGCCTGATGCCTGTTCGGCTTTAGACGCCGGCGAAATCGATGATTCCGCGAATGTTGCGCCCTTCGCGCAGGTCGGCGAACGCCTCGTTGATCTGATCGAGCTGGTAGTGCCGTGTGACCAGCTCGTCTAGTTTCAATGCGCCTGCCTGATACAACGACAACAACATCGGCACGCTCGTGCGCGGATTC
>Ga0210398_10004624_pt1 | contig 12890 bp, 10 predicted proteins | sample IncBWC4OmetaG_FD_161047 | JGI IMG/M metagenome (GOLD analysis project Ga0210398, IMG submission 161047) | Forest soil microbial communities from Barre Woods Harvard Forest LTER site, Petersham, Massachusetts, United States - Inc-BW-C-4-O | ecosystem: Environmental > Terrestrial > Soil >... | reverse complement strand
GCTTCTCATAATCCGCCGGTCGTGGGTTCGAGCCCCACCCGCCCCACCAGCGGTTTCGATACCCGTGACCGGCGAGCCGTGGACCAGATTGTATACCGATGTCGGCGGGGGATGTCCGAACCACCGGGCCGCATCTGGTCACATAGAGTAGCTGTCGAGCGGGTCTGGGGTACCGAGGCGTACGGCGGGAAGGACCGGACTGGCTGCTTGCGTGGCTCGCCAAGAGTATCCGGGACTGGACAACGAGTGCTGCCGCCAGCTGGCTAGCCTGGCATGACGCGCCGCGGGTGGTCTGACCTGGGGTTCCGTGAAGTGGCCGAGGACACGAGCAGCATGTGTGGGGAAGGACTCATAGTGCCAGGTCCACCGCAGCAGGAACGGCCGCCGGATCTCGGGTCTCTTCGGGCGATTCGGGGGCAGATCCTCGCGGCCGCGTCCCAGCGCGGCTTGCGTGATGTGCGTGTGTTCGGTTCGGTAGCTCGCGGGGAAGCGGTCGAGACGAGTGACGTGGATCTCCTGGTAGCCCCGGGTCCGGACACCACGCTGTTCGACCTCAGCGGTTTCGCGCTTGACGTTGAGGAGATCGTCGGGCGTCATGTGGATGTGCTACGCCGCGTGGGCTGAAGGCGCGCATCCGGGACCGGGTCCTGGCCGAGGCCGTCGCCTTGTGAGAGACGGCCGTGAACGTCTGGCGGACGTCTTGGCCGCGATCGATAGGATCAGGCGCTACGTCCAGGACGACCGGACGCGCTTCGACGCCGGCGAACTGCTGCAGAGCGGTGCTTCATTGGATAGAGAGTATCGGCGAAGCGGCACGAGGCGTAGGCGATAAGGTTCGGACCGCGCATCCTGAAGTGCCGTGGCGCGTGATCACCGGCATGCGCAATCGGGTGAGCCACGGCTAGGTCGATATCGATCTCGACGTCGTGTGGAACGGTATCGACGCGGGGGCTTGCCGTGAGGATCGCCGTCATTGCTCTGGCTGACCATGCCGGGTCGCGTGTGATACGGATGGGGTTCGGCCACCGAACATGATTTCAGCGCCAGCGATGAGCCCGGCCATCCCGTCGGTCTATATGTCAAACGCTGCGTCCGATCACAGAAGGAGTCGTGATGCCCCGCACCCGGGTCCACAACATGAATATCTCCCTCGACGGCTACGCCGCCGGGGAGCATGTGACGTTCGACGCCCCGATTGGCGGCGCCGAGCGGCTGTTCAAGTGGTTCGACGGCCGGGTAATCCATGGCGTCGATAAGGCGGATGCCCCCGTCACGCTGGACCGCGCGCTGACCAGCATGTGGAGCCAGGGCATCGGCGCCGAGATCATGGGACGCCGCAAGTTCGGTCCCCAGGTTGGCGATTGGCCCGACGACGGGTGGCGGGGCTGGTGGGGCGACGAACCGCCATTCCAGACACCCGTTTTCGTCATGAGCCACTACCCGCACCCCACGATTGACTTTCCCAACGGGACGAGCTTCCGGTTCGTGGACGGGCCGCCGGACCAGGTGCTTCGCCTAGCCCAGGAGGCTGCAGTTGGCCGCGACGTCCGCATCGGCGGAGGACCTTCGACCGTGCGTCAGTTCCTCCAGGCCGACCTGGTCGACTTCATGCACCTGGTGATCGTGCCGATAACCCTCGGGCGCGGCGTATCCCTCTGGGAGGGATCAAGCGGCCTCGAAGACCGCTTCACCGTCGAGTCGGTCACCTCGCCTAGCGGTCTGACTCACCAGCTGTGGAACAAGAACAACCACGCCTGAACCCCGCACCCGAACCGGGGACTGTCCCTCGTGCCGCGCCAGACCGACCTGATCCGTACACCTCAACGGCGGGCGGCGATGATGCCCAAGGCCACGCATTGGGCGGATCTCGCGCGGTGTGTGGTGACGCTCCGTAGTTGACGTCACGCGCTCGCTGTGGTGGCCGTGGACCGGTTCGTGGACCGAGCCATCCGTGCATACAGTGCAGTGAGGGCCATCGGTGGCACGGCTCCGTGGCATCCGTGCAGGTAGAGCGTCGGGAGCGCCGACCCGCACTTCTTATAATCCGCCGGTCGTGGGTTCGAGCCCCACCCGCCCCACCGCGTGTCGCTTGAACAAAGATTCAAAACGTCTCGACTAGCAGGGATCGGCTGCATCGCGCTAACCCTTCGATAACGTCCGGGAGTCGGCGGATGCATCTGTCGTCCCAGCTCTTCGCCCGAGCTCTAAGCCGTCGATCTGCGGAATGCCCTTATTATTAGCTTTCGGCCCAGCCGCGACCGAGGTGCCAACCGACACCGTCTCGGGAGTGGTGTCGTACATCACCCGGTAACGGCCGACGCGCAGCCGCCGCCGGTCAGGTGACCCGTAGGGGAATGACCCGGCAGGGCGGGGCTCATCGGAGAGTCGCGCGACCGCGTCGAGCATCTCGCGGACTCCGTCGGGGTCGTCGCGGAGGAACCCGGCCGCCTGGTCAATCGCCCGGGCCTCCCAGATGACCTGACGGCTCACCCGGCCAGGCCGAGCCGCCGCAGCACCTCATCATGCGGAACGTACGAGGTCTGCCCGGCAGCCTCCCGGGCACGCCAGTCCGCCAGCGCTGCCTGGTCTTCGGCATCCTCTAGCTCCTGCGCGCTGGCGGCCTGTTCCAGGGCCCGCAGGCGCAGGAAGTCGGACACCGGCACTACCACCGCAGCTTGGCCCCCGAGGTGGATCACCTCGTACGACCCGGTATCCGGGCCCCTCGCCGGGACCCGGTCGGCTGGCTGGGCGGTCATCGTGCTGCCTCCTATACGGGGCTTCCAGGCTCTACTCTCCATCCTGGCATGCCCGCGGGCCCGAGAGGCGTCATGCCCCTGCAACCGCGCCGGGGTGTTGCCTGATTCCGCTGAAATCCCCAGCGCCGCCACGACGAGCGTGATCACGCCTTTATGCCCCTGCGCTGACTGGCGGCCTTATTCCACCGCGCGCGGACATGCTGGCCGGCCGGGCGGCTGTAACGTTCTGTAGTTGACATTCGGTGATCGCCATGGTGGGCGTGGACCGGTTCGTGGACCGAGTCACCTGTGCAAGCAGTGCAATCAGCGCCATCGGCGGCTCGGCTCCGTGGTATCCGTGCAGGTAGTGCGTACGATGCACGGGGCCGTAGTTCTCATAATCCGCCGGTCGTGGGTTCGAGCCCCCACCCGCCCCACCACATGACCTGCGAAAACATAACTGAGAACTGGTTCTCAGGCAGCCAGCGGGGGCTGAAGTAGAACACCCGTAGAACATCCGTGCTCATGACGTGCCTCCCGCCTTGCGGACCAGCGCCGCGAGCTGCCCGGCGGCGGCCAGGTACGCCTGCCTCATCGGGTGGTTGTACCGCTGGCTGATCTCGGTGCTGGCGTGGCCGACCTGGCGCATCGTGATGTCCGGGCGCACCTCGGCGTCGTACATCATGCTGTTACCGACTCGATCGTGCTGGAGGCACCGTCGTCGGCACGGAGGTCCACCGGACTCCACCGGGTTCGTCGACAAGCCCAGCCGTCGACGTTACCGACGTCGCCTTCAGTTAAGGAGCACACTCTGCGCGCCGACATCGTGCCCGGCGGGACCTTCCCCGACTACGAGCTGACCGACCACACCAGGACCCGGCGTCGGCTGAGCGAGCTGCAGGGATCGACCCGATGATCCTGGTGCTCTCGCGCGGCGGGTTCTGCCCGAAGGACCACCAGCAGCGCCTCGAGCTGGCTGCCAACTACCCGAAGATCCGCGTCTCTTACACCCAGATCGTCACCATCTCGACCGACAACATCCTCAAGACCAACGAGTTCCGCGACTCGGTCGGCGCGCCGTGGACCTTCCTGTCCGACGCTGGCCGCAACAGGGGTGTTGTCCAAGTCTCACATCAGTCCAAGCAACCTGAACCGGCGGCTGAGGATCGAAGCCATGTACTTTCTCTGATCCTCCCCGTCCTTGGCGGCCGGTTATGCCATCGGCCCGGCGCTGGCCCTGTCGAGCAGCGCTCGCTGGAGCTGTCGGCGGGAGCTGATCTCGAGCTTGGTAAAAACCTTGCTCAGGTGCCACTCGACCGTCCGCGCGGACAGGAACAGCTGGGCGGCGATCTCCGCGTTAGACAGGCCCGCCCGAGCCAGCCGCGCAATCTGCGCCTCTTGCGGGGTGAGCTGGTCGTACGTGCCGGCGGCGCGCTTGCGGACTGTCTCCCCGGTGGCCAGCAGCTCTCGCCGGGCCCGTTCGGCGAATGCCTCCATGCCGATCGCGGCACACATGTCGTACGCGGTGCGCAGCTGCGCCCGCGCGTCGACCCGCCGGCCCTCGCGGCGCAGCCACTCACCGTAGACCAGGTGCGCGCGGGCCAAGTCGGGACGAAGGCGGGTCCGGCTCAGCCGGTCGACGGCCTCGCGATAGAAGCCTTCGGCGTCCTGGCCGTCGCTGAGCAGCGCCCGGCAGCGCGCGTAGATCCCTTGCCCCCAGTCGGTCAGGCCGACGCTGGTGGCCTCAGCCAGCCGGCCGAGCGCGTCGGCGGCCAGCCGGGTCTGCCCGGTCCTGCTGGCCGCCTCGATCAGCTCGGCCAGCGCCCACATGGAGATAAATAGCTCAGGCGCCTGCTCGCTGGCTTGCCGCGCCTCGCCAAGCGCCTCCTCATAGCGGCCAAGACTGTTGTACAAGATGGCAGATACCCATTGTGACCATTGGACTCCCACGCCTTGGCCCGCAGCCCGGGAGTCCGTGATGACTGCCTCGATCAGCGGCCGGGCCTCGGCTTCTGCCCCCCGCAAACCGGTCAGGAATACGGCTGCGTAGCGGGCGAAGCCGCTCCCCGTCGCCGCCGTGATCGCCTCCGCCTCCGCGATCAGCGAAGCAGCCGACGCAAAATCGCCACGCCAAGCCGTGATGATGGCCATCGATTCCATCCAGATCGGCAGATGGATCAGCAAGCCTGCCTCGCGGAGGGACTGCAGCAGCCGGGCAACCATCGCATACCAGTACTCCTCCTCCCACACAATGGCCGCGGCGACCGGCGCCAGCCAGCCATATCGCAGGCCCTCTTCGAGGGTGATCTCGTCCTCGGCAAAGATGTGCGCTGCCTCCCTCAGCAGGGGTGCCGCCCGGGCGCGTCCCTCGGTGACCAGGAGGGCCAGCCCGTCCAGTAGCAGATCAGACAGCAAGGACGCGCTGGCGAGCGGCGCGGCAGACCGGGCGGCCCGGGCGACTTCGTGGAGGCTGCCGGCGCCGGCGAACTGGCCGGCGAAACTCGCGGCGGTCCACGCGTCCAGGTAGGTCTGGCGGGCGAGCGCGGCATCCAGCGGCTCGAGCTGCTGGGCTGCCTTTACCAGCAGTGCTGGAGCGTCGCTGCCCATGCTGGAGGCGAACGCGAGCTGCCCGCGCAGCAGGTCGGCACGGGCCTGCTGGAGTTCATCCAGCGGCCCGGCGACCGCCGCGGCCAGCAGGCCGGCCGCGGCATCCAGCGCGCCAGCGAGGACGCTCGCCTGCGCGGCGGCCAGAGAGCGCCTGGACCGCGGTCGGGGTTCGGCGGTCAGCTCGACCGCCCGGCGCAAGAACGCCGCCGCCGCGGCCATGCCGCCGCGGGCCTGCGCCCGGCCCGCTGACCGCTCCAGCTCCGCGGCCACCTCCTCATCAGGCCCCGGCGCCGCGGCGGCCAGATGCCACGCCCGCCGATCAGGATCGCGGTCGCGATCCGTCACCTCGGCCAGCGCCTGGTGCGCCGCCCGCCGCTGCGGCAGCGACGCCGCCGAGTACACCGCCGACCGCACCAGCGGATGCCGGAACCGCACCCGCGTCCCGGTCTCCAGCAACCCGTCGGCCTGGGCCGCCTCCGCCGCGGAAGCCGGGATCCCGAGCCGCCCGGCCGCCCGCCACACCAGCACCGGGTCCCCGGCCGGCTCAGCCGCCGCGACCAGCAGCAGCGACCGCGTATCGGCCGGAAGCGCCTCCACCCGCCGCCGGAAGCCTTGCTCGATCCGGGCCGGGACCGCCCGTGTCCCCGGCAGCCCGAGCCCGCCCGCCAGCTGCGTGAGGCTCAGCCCGCGCGGCAACTCCAGCAGTGCCAGCGGGTTGCCCGCCGTCTCGGCCAAGATCCGGTCCCGGACCTGGTCATCGAGCCGGAACCGGACCACCGACCCCAGCAGCGCCCGGGCGTCCTTGTCCGGCAAGCCCCGCACCTCCAGGTCCGCCAGCCCCCTAAACGCCTCCCCCGGCTCGCGCGCGGCGAAGACCAGCCCGACCGGCTCGGCCAGCAGCCGCCGCGCCGCGAACGCCAGCACCTGCGCCGACGCCCGGTCCAGCCACTGCGCATCATCGACCACGCACAACAGCGGCCGTTCCTCGGCCACCTCCGACAGCAAGGTCAGCACCGCCAGGGCGACCAGGAACCGGTCCGGCGCACCCCCTGCCCGCAGCCCGAACGCGACCCCGAGCGCGTCGCGCTGCGGACCCGGCAGATCCTCCAGCCGGTCCAGCAGCGGCGCGCAGAGCAGATGTACGCCGGCGAACGCCAGCTCCATCTCCGACTCCACTCCCACCGCCCGGGCCACCCGCATGTCCGCCGCCGCCCCGGCCGCGTACTCCAGCAGCGCCGACTTGCCCACCCCCGCCTCACCCCGCACCACCAGCACACCCCCGCGTCCCAAGCGCAGATCCCCCAGCAGGCCATCGAGCGCCGCCCGCTCGCGCTCGCGGTCCAGCAGGGCCGGCATCGGCTCAGATGGCATACGCATGCCCCTCCGCACAACTTCACCACCAGCCGCCGACGCGGCTAAGTCAGCCGGCATCTGCTGCTCCCCTAATGGCGGCAGACAGACAGGCACAGCCAACAGTACGGCGACTGCCATCTCCAGCCAACTGACCTATCAAGAGGATGTTCTCAGCTCGTGCCTACATACAGCCGAGCAGGTCGCCCCTGATACAGGCCGCCGCCCGTCTGAGGGATATGACCGGCAGCCTCCTAGATCCAGGAGGACCTCGACCTTCAGGAGTACACCGACTCCTACTACGACCCGATGATCCCGTGCACGCTCGTGCTCGAGCCGGGACTGGTCATCTTCAGCGTCTACAACGGCTACTGGTTCTGGGGCAGGCCATCGTTCGAGGACCTGCGCCGCGATCTGCGCGGGGTGACCTCGCCATGGTAAAGCGTGGACCGGTTCGTGGACCGAGTCACCCGTGCGAACAGTGCAATCAGGGCCATCGGCGGCACGGCTCCGTGGTATCCGTGCAGGTAGCGCACCCGGAGCGCCGGGCCGTACTTCTCATAATCCGCCGGTCGTGGGTTCGAGCCCCACCCGCCCCATCTGCGGTCATACGTTACATCCGGTGTCGCCCGTGGACCGATGCCGGCGGTATCGCATATCGCCAGATCGGCCTTCCGGGCCAGCACTTGCCGTCCCAGATCTCGCGGCAGCGCGGACCGGCCCGAACCCGGCTGCGATTCCAGCTAACCCCCAGGCCCCGCTGTGGCGACCCGCAGGCCAAGACTCACCCCCGCCCCATAGGAACGGCGCCAGCCGGGCAGCAGGCTTTCCCCATACGGCCCAGCAAAGGCCCGGAACCGCTGAAGGGCAAAGGCCCACAGCGGCGCCATTTCAGGAGGTGACTGTGACCAGGGAAACGTCGTCCGAGCCACAGGACAGACGCGTTCCTGATTGGTCGGATCCTCTGCATGGACGGCGGCGAACCGCTCACCTGAAGAAGCGACCATGGGTGTGAGTGCGGTCCGGGCTGACGCCGTCTTCATGTCGGGGCTGCAGCGCCGCGATGAGCCCACCGTGGGTCAGGTCAGGCAGGCGGTCGCGGCGGCAATCCGGGCGTTCGGCTCCTCAGGCTGTGCCGGACGGGTGGCGCAAGAGTTCGGCGATCATCCTGAGACAGCGGTTATCCGGATGCGCTGGGCGCGCAGGATCGCCCGCGAGGCGTTCGCGGATCCGGCGCCAAAGCAAGGGCCCGCCGAGGGCACGAATGCCGGCGGATGGCTGGTCGTCCGTCCGCGACTGCCCGCTGAGCACGCGTCGAGCTCTATGAGTAGGGCCGTGACATGACGGTGATAGTCAGTGACCACTCCCCTAAGGCGGGCGGGAGGATGAAGTCGCGGGAGCGGCCGGCCGGCCAGGATGTCCTGCACGGACGCGCGGCCGGACAGAAAGTCATCCGTGACCTCCTTCGGAGTGCTCAGCGGGGAGTTGGCGGCGTGCTACTGGTGGACGGCGAGCCGGGTATCGGTAGGTCCCTGCTGCTCCGCAACGCCACCGACGAGGCCGCGGAGCAGGGCTTTTCTTTGGCCGCGGGAACCGCGGACCAGCTGGGCCAGGCGATCCCGTTCTTCGCGCTGCGCGCGGCCCTGCGCGGGCGGTTCGCGGGGCCAGCCACTGACGATCCCGATCGCGATCTGCCGGGTGCGGCTGCGTGGTGGATCACCCAGATACGAGCGCACCTCGAGCAGCGGGCCGCGGTGACGCCGGTCCTGGTCTGCCTGGATGACCTGCACTGGGCCAGCCCGGCCACGCTGGCCGTATTGCGGGCCTTGCCGCGGGACCTGAAACGGCACCCCGTCGCGTGGCTCCTGGCCCGGTCCAGCACACCTCAGTACGTCGCGGATCATACGTTTGACCTACTGGAGAAGGACGGTGCCGCCCGGCTCACGCTGGCCCCGCTGGATCACGACGCGGTGGCGGCCATGCTGACCGACGCGTTCGGCGCACCGCCGGAGCAGGCCCTGGCCGACCTGACCCGCGGCGCCGCCGGCAACCCCTCGCTCGTGGCCGAGCTGATCGGCGGCCTGCGCGATGATCACGCCGTGCACGTCAGGGGCGGACGCGCCGTATTGACTTCGACCCGGCTGCCGCGGCGGATTCACCGCCTGGCGCAGCGGCGGCTCGATGGTTTGCGCCCGCAGACCCGGCACCTGCTAGTGACCGCGGCGGTGCTGGGCCCGGCATTCCGGCTCGAAGACGCGGCCGAGATGCTCGGCGAGACCCCGGCCACGCTGCTGCCCGCGGTCCAGGAGGCCATGGACGCCGCGATCATGACCGCCGCGGAACACGCGTTCACCTTCCGCCACCCGCTGTTGCGCCGCGCGGTCGGAGAGATGATCCCGCGGCCGGCCCGCAAGGCGCTGCACCGCCAGTACGGCGAGATGCTACTGGGCCGGGGTGAAGCGGACCGGGCCGCCGACCACCTGCTGCAGGCCGCGCATCCGGGCGACCCCGTGTCGCTGGCCGGACTGGACCAGGTGGCGGCTCAGACGCTGCGCTCCGCGCCGCAAATCGCGGCTAGCCTGGCGCTGCGCGCGCTGGAGCTGACCCCCCCGGCCGATCCGGGCGCGCTGTCCCGCGCGGTTTCCGCCGCCGAGGCCCTGACCGCGGCCGGCCGGCTGGACCAGGCCGCCCGGATCGCCGATGACATGCTGGCCAGGCCGCTGCCGCCGGCGGCCGAGGACCGGCTGCACTGCGCCCTGGCTTCGGTCCTGTGTGCCCGCGGCCGGGCCCGGGAGGCCGCCGACCAGGCCCAGCTGGTCCTGGCCCGGCCGCGGCTGCCCGGTGACCTGCGGGACCAGGTCCTGACCGCACATCTGCAGGCTCTCACCGGGCTGCGCGACGACCTGGCCGGCCAGGTCGCCGACACCATCCTGGCGGCCCCGGACCGGCACGAGAACCACGCCAGCGCGGCGGCCCTGATCGCCCGCGCGGTCCTCGCCTGGGACGGCGGCCAGCTCAGCGACGGGCTCGAGCTGTTGCGCGATGCCGCGCGGCACGGCACGGGGATCTCTGCCGATGCGCGCCATGTCCAGCCGCTGCTCGCGCTCGCCGCTGCCCTGGTCGACCTGCGCCAGCTCGGCGAGGCGGAGGACATCCTCCGCGCCGCGGACAATCCGGCGCTGGAGAGTATCCCGGCGCAGGCGGTGCTGTCCCTGCTGCGTGCCCGCATCCACCTGGCCGCTGGCCGGCTGGCTGAGGCCGCCGCCGCGGCCCGGGCGGCTCTGGCCGTCGCCCGGACCCTCGGCGCGCACGGGTACGCCGCGGTCGCGCACGCCGTGCTGGCCGTGATCGAGCTGCGCCGCGGCGACCTGGCGGCCGCGGACCAGCACCTCACCTCCCGTCCCGCAACGAGCCCGCACTTCGCTGATCTCTACGCGCACGCCGAAACCACCATGGCTGAGGCGCAGATCACCGAGGCGCGCGACGGGTCGGCCGCCGCCCTCGGCCATCTCCGCCAGCTGTGCGCCGACCTGGAGGAACGGCCCGGACTCCTGGCCGGCGACCCCGCCCTGGCCCCCTGGCTGGCTCGCACCGCCCTGGCCGCGGGCGACGGCGGGCTGGCCGCCTGCGTCGCCCGCGCCGCCCAGGCCCTGGCCGACGACCACCCGCAATTCCCGGCCCTGACCGCCGCCGCGGCCCACAGCCGGGGCCTGGCCACCGGCGATCCGGACCGCCTGGCCCAGGCCGCCATGCAGCACTCCGATCCCTGGGCCCGGGCCTCCGCCCGCGAAGACCTGGGCGTCCTGCACGCTAGCCGGGGGGACCGGGATCAGGTCATCGGTCACCTGAAAGACGCACTTGGCGAGTACCGCCAGGTTGGTGCCGACCGTGACCAGGCCCGCATCCGGCGGCGGCTGCGCCGGCTCGGCATCCGCCGACGCCACTGGAGCACGGCTCCCGCCCGGCCCGTCACCGGGTGGGACAGCCTGACCGGCACCGAGCAAGCCGTGGCCGGCCTGGTCGCCGAGGGACTGAACAACAACCAGGTCGCCGCCCGCATGTACATCAGCACCCACACCGTCGCCCACCACCTCCGCCAGGCATTCCGCAAGCTCAGCATCGCCTCACGCTACGAACTCACCCGCATCGTCATCGAGCAGGCGGCCGACGGCCCAGCGCAATGACCGCTGCTAGTGGTCGGCGGGTCCGGGTGGTGCCCGGGGCCGGCCTGTACGCCGACGGCCACGCCGGCCGGGCCCGCAGGGTCGTCGATGACGACCGCGGCTATCTGCTCGGCGTAATCTTCGCCGGCCCCGGCGTGGAAGAGCTGATCAACTCGGCCACCCTCGTCCGTGGTCGGCCACGTTCCGATCAGCCGGCTTTAGCGCGCCGTCCCATGTTTCCCTCCCATCAGCGAAGCCTGGCTCCGCCTGCTCGAGGCCTACCGGTCCTGAGCTGGGCACTCGCCGTCCGTCCCTGCCGCGCCGCAGTCGGATGTTTATCCGAACGGGCCGTGGTATCTGCCCCTGGTCAACCGTCATGCCACCCAGGGCTCGCTGCGCGCGTGCGTACGGCTTAGCCAGCTTGACGATGTGAATGCCCTGTGAATCGGCAAACGTGCTGCTTACGAGTCTGAATGACCCGCAAGCAGCCATCGAAGGAGACCCATGTTGAGTGACAAGCCAATGAGCAAGCACAAAGCGATCCCGCGCCTGATCCGCGCGGCGACAGCAGGTGCCATCGGGCTCGCCGCGGCCGGCGCGCTGGTGGCCTTCGCCGGCCCGGCCCACGCCGCCGACCTCCCCGGTACCGCAGGCGCGGCGCCTCCAACCGTCTTTGTCCAAACTGACAACCCAGCCGGCAACCAGGTCATAGCGTTCGCACAGCAACCCGACGGCCACCTCTCCCAGGAGCAGGTTGTGTCGACCGGCGGTCTTGGCGGTATCGAGGCTGCCACTCCTGCCGGTTTCGGTGGTCTCGCCTCTCAGGGTTCCCTCACCTACGACCCCGAGCACCACCTCCTCTTCGCCGTCAACGCCGGGAGCGACACGATCTCTGTCCTGTCTGCAGGAGGGCGCCATGTTCGCCTCGACCAGGTCTTGAGCTCCCGAGGTGAGTTCCCCAACAGCATCGCCGTACACGGAAACCTGGTCTACGTCGCCAATGCCGGCGGTGCCGGCTCGGTGTCAGGGTTCTGGATCTTCGGGCAGCACGTGGTGCCGCTCCCGGGCTCGATGAGGTCACTGGGCCTCGACAGCACCAACCCGCCGAACTTCCACGATGGTCCTGGCCAGGTCACCTTCAGCCCGAGCGGCTCGGAGCTGCTGGTCACCACCAAGCTGTCCACCAACTCGATCGACGTCTTCCGGGTCGGTGCATCTGGGTATCTCTCGACAGCGCCGACCGTCACCCCGGATGGCAGCAACGGCCCGTTCTCGCTCACTTTCACACCCTCCGGTCAGTTGGCGGTAGCCGAGGTGGCCATCAGCGCCCTGCACACCTACGCCTTCGGTCCCGGCGGAACACTCACCAGCCTCTCGGCCTCCGTGCCCGACGGGCAGGTCGCTCAATGCTGGGTGATCGGCGCCGATGGCTTCTATTACGCGGCCAACACCGGCAGCGCCAACCTGAGCGAATACACCGTGGCCGCCAACGGGACACCCTCACTCGTGACGCCAGTTGCGGCCACGACGACCGGCGACGGCCCCGAGGACCTGGCCACCTCAGCGAACGGGAAGTACCTCTACGACGAAGTCGGCGCCGCCGGCGCGGTCGACGAGTTCCGAATCAACTCCGACGGGTCCCTCACCCCAATCGGCAGCGTCCCCGGGTTGGGTGCGGGGATCGAAGGAATCGCCGTGGGCTGACCCGACGGAGCGGGGGGCCAAGCTGATCGGGTGCGCCACCCCGCAACAAAAGAACACTTCACCGAATCGGACGGGCGGGGCCCGGACCTGAGCGGTCAGTTCCAAGCGAACGGCCATGGTCCGGGCCCTGCCCGCTACCCGGAATCAGAAATCGTCCGCCGTACCGAGCGTGGAGAGTGCCGTGACCGGTGAAAACGTCTTCGATGTGATTGTGATAGGGGCAGGTCCGGCGGGGGAGATAGCCGCTGCTCGGGCTGTACGGGCTGGAATCACCACTGCCGCGGTGGAGAGGCGCTGGGCCGAAGGGGAGCTGGCCGCCTGCGCAGCGGCG
>Ga0210398_10004623_pt1 | contig 12897 bp, 12 predicted proteins | sample IncBWC4OmetaG_FD_161047 | JGI IMG/M metagenome (GOLD analysis project Ga0210398, IMG submission 161047) | Forest soil microbial communities from Barre Woods Harvard Forest LTER site, Petersham, Massachusetts, United States - Inc-BW-C-4-O | ecosystem: Environmental > Terrestrial > Soil >... | reverse complement strand
CTCGATCGGCTATCGCGCTCCAGCCCCGGAGGTGTTCGTCCCGGCACTCGCCGCATGGCCTACGCTGGCGCCGCGGCCAACCCTAAACTAACATTCCAACCGGACCACTAAACGGGGGCCGGTCAGTTGGATGGCCCAACGCTGCACCACCGGCTCCGGCATTGGGGATTGGTGCGAAAATCTGGATCGCGTCGGCGGCCCCGTCCATCGAGTTGGTGACGGCGACCGAACAGGCTGGAGCGGCCGTACTTACCCACCTGCCGAGAAACGTATCTATGCGACGATCAGCGGAGCTTGGCTCGACAGGCCGACCGCGAATGCGTCACGAAATGACACACCTGCCCGTTCTTTTGTCCTCCCGCCCCGGGCATTAAGGCGGGCAAATAAGTGTGGCTATTCGCTGCGCAGGCCTCGGGAACGTGGTCTCCAGGAATGGACTTCAGGGCATAAGGACGGAACCGGATTCTTGACGGTCTTTTCTGTGAGCAGTCGGCGGCCGCTGGAGCGAGCGCCAAAATCGGTTGTTCGGCGAGACGATTCTTAACCGGCTCGTTTCAACAGCGGCAGCCCATGCGCACCCAGTTACGATGACAGGGTGTCGAGCACCGAGCGAGCGGCGCGCAGATCGGCTGTCTGAAAGCCTTCGGTGAATTTGTCATAGACCGGACTCAATATCTCCCAGGCCTCGTCGCGGCGGCCCTGCACCAGACGCAAGCGGGCAAGACTGAGTGCGATCCGCAGCTCCCAAAATAGAGCGCCCTGCGCTCGGGCGAGTTGGCTTGCCGACCAAAAGCAATCCTCAGCAAGCGCTTCGTTGTCAGCCCCCTGTTGACGAAGGATGTCTCCCTTGATCCGAAAGAGTTCCGCCTGACACCAATGTTCGCGGCTGCTCTCCGCCTGGACCAGCGCTCGCTCTACCGCAACGACAGCCTCGTCGAACCGTCCGAGCCCCGCCAATCCACAGGCGAAATCCCCTAGGAATAGCGCGCTCGACGTTCTCCAACCGCTTCGCTCGCATATATCGAGCGACTCGCGGAGTACAGCACATCCCGATGTGAACTCGCCGCGCGCAATGAGCAATTTTCCCTTCCAGCAGGCGCCGAGTATCTTCCAGTACGTCGCATCGAGACGGGACGCCAAATCATTGATGGTGTCTACCGCATCCCCCGCCGCGGCAAAATCACCGGTCATCCAACCTATCGTTACGGCACCGTGCAGTAACACCGAGAGAAGCGTCAACTTATCAGCTTCGCGGGACTCATCAAGACTGAGTGCTACCTCCTGTCTTGCCTGATCCAGGTAGCCATGAAGAGCGAGAACCTGGGCGAGGTTCGTACGGGCCATGACGTGCTGACCAAAGTAAAGCAACTCGGTGTGATGGCTGTTCGACGGCGCGACATAACGATGAACCATCCGTTCGAGACAGTCCCTCGCACCGGCCAAGTCACCAACGCGAAGCAGGGAAAAACCGAGAAAGCGATCAGTGGTGAAAGGCACCACATCGTCATTCTGGAGCCGAACAAGTTCCGCGAGCTGATGCACCGTGCTAAGGGCGGCTGCGTATTCGCCCATATTGCATTCCATTGACCACTGCGCTGCCAACATCCGCACATGCACTTCTCGATCGGCGGTGTCGACGGCGAGCTGGCGCGCCTTTGCGATGACATTTCGCGTCTGTTCGACTGGGCCCATTGTGATGATCAGAGCCACCCCCAGCGCCATCAAAAGGCGGCATTCTAGCCCTTTCGACAGTTGCAGATCGGGTTGGAGCATCCCGAGAGCTTGTTCTGCTCGCGTGCGACACTCACCGATCAACGACAGATGGATCCATACGGGCGCGAATGCCGCCGAGAGCGCAACGCCAATCGCCGCATCACCCTCGGGAGACAACGACCAATCGAGTGCGGCGCGGATGTTATCGAGCTCGTCCGCGTGCCGCCGCGCGTCTTCGATTGCCAGCGTCGGAGTTGGTTCTGCCCCATTCGGTACGACAAGATTCCAAAAGTATTCGGCATGCCGCCGGGCGGTCGCGAACTCTTCGCCGCTTTCCGCCAGCTTCTCCAACGCGTAAGCGCGGGTCGTTTCAAGCAGGTACCACCTGATATTCCGCTCCGATTTGTCCTGCATAACTAATGACTTTGCGATGAGGTTCGCCACGCGATCCGTCACCGCCGCTACGTCAAGCTCGATATCGGCCACGACAGCCGCGGCCGCGTCGAGGGTGAAACCTGCGGGAAAGACGGCCAGACGCCGCAGCAGAAGGCGCTCGACTTCCGGCAGCAGTTCGTAACTCCAATCGAGCGTCGCACGCAGCGTCTGGTGACGCGGAAGGGCTGTGCGGCGCCCGCGGACTAACAGCGTAAATCGATCGTGCAAGCCGGCGGCCACTTCTTGGACGCCGAGCGTGGCGGCCTGGGCGGCGGCAAACTCGATGGCGAGCGGTATGCCGTCGAGGTGCCGGCAGATCGCGCTAATCGCCGGAAGCGCTTCGGGCTGCGGTGAGAAGCCCGAGCCCAGCGCTTTAGCCCTGGCGATGAAGAGTTCGATCGCGCTGCGGCTCAGGATTTGATCCGGTTCTTCCTCCCCGACCGCCGGCACCTCTAGTGGAAGGACGCGGTAGACGTATTCGCCGTCGATACGCAGGGTTTCTCGGCTCGTTGCCAGGATCGTGGCGCGTGGACACATACGCACGAGAGTCTCGGCGAAGTTCGCTGCTGCGTCGATGACGTGCTCGCAATTATCGAGGACCAACAGGAGGTCCGTGTCGCCGACCGCTCGCGCGACAGCCTCCGCGGAAATCCCTTCACCGCCGAGCCTAAGCCCGAGCACGCTGGCCACCGCCGTCGGCACGAGGTCGGGATCGGACAGCGACGCCAGCTCGACAAGCCACACGGCGCCTTCGAAATCGCCGAGAAGTCCACTGGCCACCTGCATCGCGAGGGTGGTCTTGCCGATGCCGCCCGGCCCGGTCAGGGTCACCACCCGATAGGCAGAGGCCAGATCACGCAGTCGCTGAACAGCTGTCGACCGGCCAATGAGCGTGGTGGAGACCCCGGGAATATTGGTGGCTCGAGTTTTTTCGAACACCCGTAACTGTTGCGGGACGACCGCCGTTACGGCCCGTCGATCCCGGGCGGTCCAGCCGCCGAGCAGGCGATACCCGCGGCCTGACACCGTCGTTAGCATTGCCCGGTTCGGACCGAGCGCCTTGCGCACCGCAGAGATATGCACCTGAAGCGCATTGTCGTTGACGATCGCGCCCGGCCAGACGCGATTTATTAATTCGTCCTTGGTGACGAGCTCGCCGGCTGATTGCACCAGTACTTCGACGATCTCGAAAGCGCGTGCGCCGACCGGGACGGGAGACCCAAGAACCCGAAGTTCGCGCTGTGCGAGATCGATCTCGCACTCTCCCGACGCGAAAACCGGTCGGAGGCTCCCCACAACCATGTCGCTGGCCTCCGAAGGGTCTTTTCAGCTTTATTCAGAAATTGGGCCGCCCGCAAGGATGGTGCGTCACGGGATGATACTTCGACCCCGCTCCTTCACCTCCCGGGGCCGGGCATTGAGCCAACCCTTCCGAACGCCGCAAAACTGCGCTAGCGTCGCCGCATGGACCGGCGGGCGTTTCTCTCTGTCCTCCTAGCGGCTTTGTCAGCGCCCGCGGTGGCGCGCGCTGAGGCCGAGCCGACCACGGAACTGCGCCGCTTGAAGCTCGTCAACGCCCATACCGGAGAGACCTTTACCGGCCCCTACCGGGACGAGGTCGGGCCGATCCCCGCGGCGATGGAGGACCTCTCATCCTTCCTGCGTGATTTTCACTCGGGCGAGACGATCCAGTACGATGTGGCGGTGCTTGATTTTCTCGCCGACGTCCTGGCGGCGGTCGGCGCCGAGAAAGCGACGGTGCTCTCCGCCTACCGGACGCGCGAGACCAATGAGATGCTGGCGCGCACCACCTTCGGCGTCGCCGACAACTCGCAGCACATTTACGGCAGGGCGCTCGACATCTATTTGCCGGCGCGGCTCGACGTCGCGATGGAGACGGCGCGGGCGATGCAGCGCGGCGGCGTCGGCTGGTACCCTGACTCGCATTTCATCCATCTCGACAGCGGGCCGATGCGCAACTGGGATCTTGGCGGTGCGGGCTTTGAGCGGTTGCTGCCGCAGGTGCGCGATTTGATCGCCAAGGGCGAGCTCGACGTATCGCCCAATGGCTCGCTGTCGCTCGGCGGGGAGGATCACCCGCTCTCGGCAAACCAGCGCCTGGCGCTGCATCGTCTTGTCGCCAAGGCCGAGGCGCTGGCCAATACTCACTGAGGCTTTTTGACTTCCTCTGCCGTTGCCGGCGCCAGCTTTAACGTCGCTTCTCCTGTCGGAGACGTCAGCGTTACCCGGTCCTTGCCGATCCCCGTCACGGTCCAGCCGTCGAGGGTATCGCCCTCCGCGATCTCGACGCGGCGGGCGCCCTCCGCAACAAAAGCCTTTTTCTTCGACCCGGCGGCAATGATGCCGACCAGGCGGTAGCGGCTCTCGATCGACGGTCCGAGCGCGACTCGGGCGCCGGGCGCCGGGCGGCGCGATGGTGAGAAGAGTGGACGCTCGACAATCGCGGCATAGCTGGCGAGTGGTGGTAGGGACGGCTGTGCAGGAGCCGTGGCCTGGCTTGGCGGCGAAGCGAGAGGTCGGACGGTCGGCACGGGCGGCATGAGCCAGGGCCATGCGGCGATCCCGGCAAAGACGAGCGCCGCCGCCACCAGCGTTTGGTTGAGCCGCAAAGCCGGGAAGCTCAGCCCTATCATGACGGCGGTCCGGGCTTGAACCCGGAAATGTCGAGCTGAAAATCCAGTGTGCTCGGAGCCGCATCGCGCGAGGTCGCATGCGACTGAATCGACAGATTGTCGGCGTAGAGCAAGGGCTGCGCGGTTTCGATCGCGTAGACGAGGGTGCGGATGCTCGCCATATCGCCGCTGGCGCGTACGCGTACGCCGACACGGGTCGCGCTGCCGACCGCCTCGCTGTGCAGCATCTGCAGTCCGAGCACCTCGACATGAGCGGCGGCGGCGGTGTTTTTGACGGTCTCCTGCAGCAGCGCCGAGATCTGGGACTCCGGCACATCGGAATAAAGCAGCGCAGCGCTGGGCGTCGCGGGTGACGCCGTCTTGGCGACGGCTAGGGTGCGATAGCGCTCGAGCAGCGCCGCCTTGCTCGCCAGCGCATCGCCATTGTCGGCGATGAGGCCGCAGTAGGCGGCGAGCGGGCCACCGCAAAACAATGCCAACACCGCGACGAGTACCCCCAGGGCCGCAAGACGGCCGAAGGCTGGGCGTTCGGCGAGTATCATTGCGTTGCCTCGGCGAGTGTCGCGCCGAGCTGAAAATGCTCGAGCCCGGACGTCTCGCGCGTGATCGGCGAGCGGAACACGATGCCGCTGACGTCGTGGCTTTTCTCGAGCGCCAATGCGACAGCGGCCGCCGACGGCGCGAGTCCGTCAAGAACGACGTCGCGACCGCTGATCGACAGCGACAGCAGCCACGCGCCATCGGGCAGGTCCCGGCTCAGTGCGTCGAGCCCGGCGACCAGCGGCGGCCGGCCGGCGCGCAGCGCTAGTATCGCCGCGCTGCGTTCGCTATCGCCGCGTTCGGCTTCGCCCGCCTTCAATCCCACCTCGGCGCGCGGCTTGAGCGCGGCGATCTCGCGGTCCATCGCGCTTAATTCCGCCTGCTGCGCCAGAGGCCACGACGCCAGCGCCGCCAAGCCCATCAACACAGCTGCAAAGCCAAGCATGCGAGTCACCGGCGCGAGGTCACGGCGTGCCGTGCCAAGCGCCGAGGTGGGCAGGTAGAGCGGCTTGCCGTCGCTGCCATGAACCGCGATTGCCGCCGGCCGCAGCCCGGCGGCGCCGAGCGCGGCGCAGACACCGTCGACGATCTCGCGCGGCACCGCGACGATCTCGATCACGACCGCGCCGCCAACGTCGTCCCTGGCGGCGAAGCGGTGACGGAAATAGACGCGCTCCGCCGGAAACGGGAAGTGGCGCGCGATTTCAAAACCGAGCACGGACTCGAGCTGACCCGTCGCGCCGGCCGGCAGGGTGATTGTCTTGACGAGCGCGCGTTCCGTGGGGATTTCGACGATGACCGCATGCTGTCGTGCTGCGGATGGGACGAGACGCAGCAACTCGCCGGTCTCGCCCGATAGCGTGTCGACCTGGCCGATTGGCTGCTGCCCTTGGCGCAGCAGCCAATATCGCTCGCCTGCTTCGACCGTGACGCTGCGCTTGCCACGTGTCGCCAACCAGCGGCGCAGGTCGTCACGGCAACCACGCAACTCGCCGAGCCACCAGCCAAGCGCGCGCCCTCCCCAAGCGCGCGAGCGCGCGCTTTTCAACGAGCTGTTGGCGGCGATCGTCATGGGCGACAGAGACGACCTTAAAGCAAATTCCGGCGGTGCGGAATTGCCGTTCAAGGGACGCGAGCTTGTTTTGCCGGCGTCGCCGCATCGCGGTCGGCAGTCGGCGTGCGCCAGGCAATGACCTGGTAGGGTTGCGCGGCGCGACCGGTCAACCGCACCTGCAATTCGGTACGATATTGCGCGCCGTCGCTGGTACTGGCGGTGGCGGCGACGGTGAAGTCGCGGCTCGGCGAGATCATCACGTACGGTGTTGCGGCGGCGAACGCCGCTGCGTCGGCCGCGCCGGGATCGCTCCACATCCGGCGGCTGTCGAGAAAGGCATCGACGAGACCTTCGGTTGCTCCCGGAATCGCCAGCAGCACCGGTCGCGACGCGGCGCGCGGGTCAACGGCCGAAGCGCCCGTCGCGACGGTGATATATGGGGCGACCCGCTGATAAAGCTGGTCGCTGACACCCGGCACCTCGGCCAATTCTTCGGTCACCGTAAAGCGTCGCGCGGCATGCGCCACGTCCGGCTGGGGACAGCCGGTGCCGTAATCGCCGCGCCGGTCGAGTACATTGCAGGCGATCAACTCGGCGGCTTCGCGCGGCTCGCCGACGGCCGTGAACAGCCCGGTCAGCAGCTCAAGCGGTGCGACGTTGAGGTCGATCTTGCCCGCTTCGTCGGTGATCGCGATGGCGACGCGAATCGATCCCTGCGCCCAGGCTTCGGGGCTGCCGTCAAACGCGGTTGCGCCGGCGTCGTGCCGGCGCAGTAGACGAAGCAGCCCAAGCTGCGTCCCGGCCTCAGCGGCAAGCCGCGCGTGACTTTCGGCCAGTGCGTTGCGGGCAATCTGCACCTCGCCACGCGTCGCCAGTGCGACCGGCGCGATCAGGATAAAGATCAGTGCGATGCCCCACAGCGCGAGGATCGCAATCGAGCCGCGTTCAGAGTTTTCGCTTGGCTCAGCTCGCATTCCACAGCCTTACGATCAGCGGCGGCCGCACCGGGTCGCCGTCGGCGTCGAGGATCACCCGTATCATCAGCGGCAGCATCGCGAGCTGCTGCCAGCTGTCTTGCCAGACAGGCGCCGCGCTCGCCCCATCGAAGCCAAAATAAGCGAGACGAAAATCGCGCACTCTATTCGTGACGATGCTCGTCGCCGAACGCGGGTCGCCCTGTGGCGCGGCGAGTTCGCGGCGCAAGATCAATTGGCCACGCTCAAGCGCGAGATCGATGCGGTAAAGGCCAGATCCGCCGTCCTCCGCAACAGCAAGAAATTCCACCGCGTTCGGCTTGCCGATGAACTCGCCTCCGGCATTGCGCGGGATCGCCGCGGCACTCCCCAAGGTCCGGCGCAGCAGGTCGTCGAGGCTCTGACGTGCATCGAGCCGCTCCGCGGCGCGCGCGTGGCGGTCGAGCCCGCTCGTCGCGAGCTGGATGCCGTGCAACAGCACGAGACTCACCAGCGCGCTCAGCGCCAGCGCCACCAGCAGCTCGATCAACGTAAAGCCGGCATCGCGGCGAATCATGGCGCCGCTCCGAGCCGTAGCGTCGAAACCGATACCTCGCGCGTATGGCGACCATCGTGCCAAGTGACCGACACCGCGATCCGGTAAAGCGACGGCAACGCGCTCGGCGCGTCAGCGGTCTTGTCGGCTGCATCCTGGTAGGGCGCCACGTTGGTCTGCCAGGCGAAGCGATCGGCAAAGACGCCGTTCACCGCGCCGGGGTGAGGGGTCTCGGCGGCGAGCGCCAACTGCTCCTCCGCGACGGCAAGCGCCATCTCCGCCTGGGATGCGGTTTCGTGCGCGGTCAGGCCTTGGCCGAACACGCCGGCGATAGCGCCCAGCGCCAGCCCAATGATCGCCAGCGCGACCAGTGCTTCGATGAGGGTAAAGCCGGATTGATAGTTAGCGCGCGTCATCGGCGCGCCCGGTCAGCGTGTCGACGGTAAGTTCACGTTCGGCCCCGCCGCTGCCGACGACGACGCGGCCGCCTGACGACCCGCCCGAAGGGAAGAACGAAATTCTCGCCGCGCCGGCAATGGCGACTCTCAGCGGCTGCGCGCCATTCATCAGCGGCAGAGCGAAGTGATTGCGGTCAACCCAGTAACCGCCCGCGGGATCGCCGCGGAAGGCGACCGTGCGATCCTCCGCGACGGCCGTGCTGCGTGCGTCGCGCAAGGCGGTGTGGATTTCGGCGGCGGCCGCGCTGAGCGAGGCCCCGCCTGCATGTCGCGCGAGCAATGGCACGGCGATCGTCAGCGACAAGCCGATGATCGCCAGCACGACGAGCAGCTCGATGAGCGTGAAGCCGCGATCACGTCGCAAAATCGTAGACTTCCATGACCGTGCCGAGCAGCGCGTAGGCGATGACTCCGATCAACAGCCCAAGCAGGACGATGCTGACAGGCGTCACCAACGCGATCAGCTCGCTCGTCGTCGCCTCGATGTCGCGGCGTAAGATATCGCTCGCCCGCAAAAGCATGGTCGCGAGGTCGCCGCTCTCCTCGCCGACCCGTATCAGTTCAAGCGCCAGCTCGGGGAGCAGCTTGCCGCCAGCGAGGGCCGTGCTCAGCCGGTCGCCACGCTCGACGGCGCGCTGTGTCGCGACAAGGCCGCTCTTATAGGCCGCGTTTGTCATCGCTTCGCCAACCGCCGCCGCGGCGTCAGGCACCGGCACACCGGCGGCGAGCAGATTGCCGAGCAGGAAAGCAAGCCGCTCCGCCTCGCTGCGCGTCAGCATTCCGCCGAGCCCCGGCAGCGCCAGCAGCTTGCGGTCGAAATCGGCTCGAAACGTGGGGTCGCGACGCCGATAGATCACATACAACGCCAGGACCAACAGGATCAGCGCCACGGGCACTGCACCGACCTGGAACCAGGCCGACAGCGTCAACAGCATCCGCATCGTCAGCGGCGGCTCGCGATGGAAGCTGTCCAGCAAGGTCGCGAATTGCGGCACCACGAACGACAACAGAAACGACACCGATAAACACGCGACGACGAGCACGCTGATCGGATAGATCAGCGCGCCGAGGAGCGCGCGACTGGTCTCGCGGCCGCGTTCGAGCATATCGGCGAGCCGCGACAGCGCGCCGGCGATATCTCCTCTAGCCTCTCCGGCGCCGATCACCATCGCATAATGAGCCGGGAGTGCCGGATCGGTGCGGCATGCCGCCGAAAAGCTCTCTCCGCGATTGACGGCCGCGAGCAAGCGAGACGCCAGTCGGCCGCGGCGCTTTGCGTCCGGTGCGACGGCGATCAGCGACAGGCCGCGATCCAGCGTCACCCCGGCGCCGAGCAATGTTGCCAGCTGCCGGGTGAAGAGGATGCGGTCGCGCGCTGTGATGGTGCCGCGGCTCGGTGCGATCGGCGCCGTCCGCCTACCGCCCGTCTCCGGCAGCGTGATTTCGATCGGGTAGGTGCCGATCGCCTGTAGCTGTTGCGCCGCGTCGCGCTCGCTGTCGGCGACCAGCTCGCCGGCGATCTCGCCGCCTGACGGCCGCAAAGCGCGGTATTGGAAGACCGGCATTCACCCCGCTCCGGTGACGCGCAGCACCTCGTCGAGCGAGGTAACACCGGCTGCCGCCTTGGCGATGCCATCGCCTTTCAGATCGACCATGCCGCCCGCCAGGGCCGCCGCGCGCAAGTCCTCAACATCGGCGTGTCCCACGACGAGCCGCGCCAGCGTGTCATCAAAGACAAGCAGCTCCGTGATCGCGGTGCGGCCGCGATAGCCGGCGCCGGCGCACGCTTCACAGCCGACGGCGCGCCAGTAGTCGCCGTCTCGCTCGCGGCATTGCGGGCACAGGCAGCGCACCAAGCGCTGGGCAACGACGCCTTTCAGCACGGCGGCCACCAGATAATCCTCGAGACCCATATCGATCAGCCGGGTGATCGTGCCGACCGCGTCATTGGTATGCACCGTCGATAGCAGCAGATGGCCAGTGAGGCTCGCCTGTGCGGCGATCCGCGCGGTTTCGAGGTCGCGAATTTCGCCGACCAGCATGATGTCCGGGTCCTGTCGCAGCAGTGAGCGCAACAGATTGGCAAAGGTCAGGCCGATCGCCGGACGCACCGGGATTTGGTTGATGCCGGGGAGCTGGTATTCGACCGGATCTTCGATGGTCAGTATCTTGCGCTCGCGTGTGTTGAGTAGCTGCAGCGCTCCGTAGAGCGTCGTGCTCTTGCCGCTGCCGGTCGGGCCAGTGGCGAGCAGCATCCCGCTCGGCAATGCGAGCAGATTTTCGAGCCGCGCACGCAACTCGGGATTATATCCCAGCTCTGCGAGGTCGAGGGGTGCGCGAGACCGATCGAGGAGCCGCATCACGACGCTTTCGCCATGCAAGGTCGGGACGATCGATATGCGTAGATCGATCTCGCGACCTTCGATGACCATGCGGAACCGCCCGTCCTGCGGCAGCCGCTTTTCGGCGATGTTGAGCCCCGCCATCACTTTCAGCCGGCTGACGATATTGTCGTGCAGTGCTGGTGGCGGCGGTGCGATGTCGCGCAGGAGACCATCGACGCGCAGCCGCTGCACGACCCGGTCGGCGCTGGCCTCGATATGGATGTCGGACGCACGCTGGCTCGCCGCCTCGGCGATCAACCCGTTGACGTAGCGGATCGCCGGTTCCTCGCTCGCGAGGTCGGCGAGCCGGCGGACATCGTCGCGCGCCGCGCTGTTTGTGGCGCCGGCGCCATTTGCCAGCGGCGCGTCGCCATAGAGCCGGGCAAATGCCGTCTTCAGCTCGCTCGGTACCGCCGCCCAGGGCAGAACCGCTCCACCGGTCGCGAGACGAACCGCCTTCACCGTGTAATCGTCGGTCGGGTCGCCCATCGCCAACACGAGCCCGTCATCGGTCTCCTTCAGCGGCAGCGCCTGGGCGCGGACGATGAATTCCGGCGTCAGTCCGTCCGGGCCACATCGCTTCGTCGGGTAGTCCCCCGGCCCGGCGAGCGGGATTTCGAGAAACTCGGCGAGGCATTCGGCCATCTCGCGCTCGTCGATCATGCCGAGCCGGGTGATGATGACGCTCTCGCTTTCGCCGCGCTCGCGGCGCAGCGCCAGCACGCGGTCGCGGTGCACCGCATCGAGGCGGCCGCGCGCCATAAGAAAATCGAGCAATTGCATCGGTGGGCTCCGGCGTGCCGAAGCAAGGTCAGGGCAAGTTAGGGTGAGCCTGGCCTGGCCGCAACGGCAAAAAGTTGCTGTGCCGTCGCGCCTCGGGCAAGCTCCGCGCCGACATGCGATCCGCCCGCCGAATCCAAGCCGAAGCCGGTTTCAGTCTTATCGAGCTGCTGGTCGTTCTGGCGATCCTTGGCTTGCTGATCGGGATCGTCGCGCCGCCGATCATCCATTATTTCGGGCGCTCAAAAACCGACGTCGCCAAAATACAAATCAACGAGCTCGAATCGGCACTCGATCTTTACCGCCTCGATCTCGGCCGCTACCCGACGCAATCGGAGGGGCTACAGGCGTTGGCCGAAAAGCCCGCCGGACTCGACCGTTGGCAGGGCCCCTATCTGAAGCGGACGGCAGTGCCGGTCGACCCGTGGGGCCGCGCTTACCACTACCGCATCCCGGGCGAACACGGCGACTACGACCTCTACAGTCTCGGCGCGGACGACGCGCCCGGCGGCACGGGGGAGAACCAAGACGTAACCAACTGGCAGTAAAGTAAAGCGCTACTGCGGCAGCTTGGCGTTGAGCGCTTTCAGCGCCGAGACATAGGTGTCGGTATCGTATGTCTGATCGTCGGCGGCGGCGGTCTGAAGTGGCCCCAACGCATCATTGAGCGCGGTAAGCTGCTGGTCGTTGGCAAAGCCGGACTGCTTCATCGCGGCGACGATCGACTTGAGCGCCATCACCTGCTGTTGCGCGGCACTGTAGTCGAGGTCGTTGCCGTCGAGCGCCGTCGCCACCACGCCGTGTGCGAGGGAGACGGCGTCGGCGCGCGTCCACTCATGCGTCGCCAGCGTCGAAATCAGCCCATCCGCCGCATTTTTAACGGCGTTCGCTTCGCTCTTGACCGTGCCCCAATCTTTACCGAGCGCCGCTTGCAACGCGGTCATATGCTGGGCAATTTCGTTGCCAGGGGATTTCAGCTGGCCGGCGATGACCGAGAGCATCACCGTGTTGGCGTCGAAGAACTTGATGTGCCCCGGCGGTAGCCCGGTCGAAGTGCTGGCGCGCCATTGCAGCTTGCTCATCGGGTGATGGCAGGACTGGCAGTCGAACAGCGACAATTCGAGGTTGAGGCCTTTTGGCTCGTGCGCCGAATCGAGGATGAGGTCCATGCGCATTTTGACCGCGACCGCTTGTCCTACGGCCCAGATCGCGATGTCGTTGGGCCGCCCCTTGCGATTCACATAGCTATCGTTGACGACAAAATGCGCCGGCTCCATCGCGGTGTACGTGTCGAGCTCGAACGGCGTCGGCGGATGCCCGGCGCCCATGATCGTGTGCGTCACAAAGCGGTTGCTATCGCCGATGTGACA